>JACKZZ010009743.1_pt1 | contig 29202 bp, 22 predicted proteins | sample 8027871 | NCBI WGS metagenome assembly JACKZZ01 (sample SAMN15724774, study PRJNA655200) | protist metagenome | isolation source: fluorescence activated cell sorting (FACS) single amplified genomes of... | place: USA: West Boothbay Harbor, Gulf of Maine | collected 2000-07-19
CCTTTGAACGTGAAGCGAATCAAGGCACAGTAACTGGTGCACTTAATACTCTTGGAAACGTATTTACGGCTCCAATCAGAGGTGGCACGCGTACTAAAGGTGATACTGTTCGACTCTATTTACCTCCTGGAATTCAGGTTCAAGATGGAGTATCTTTCGATAATGCTGAGATGGGTATTAGAGGAGCCGGAGTAGTTGACGGTGCAATGTCTGGAGGCTCAGGTAGTTTAGCCGATATGGCATCATCTACATTTGGCTTGGGTGATATTAAAGCTATATTAGGACAGATTCAATCTCCTGAGGTAGCTAGAGCTACTGCAGCTGGTGTGGCAAGCATGAATCAGAGAGCACAAAACGTAACAAACAGCGCATTGCAAACTACTTTAAATCCTAATATCAGAGCAATTTTTAGATCAGTTAACTTACGAGAGCATAGTTTTACGTTTAAGTTTATTCCACGTAGTTCCGCTGAAGCGCAAGAGGTAAGGTCTATCATAGACTGGTTTAGATTAGAGTTATATCCTGAACCAATTAAAGTCAGAAATCTTAACGTTGGTTATGAGTTTCCAAATAAGTTTTTAATACAAATGAAATATGGCACTAATGCCAATATTGTAACGCAGCTTTTACCTGCGCATCTTATAACGATGAGCACTAACTATAACCCTACTGCCATGGCGTTTTATGGTGATGGCGAAATGCAAGAGATAGATCTAACACTTAACTTTAGAGAATACAGAGCGCTTGATAAACAAGACATACGTGCAGGATTTAGTGAGCTAGACAATCCTGATGCTGTTGATGCAATATTAGGTGATATATTTTATCAGCCTAACTATGGACCTCCTGGCTCGTCCCCAGCGCCTTCGAGGTCTGCATCTAGAGGTTATCCACCATACGTTCCTGCAAATCCAGCCAAAGTGACACGATTCCTTAATAGCACTGAAGTTGGTTCACCGCACTGGATGGAAACTAATTATATGAATGAAGCAGGGGATTATAAAAATAATCCTCCATGGGGCACATCGAATCCTGTACAATATAATCCGTATAGCGATCCACAATATATGCCAGAGGCGAGATTTCAAAATGGAGACGTCTACTCAAATATAACGTACGACTATGATAAGGGTGGGCCACAATAATGAGTGACTATTTTAAAAATTTCCCACAAACAGCTTACAGCTTTGGTTCTGGATTGCCGTTTGTAGGATGGCAAAATCTAACAGCGTACGTTGATATTATCGATCAAGTAAAAGATAACATTGCGTTCTACGGATATTATAACATTCAAGAAGGCGACAGAGCCGATCAGGTTTCACAGTACATATATGGTGATATGAAATACTATTGGACCTTTTATTTGCTAAATGATCATATCAGAGAACAAGGTTGGACTCTCTCTTATCCTGAGCTAATTAAAAAGGTTGGCAAACTGCATCCTAATACAGTACTCACCACAAAAGATATTCTTGCCGGAAAATTTAAAGTTGGTCAAACTGTAACTGGTTCATCTACTGGTGTTATTGGTACAATTATCCATAGAAATTTAGACTTAGGTCAATTGGTGATTAAAGGTTCACTTTCGTTTAATTCTACAGAAACTATTACATCTCAGGTCGGTGATACTGTGGAATCTATTACATTGATTGGCGCAGTTGATGAACCTAATTCTATAAGGTATTATGTAGATGCAGATATGAATCATTACGACATTGATCCTCACGCTGATAGACCATCGCTATATGCACCTGTTACTCAATACGAATATTATGCACAAGAGAATGATAAGCTTAAGCAAATTAAAGTGTTAAATCCAAGAGTGGTAAATGACGTTGCTAAAGAGTTTCAGGAAGTCGTAAGAAATGCCTAGCACTTATAAACCGTTTGATCCAAAGGAATATGAGTTATCTTCGGTTACCATAAAAACTGAAAGAAATTTACACCAGGTCGATATTACTCAAGGTATTATTACTTTTAATATCTTTGAGCATATGGATAAGCCATATCTTACTGGTGATCTTACGTTTGCAGACACAAACCGTATTTTAGAGATAATTGATTTTAAAGGTACAGAGGTTGTAGACTTTAAGTTTAAGTTACACCAAAACGATATCTTTATAGAAAAACGCTTTGTTGTTAGAAACGTCCAGAATATTGTACCATCGACTGATACTGATGATGTAATCAGTTTAAACCTCATCGAGTATGATGGGTTTGTCGGAACACTTCGTTTTTTAAATAAAGCTTATCAAGGTAAACCTGGTCAGATAGTTAATGACATGATGCGCGATGTCTTTGGTGGACAAAAGATAGCAGTGCGTGGTCAGGGCCAGGAGATTATGGCTCAAGAAAATTGGAATACAGCTAATGAAGTACCAGAAGGTGTATTAGCTGCACTTACTGAAGAAAATTCTGCAGAGATGCAAGCGGCATTTAGATACATTGTTCCTAATCTAAATATATTTGAAGCCATTCGTGCCATAACAACACGTGCAACCGGACTGACTGGTTCTCCATTCTATTGCTATGCAACGTTAGCTGATAACAATCTGAGGTTCTACGATCTTTACACATTGATTCGTAGGCCAAGTATTAATGGTGCTGAGCCATATTTTTATTCATCATATATAACACAGAACGCCAATATTAATGTAGATATTACACGCATCGCATCTGAGATGAATACTACATCAAATGATAACACACTTAAGTTATTGCTTGATGGTGATCTTGGAGCTACGTATGAGTTTGTAGATCCGACCCATGCATTAGAATACAGTTTTAACTATGACTTAGATACTACACTTCAAAATATACTAGGAGCCGAAGCTTATCCTGTAGCAGATACGAAATCTCCTTTTGGTTCTAAAGCAATAAGTAAATACCAGACTAAAAGATTTAATCTGCTTGCTCCGTCATTATTATACTATGATCAGAAAAATCCGTACGAAGAATATAATACGGCTGCACATACATCTAAAGCTATTCAGAAATCTTTAAGAAAACTTATAGGCCAAGAAGCCATTGATATTATGGTTCCAGGTTTACACACAATGCCTCAAGGCCAAAACGGAAACAAAACTATAGGCAGAGTAATTTCGTTTATATCATTAGGTGATACTAAACAAATCGATGAACCAATTGACAGAAAAAGATCTGGAGACTATTTGGTGTATGCGACAAGACATATGTTTACAAAAGATAATTATCAGACAAAAATGAGTTTAGTTAAATTATCAAACTATAAAGGTAATACCTCTGTGTATAATACACCTCCAGGTTATGACTTTGATGCAGGTGGTGCACAATGATGGAATTTTATGGAGATAACGTCAGGTGGTGGATTGGTATTGTAGTTAATGTGCTTGATCCGCTAGAATTGGGTAGAGCCCAAGTTAGAATCTTTGGCATACATTCACGAGACAACCTACAAATTCCTACCGGAGCTTTGCCATGGGCAACTGTATTACAAACAAATAACGGTGGTACTTCCGGAATAGGTATTACCCCACAGCTTTTGCCAGGTGCACAAGTCATGGGAATATTCCTAGATGGTAAAGGTTCACAGGTTCCATGTGTTGTCGGAGTAATGCCAAAAATAGAAATACCTTCTGAGCAACAGCTGGCAAGTGCACAATGGAAAGAAGGAGCCGCTGGTAAAGAAGCTAGCGCAGATCCAGGTGCAAGAACAGACGGAAGTGTTGAGAGTAATAGTTATCAGGCTCCGTTAGGTACTAACTCAGAAAGAATTACGGAAGCATACACGTTCTTTCGAAATCAAGGTTACACAAAAGAACAAGCTGCTGCAGTTGTAGGAAACCTTATGGTCGAATCACGATATAAGGGTGAAGAGTTAAACTTCTCGGCAGTGGCTCATAATGACCAAGGTCCTGGTAAACATGCAAGAGGTATTGCACAATGGGGACCAGGTCGTAGAGCTATATTTGAACAGGCATATGGAAAGTCTTGGTCACAAAGCACATTTAACGATCAATTAAATTTTATCGTGCACGAATTAAATAATCCAGATAACGAGAGTGGCAACTTGAACGTTAATGCTAACACTAATCTAAAAAGCTCTAGTACCGTAGAACAAGCTGCTTTTGTATTTGATAGCCAGTACGAAAGAAGTAGCGGTGCACACTTACAAAAGAGAATACAAGAAGCATATAGAGTATTGCAATTGACTGAAGGAACTTCTGTATAATGGTTACTTTTACAAAAACAAATAGTTACATGTCAACGCTCGACCAGCGTTTATCTACTCAGCCTTTTCAAAATGCTGTACCTTCGCTGACAGGTGAATATAATGCCGCGATAACATCTCCGCTAGGTCAGCTAGTTGGCCAAACGTTAAACGGATTTAAGTCGATTAACCAGCTTCAAGATTATCCAGGTCAAGGCGGTAATCAGTTATTTGGTATCGGTATTGCTAAGCTAACCGAAGGTGTAAGTGGATTTGCTGCTGATTTGATTACAGAGATAGAAGATGCTTTTAGTGGTGTAGCTTCTGGCAATGCAAATTTTACTGATGTGCTTACTGTATTAGGTACTCTTGGTGTACTCACGGGATCAAGTCCTGCAAAAGGATTCTTACTTAGCTATTATGGCGCATCGTCTGCGAATGGTATGCAAGGATTACTTGGAAGTGCTTCGTCAAACCCATTATCGCAGATCGTAAGTGCTATTAGCGCAGTACAAAGCGGAAGTCTTCAGGGATTTATGACTCAGGCGTTTAACCGCGAAATCTCAGCAATTATTAATCCTATTATTGCAGAGTTTAATAAAAAAGTAGATCTTACTATCGGTACGGCGATTAAGCCAATATTACAGGCAATTGTTGATACAATTGACACGCCGATAGGATTTGTTATTAATGATCTTACGGCCGGTGGGCTTACTGATATAGCGCGAAACAATATTGTAACTCTTATATCCAACGGAAATTACGCTGCGGCTATAGCATTAACGGCAGCTAGTTCTGATTTACCAATAGGCGTAATAGAAGATAGAATCTACGGTATTGATACTAAGTTTACTACAAGAGTAACATATACAGCATCTACAAGTCTGCCTACGTTTGAAATTGGATCTAATGCTGTTGGATGGGAAGGACAATTTACACCATCAAATAGATATGGCGGTGGAGGTGGTAGTAGTAGCATTCCATATCAGTTTACAACAGTGGCCGGAACAGAAGAATTAGAAGCTGATTTTGTATCTGCAACAAGGGATATAACTGAAGTTGTAGTGCACTGGACTGGAACATATATAGATCAGGACATTGGTGCAGAGGATATACACTCTTGGCACCAGCAGCGAGGATGGTCGGGTTGTGGATACCATTATGTGATTCGAAGAGATGGTACAATAGAACGCGGTAGACCTATTAACTATACTGGAGCGCATGCGAAGGCAAACGGTCACAATAATCAAAGCATAGGTGTATCGTTTGTTGGTGGATATACTGTTCCAAGTACAGGTAATGGATCTAACTCACCTACAGGATCTTCTTCGTTTACTGCTGCACAGAACGTTGCGTTTAATAGATTTATGTCTACATTCTATAAAGCATTTCCAGGAGGACAGGCGTTTGGCCATATGGACACTGATCCATCACAAAAAATAGATCCAGGGTTTAGTGTAGCAAATTATGTATTTACAAACTTTGGTAAAAAGAATGTTAGTAGCGCAACATCTCAACCATTAACCGTAGCTGAATTACAAACATACAGAGCGAGTGCAATAGCATGACAACAGATAATGATGACCTACAGAATCGAGAACAGATTTTCGGTCAACAAATTTATACTCAAGGAGTCTTTCCGACAGGGTTTCAAGATCCAGCCGGAGTTTTTCCACGTGTCGATTACTCATATCAGTCGTCTATTAACCGTGCTGCAAGGGCTGCAAAAAGAAATGATCTCGCAACAAATGGCGGTATTCCTACGTTACAAAAAACCCGTACAGGTACTCCTGAAGAAAATGCAGCTGTTCCTTTACCGCAATATCCTCACAATACAGTATGGGAAACACCAGGTGGCCACATCATCGAGATGGATGATACACTAGGCAATGAGCGTATGATGATTCGTCATCATTCGGGTGCAGGTATAGAGATAAAACCAGATGGTACAGTGTATCTTAGTTCTATAAATGATATGCTTGTAAGTACTGGTAATGATGCACACGTTGTCGTTGAAGGCAATGCTCACATGACATACCAAGGAAGTTTAAACGTTGATGTTGCTGGTGATTATAATATGAATGTCGGTGGTAACTTAAATCAAGTTATATCAGGTGATATCGTTCAACAAGTTGATGGTGGTAAACGTACTACTGTTGAAAAGAACTATGGTAATATAGTCAAGGGTCATTACTCAAATACAATAAACGAATCAAAATCAGAGATAATTCTGGCCGGAAGCACACAAGCTGTTAAAGGTGATATGGAAATCGCATGCGAAGGCAACATGGGAGTCTTTGCGTCAGGATCTCAACGTATTACATCAGAGACACAACAAAACATGACATCACCTAATACAAACATTCATGCAACTGACTTATCGGTCTTTGGTGATGTTGGTACATTTGGTGGTGAAAACATTGTACTATATTCATATAACCACCATCTAGGAAATACGTTGTGGTTAGGCGATGGTGAAGGTGGATCTGGTACAATTAACGTTGATACGATTCGTGCAGTGCGTATTGAAGTAGATGGAGATATTGTAGCAACTAATAGTATGACTGCTCCAACATTTCATGGAGATTTAAATGGCACTGCAGATAGAGCGTTAAGCTCAAACGAAGCAGGATTGCATCCAGCTTCTGCTGGTGGATTTATTGGGCACGCTGGCTCTAGCTTAGGATATACGACTAATATTCAAGATATTAATACCGACGTACTTCCGGATGATACAAAGGCTACGGCTATTCCAAATGCTGCTGTTGCAACTACATATCAGCAGTCTAGCTTTGGTATTCAAAAGGTTAAAGTAGATCCTAACAATGCTATGGCCGAAGGTCTTGTTAGATCTAAAGCAACTGGTGGTGTAGCGGATAGACAGCTTACTGCTGCTGAGGTAAGATCCAAGATGAGAGATAACAACAATAGAAACAATACTGACTTTACGGCAACTCAGATTGCTGAAGGTAAACTAGATGCAGGATATTCTTCTCCAAACCCATCTAAGCTTGGAAGATCAGCTAGCGCTAGTCCTTCTGTAACTGAAAACGTAGACACCTTTGCGCATTAGGAGACATTATGACACAATACGGTGGAAGTGAATATTTTAAACCTAATCCTGGCCAAAAGCAAATTATACCAGATCCGCAGTACAATCCTAATAATGTTTCATTTATTAGCGCTAGTACTAAGCTTGCAAAAGGTGTAAGCATTGGCAAATTTCTAGGTGGTGTAGGAGAGAAAACTAATCTCAATCACATACCTGCACAAGCAGATAGATTAAAGATTGCTCGCAATCTATATCCACAAGCTGAAGCAATGGCAAGAATTAATTCTTCTACTGGCAAATTCAGGCATCACAGACTTATTGTTATTGAAGGCCTGTATCGTAAAGCAGCAAATGAGAACCTTGTAGTCGGCGGATTAAATGATTTGGCTTCAAAGGGACAGGTTGTAGTATATCAATTGATCGACTCTAATGGAAAACCAGATCATGCTATGATGTTTGACTTAGCTGTGTACTGGAAAGATGTTTTGCTATATGATAAAGTAATATTAGACTACGACCGATTTAATCCTGATAAATCTTTAGAGTGTCATGTAATATTACAAATGCCAGAAATTCCTGAAAACTTTAGCGCAAAGTTTAAAAAAGGATTAGAGACCTTATATAATGGTAATTTACAATCAACTGGTGAACTTATAGAAATACTCGCCTAAAACCTTATAAATAGATAGAAATATCTGGAAAAAACATGGCAACAAGAGCATTTGCAATCGAGGATGGTAATTTAGCAACCGGGAGTATAGTTACTTCCCGTAACAGAAATTATTCTGATATCGATCTTAGTTTTCTAGCTACACCTACCGGTGATCTATATAAGAAAGTAGATATTGCTGCAGTTAAACAGGCAGTTAAAAATATCCTTATGACTGGTTACCATGAGAGACCATTTCAAGCCGGATTTGGTGGTGGTCTTGGTAATATGCTTTTCGAAAACTTTGATGAAGATACCGAAGTTGAAATAGAATTAGCTATTAAAATGGCAGTTCAGACATTTGAACCACGAGCCACTGTTAAATCTGTTAGAATAATTTTTGCTCCAGATTCAAACAGAGTTAATATCACTACAACCTTTGGCATTATTAATACTGGTCAACAGGTTGTAATAGAAACGAATTTATCGAGGCTAAGATAATATGGTAACTACTATACAAAATACACAACTTGACTTTGATAATATTAAGAATAATTTAAAAACTTTCTTACAAAACAAAAATGAATTTGCTGACTTTAATTTTGAAGCCTCAGGTATTTCAAACATCCTTGATGTATTAGCATACAACACTCACTATAATGCACTAACAGCCAATTTTGCACTGAATGAAGCTTTCTTAACCACAGCTCAGCTACGTAGCTCTGTGGTCTCACACGCCGCAACTTTGGGTTATGTACCGAGATCTCGCATTGCATCACGTGCTACAGTAAATTTGGCAATCAACCTTGCAGGACTAGCTAATCGTCCTTCTGCAGTTGTATTAGCAGCTGGTACAACTTTTACTTCTGCCGTTGGTGAAACGACATATACGTATAGAACGCTTGTCGATCTGACTGCTACTGATAATGGTACTGGCGTGTATAACTTCTTAAACTCGGATGGGACACGTGACATTCTGATTTACGAAGGAACAATTGCACAAAAAAGATTTTATGTTGGTGAGACTGGCGAGCGGCAGCTGTATGTTATACAAGATGACAAAATTGATACAACAACTACAGATATTCGTGTATATGATACGCCAAGTTCTTCAAACTATGTTACGTATACGCCAATTACAAATGCTGTAACAGTTAATTCTCAATCACGTTATTATCAGATATCAGAAGCACCTAACGGATTTTACGAATTAAACTTTGGTGATGGCATATCATTTGGTAAAGCTCCGGATGCTGGATCTCTTATCCAGGTACAATATCTAAGTTGTATAGGTGCAGCCGCGAATGGGGCAAACGTATTCTCGCCTACAAGTCAAGTGACAGTGAACGGACAACAATATACTTTACAAATTACGACTGTTGCTAGATCAGGCGTCGGTGGGCCAAAACAATCTATAGAATCAATTAGGCTTAACGCTCCTATTGCTTTTGCTGCTCAACAGCGTCTTGTTACTGCTGATGACTATAAAGCGGTTATTCAAAGAAACTATCCGACTGTTGTAGATTCTATTGCATGGGGCGGAGAAGATAATGTACCAGCTAAGTTTGGTAAAGTTATGGTCTCTCTTGTGTTTGAAGACGGTACTACAGAGCAACAGAAAACTGCAGTTAAAAATGCCATTACTACTGACATATCATCTAACCTTGCGATTCTTTCTATCGATACTGAATTTTCAGATCCAATTACAACGTATTTAGAAATTGTTCTCACATTTAACTTTGACCCTAGTTTAACCGGTCAAACAATTAAAGCTACAGAAGCTAATGTGTTTAATGAACTTAAAAAATATGTAGAATCTAATCTTAAACAATTTAGTGGTGTATTTAGGCGATCAGAACTTTTAACCCAGATTGATGATTTAAGTGGAGCGATTCTAAACTCTAAAGCAACTGTAAAAATGCAACAGAGATTTATACCAGATTTAACGCGAAGCGCTTCATACGATATGTACTTTCCTGTTGAAATCTCTTCGCCATCTACTACAGATAATATTATTACATCTTCTACATTTATCTTTAATAATAAAGTTTGTTCAATTAAGAATGCTCTAAGCTCAACAAAACTTCAAGTTCTTGATAATGTCGGTACAGTTGAAGTTGATAATATTGGGTCGTACGACGGGTTAAATGGAATTGTTACAATTACTGGTTTTGCCCCTGATGCCATTACAGCTGGAGTTAACTATATTAAAATATCATGCACTCCAGGTAATCAAGCAACAATTCGACCACTACGTAGCTATATCTTAGATATAGATGAGGGTCCATCGTTTACAACTGGTCAAATCGACAGACAGGATACTGAAGTAACGCTAAGTGGCAATGTAAATACTGGCGTTGGAGTGACCGTAAGCTATGGCTCATAAGGCAGACTTTAATCGTATAAGCCCTAGTTTTAGGAACTATAGTGTTACCGAGGTATTGCCTCAGTATTTTACTAGTGAATATCCGAATCTAATTAGCTTTCTTGAAGGCTATTACGAATACATTGATTCTGACCAGTCAATTAGCTCTATTCATGAGATGTTCAGCCTATATGATATTGAAAGTACTGATCTAGAAAATCTAGAATTTATATTTAAGACAATTGCTGATGGCGCTAACGCTACATACTTTAATGAACCAAGAGAAGTTCTTCGTAACTTTGCAAACTTTTATCGAGTAAAGGGTACAAAGTATTCTGCCGAAGGTTTCTTTAGAGCTTTCTTTGGTATCGATGTTGAAGTAGACTATCCTAAAAATAGAATATTCGAATTAAATTCTTCACAGTCGACTATTGGTACCGAGTCTTTGCATTATATACAGGACGGTGGGTTATACCAAATATTCTCGGTTCTTATTAAGTCTTCTATTCCGCTTAATACGTGGAAAGATTTATATAAAAAGTTTGTACATCCGGCTGGATTCTTTTTAGGTGGTGAGGTTGTTCTTGAACTACCGTCTACAAACTCAATTCTTTTGACTATGCCGGATAACATTGATGAACCTCCACCACCGCTTGTGGTAGAAGGTACTGCAAATGCTTTGATTCCGTTTGGCCTTGTTGAAACATTAGGCATATTACCAGACGATGGAGATTCTGATACTGTCGTAGAACGCATCAGTTTGAAAGCAACAGTCAATCGATTCAAAGATATGCCGGCAGATATATTTGCTGCTTCTTATGGTAGAATTGATCAGGCAAAAGATATTAACTCGCCGACATTTGACGATTCGGCAAAAGACGCTGTATATGCATACGGCGTAAGAATGAGTAATGACGTTGAAACATTAGATAGAAACAGATGGTTCTATGATTCTGATGCTGGAAATCCAAGATATATGGCAATTGGATATGTCGACTCAAATTACGTACAACTTACTTAGAGGTAAAAAATGGCAATAGTATTAAGAAATAGTAAAGGGACGGCATTGACCCACGTCGAACTCGATGCCAACTTTACCACATTACAAAACGCTGATCTTGATTCAGCTGCAGTCACGTCTATTGCGCAAGCTTTAGATAACGCGCAGGTTATTCCTTCACATATCAATTCACTAGCAGGCGATTCAGACGTAGATTTCGGGTCTAAAAAAATCTACTATGCCAATATGTGGGATTCTGAAGGAGCTCTTCCAAATGCTTCGACGTATCATGGAATGTTTGCTCATGTACATGGAACTGGTGCAGGATACTTTGCACACGGCGGAGCTTGGGTAAAGCTTGCTAATAATGCAGATCTTGGAACTGGTATTGACTCGGCCAAGACTATTGCTCTTATTGACAGTGCATATGTGCAAGCAAGAGAAGGCACTGATAGCATTGGCGAGTTAACGAACGTTAATATGTCTGGTATTGCAAATAACAAAATCCTTAAATGGGATTCTGACACAGCTAAATTTATTGTTGCTTCTGACGTAAGTGGCGGTGGAGGCGGTGGAGGTCTGGCATATACTGACTTTAGTGTATCGGTTGCAGCGGCAGGAACAGCTAACTTATCATATAATGATGGTACAGGTGTAACAACATATACTCCACCAGATCTTTCTGGTTATCTGACAAGTTACACCGAAACAAATGATTTGACCGCTAACGTTACTTGGGCTAATATACCTGACGCAAACGTTCCAGCATCTGCTGTATCTCAACATTCGTCTGCTATAACCATCAGCGCAAGTCAAGTTAGTTCTGGAACTTTAGATAATACTCGCGTAGCTCAAGGTAACGTAACCCAGCACCAAGCTGCATTGACAATTACCGAATCTCAAATTAGTGATTTTGGTTCATATGTTGGTCAAGGCCAAACAATTGATATGAACGGTACTGAGTTAGTATTAGATATCGATGGCGATACATCTTTGCATGCAAGTACTGATGATCAGATCGATATTAAAATTGGTGGTACAGATGTAGGATATTTTAATTCTACTGGACTTGTCATTGATAACATTACTACTACAGATCCTGGTACTCCTACTATCCAATCTAGTTCTTCTATTGCAATGAATGTTGGTACTTCTGTTATTGTAGGCCAGAACGGTGGAGCTGGTGGCGGATTCAGACTGGCAAACCTTACAACTACTCAACGGAATGCTCTTTCTGCTTCAAACGGAGAAATGATCTATAATACGTCAAATAATCAAATAGAAATATACGAACGTAGTGCGTGGCATCCAATGACTAAAGGCTCTAATGTCTTTAATGTAACAAGCAGTGGTTCTAGCGATTATGTGTTTAACGATCCAGAAAATCATTGGTTTACTTCATCAACAAATGATCCTATTCTTTATTTGCGTAGAGGCGAGACATACTACTTTGAAGTCAACGCTTCGGGTCATCCATTTCAAATTCGAGTCAGCAATGGTGGATCTGCATATGCTGAGGGCCTAACAGGAAATACACAAGCTGTAGGAACGGTTGTATTTAAAGTGCCGATGGGTGCACCAGCAACATTGTATTACCAATGTACTGCACACTCGGGCATGGGTAACACCATTAACATTGTATAGGTGATATATGTCTGAGAAGTATTACGTTCTAGTCACAAATAATAAAGCTGAGTTTGCTGAAATAGAAGCTGAGCTAAAGACATCTGATTCTACTCCGGATACGATACCAGATAGAGCGGTCGAATGCACTGATGCTAAAGAGCATAGCGATACGCGTGGTGAATTTCTATTAACTGAAGATGAGGCTGATAGCCTTTCAGCTGATTCGCGGATCAAGGTAATTAACCTAAGTCCTAATCGTTATCCTGAAACGTTTATGCCCCCGCCTGATGAATTAAAGAATCAAATATGGGGTAGTAAAAAAGACAGATACGATCAGCCTTACAATAACTGGCAGTCGTGGACAACTCCATTAAGTAGTATTGAAAGTAGTTTTTCAAGTGTCGAACCTACAATAAATAGAAGTACTGCGTTATATAGAATGCAGACAAAACAAAACCCGTGGAAAACCGCAACCACCGCAGCTTCTACACCTATTAATGCTAAAGTAGAACAATACGGTGCTGGTGAAAATGTTGACATCATTTGCGCTGATAACGGAACATGGATTGCTCATAGCGAATTTATTAATAAAGGTATCGACAACGCCGTCAATCCAATTGATTATAAACCAGGCAACATTCTTAACAGAGCCGGATATTGCGACGTTCTCGATGTAGTTCTTGACGGACCATACTATATTGACCCTGATTGGTTTAACGCTGATCCTGATAATAGATTAGAAACAAGATGGGATGGGACAGTTGTTCCTACAACCTCCGCTGCTCAAAACTGGTGGCGAATTACATCTCAACGTAGTAGTCAGTTTGCATCTTTCGGAAGTATATTAGTAAGTACTAATTATAGTAGAGACAACGTACATGGTAGCCCAGATCAAACAGCGTACGATGCTGATCATGGAACACAATGCGCTAGTTTAATATATGGCCGCACACACGGGTGGGCATATAACGCAAACAAGTGGCACTTGAATTTGTATGGTTCAGTATATAATGTAGGAAGCTTTGAAATAGGATTTGATGTACAGAAAATATTCCATCAGAATAAACCAGTAAATCCAATATTTGGAACAAAAGATCCTACAATTAGTAGTAATAGTTGGGGATTTAGAGCATCAGATAAAAGCGGATCTTATTATTATCATAGAGAGTCTTCAGCATCATATGGAGGATCTGGCGCTGAGCCACAATTTATTAGTGTTCTTGGAAGTCAAGGAGATAGCGGTCGTTGGAAAAGTGAATTCTACGATAATAGCATGACGACAGCTGGAGACGAACTTACTGCAGCCGGAGTTATTTTTATTGCAGCTGCAGGAAATAGTAATCAGATTCAACACAATCCTGATCATGTCGATTACGATAATAGAATATCTGCTAACAACACAAACACCATGTATCAAGACACATTTACGTCATTTGGATATAATGTAACAGGTACAACTAACCGCCGTGGATTTCCTCAACATATCGGAAAAACTGAAGGACAAACCTCATACGGCAATAGCACAGTTAAATTTCCTGCAATTAATATTGGTTGCTTAGATGATTTTCTAGTTAATAGCTATGAGCAAGATCGAAAGGTTGGCTATAGCGATATGGGAAGTGCCATAGATTTGTTTGCTCCAGGTGATGGTACATTAGCAGCTTGCCCAGACGCATCGTACGGAACCGACACTTCAAGAAGCGATGGCACATATGCTGATTTAACAGCTATATCAGCATGTCGAGACACTAGATTTAGTGGTACAAGCGCGGCATGCCCTGTTGCTGCAGGATTTCTTGCAACAGTAATGCAATATAACAGGGCATGGACATATGAGAATCTTCGTAACTGGATTCAGAGTAATGTAGATGAGCAGTCAACGTCTGACATGTATGAAGGTATAGATGATACCAGTCCTACTTCAGGATGGACTGATTATAATAAACTCCAAGGAGCTGATCGGAGAATATTATATCAGGCAACAATTCCTGTAAGTACTCCTTATCCTGCAGATTTTAAAATCGATGGAAGTATTGACATATCTGGAGCAGTTAGGCTCAGTAAAGTAGTATAAATAGATTAAACGTTTAGAGGTATAGAATGACTCGTCAAAACCTAGCAACCGGCACATATGCTAATGATGGAAGTGGTGATACGCTTCGTCAGGCCGGTCAGAAAATTAATGAAAACTTTATAGAACTTTATCAAAAACTTGGTGGAGATAGTGATGTATTGACTGGCGAAATTTCTGTTACAGGGAACGGTCTAGCGTTTGAAGGAGTGACAGCTGACGGTTATGAAACCCGTCTTAAAGCAATAGATCCTACACTAGATCATACTATTAATTTACCAAATGCTTCTGGGAATATTGTCTTAGATACCAATACTCAAACATTAACAAATAAAACATTAACTTCTCCTATATTAAGTTTAGTTAAAGTACAAGATCTTGATGCTTCTCATACATATGATATTATTGCGGGTTCATTGTCTGCGAATCAAAATCTTAATTTACCTAGCTTGACCGATAGTGATACTTTTGTTTTTGCGGATGCGAATCAGACGTTAACAAATAAAACATTAACTTCTCCAGTTTTAAATACTCCAGCAATAATAACGTCACTTAATGATGTTAACGGCGCTGAGATATTTGGTATATCTCCAGAAGCAAATGCAGTTAATAACGTCGATGTACATAATGCAGCGGCGGGTGGTCATCCTAAACTAGCGGCTCACGGTAATGACACTAATATTAATATTATTATTGAAGGTAAAGGTACGGGCTCTGTTAATCTTAAAAAGACTTCACATACTTCTTCAGAAATAACATCTGCCGGAAATGCTTCTACATTACACACATTTATTATATGTAACTCTGGTACTGCTCTTGCTGTAGGTATGGCAAACGGAACTACATTTGGAGAGAATAAAATATTTACGAATAAAGGAGCAGGTGCTGCCACAATTACTCCTACTACTTTTGGTCCTGGAACAAGCATTTCTCTTGCACAACATCAAGGGTGTCAAATGATATGGGATGGACTAAACTGGCAGTTGATTGGTAATTACGGCGGAACAGTGAGCTAAGGAATCTAAAATGGTTGCAATTATTACAGATAAATTTAAACGGCAAGTTTTAACCGACATCTATACAAACGTTACAGATTCTGCTGCTACGTATTACGTAGGTATTGGCAGATCAAATGATTGGAATGCAACTGACGCAGCTCCTACGCCTTTAAACACAGCAAAAGAAGAAAGAGATTTTCGGCTTAGTCTTCAAGCTATGAAAAAGGGCGAAGACGTTTCATATGTTGTTCCTCGATATAACTGGTCTTCTGGTACAATCTATAGCGGATATGATGATCATATTCAAGGTTATCCATCAAACGCCTATTATGTTATGACCGATGAACTTGCTGTTTATATTTGCTTGCAACAAGGTAGGGACCTTCAAGGTAATGCGGTTACATCAACAACTAAACCTACCGGAACGCTTTTGTCTCCCTTTACTACATCGGATGGTTATGTATGGAAATATTTGTATGGTCAAACAGCGTTGAGATCTACTAAATACACTTCGGCCAATTACATTCCAATTCAATTTATTGATTCTGCAGATGCAACCTATCCAGCTCTTGAGCAGGAACAATATGCTATTCAAAATGCTGCAATACCTGGAGAAGTCGTTGGAGTTAAATTAAACAACGGTGGAACAGGTTATACATCTGCTCCAACTATTACATTTACTGGAAACGGTACGAAGACGCCATCAGCTACTGCATCTGTTTATAACGGTTCGGTTGTTAAAGTAGAAATGAATGATTCTGGGTCAGGTAAAGCTTTTGGTAAAAATTACGATTATGCCTCAATAATATTCTCCGGAGGTGGAGGAAGCGGTGCACATGCTAGAGCAGTGCTTTCTACTCCAAAAGGAATCGGAGGAGATCCAAGAGACGATCTTAGATCGTCGGCCTTAATGTTCAATACTAAGCTTATTGGCGATGAAACAAACGCATTAATTACTAGTAATGATTATAGACAAATCGGTCTCATAAAAGATCCTAAAGTTGGTCCACTATCAACCGACTCTGATTTTGAGGGTACTGCTGGTAATGTCTTGAACAAACTTAAGTTTGGCTCTATAGCTCAGGTATTTAGCGAGGATAAAATTATATTAGGATCTAGCTCAGCAGCTAAAGCATATATCGATAATGCAGATTCTAGTTATGTTTGGTACCACCAAACTGACTCAACTGGGTTTACTTCATTTATTGAAGGCGAAACTGTTACTGAAACCGATGGTAACGGCGAAGGTATCTTAGATTCTACCTCTATCGACGGTGACGGACTCGCATATATAAAAGGAACAGTCAGTCCTTTGTCAGGCGAATTATTGTACATCGACAATAGAGCTGCGATCGAACGAGATCCTGCGCAAACCGAAGATATTAAAGTTATCATCCAACTGTAGAGTATTTAATAAATGGCGACAAATTTCACAGAAAAAGTCTTTAGCGATACGTATAAAGACGACTATAAAGATAGTAATAACTACCATAGAATTATGTTTAATTCTGGTCGTGCTCTACAGGCTCGGGAGTTAACTCAATCCCAAACTATTGCGCACAAAGAACTGGAGAGATTTGCAAGAAATATATTTAAAGAAGGCTCATCAGTAAATCCTGGCGGACCAAGTATAAACACGCGGTATGAGTTTATTAAATTAAATACATCTATTAACCAGCTACCAGCAAATTTAACTACTTTGGTTGGAGATGAGTTTACCGGACAAAACTCAACATTTAAATTTAAGATATTGGAAATAGTAGCTGCAACTGCTACGGACCCTGCTACTTTATACGTTACATATACAGATACGCTAGCTGCGGCCTCTTTTGAATCTTCTAATACGGTTGCTGCCGGTGAGGATATTGTTGGTACTCTTTCAGGCGTTACACTTACCGTACAAACTACTAATACCACTGCAAACCCGGCGACAGGATTTGGTACACGCTTTTCTGTAGACCGCGGTGACTTTTTTACACAGGGACATTTTGTCTTCTGTGAGCGTCAATCAAAGATTATAAGCAAGTATGATCAACTTCCTACATGTACAGTAGGATTTAAAGTTACTCAAGATATTGTCACAGCTTCAGATTCAGAACTCTTGTATGACAACCAGGGTGCTACTCCTAATACATCTGCCCCGGGTGCTGACAGATATCGCATTCGCATGACATTAGCATTAGATACTGAAGTTGACTCAGATGAAAACTTTGTATATTATTGTAGAGTGCGAAACGGTGTAGTATTTGATGCAGTAACTGGAAATGATGCTTACGGAAAAATTGAAGATAGATTGGCTACACGAACTAAAGACATCAATGGTGATTTCTTTATAAATCCATTTATTATAAATTACGAACCTGACTCTGATGATGACATTTTACAAACCGTAATATCTTCTGGCCTTGCTTATGTTAATGGTTATAGAGTGGAGAAAACCTTTCCGACGCGTCTCAGAGTTCCAAAGGCCAGAGATACTATTATAAAAAACAACGAGGTTGTTGCAGCATCATATGGTAACTATATTACTGTTACAGATTTAGTTGGTCTTCCAAACGTTAATGTGTTTCAACAAAGGAATCTTAGGTCAGCTGTAGGCCATGGCGGATCTACTATTGGTACATGTAGAATTCGCTCTGTTGAAGAAGACGGAGCATATTACCGTTATTATATTTTTGATATTGCTATGAATAGCGGTCAATCTTTTGCGGATGTAAAATCAATCGGCGGTAACGCCTTTGACTATGCCAACCTAGTATTAGAAAGCGGTAAAGCAGTTCTAAATGACGTAGGTGGTAATAATCTATTCTTTGAACTACCTAACCAAAGACCTAAAACATTATCTGATATATCGCTAGAGGTGTATCGTTCCTTTAATGCTTCGCTTGACCCGAGTGGCGCCGCTACTCTTACTCTTACTGCTACCGGAGAAACCTTTGGTAGTGTAAACGAATGGGTAGTTTCTGTCGATTCCGATGGGGCAATTATTTCTCCTACAATTAGTGGGGCTGGAACTCAGGCTGCTACAATTAGCGGTGGGCCAACAAACTCGAATATTGAAATCATTGCTAAGGTTAATAAATCATCAGGTAGTGTACGAACTAAAACTCTGGTCGAAACTACAATTACAAAACAAGTAGAATCTGATGGTACTGGTACTGCATTCATTAAACTAGATAAACCAGATCTGTTTAAACTAGATCGATTGCGCGATTCTGATTCTGACGGCGCTGATAGAATAAGCGACTTTATTATCGATAACGGTCAGAGAGATAACTGGTACGGTCCAGCAAGACTAATTCTTAAGGGTGATAAAGCCGCTCCAAGTGGGAACGTTTTTGCTCGGTTTAGATATTTTACGCACGGCGCATCAGGCGATTTCTTTGCTGTTAACTCTTATACCGGCCAGGTAAATTTTTCAGATATTCCATCTCATACGTTAAACGACGGTTCGGTTATTCCTTTAACTGACGTACTTGATTTTAGACCACGTAAAACTGATAGAGACTCAGACTTTACTGGTGGTACTGCTCGTATTAACGAAATACCTACAAACACAGATCTTATTACACTTGATGCTGAGTATTATCTTCCACGATTTGATAAAATAGTAATTGATCAAGATGGAAATATTAAGGTAATACAAGGTAACTCAGCACTTGAGCCACAGTTTCCTAAAATTCCAAACGGTGACTTGCTACTAACAGATGTTAAGCTAGAGAGCTTTACTAAAAGCGATTCTGACTTGGGTCTTGCTCCTCACGAAACAAAACTATATAACATGGACGACATTGGTAGCATTTCATCTAAATTAGATGCGCTTTATGACTTGACAGCACTATCACTTATTGAAACTGGTCTATCTAATTTTGCAGTGTTTGACTCAACTGGAAACGATAGAACAAAATCTGGATTCTTAGTTGATGGATTTAAAGATCAACTTGGTTCTAGCTTTAATAATATTGAATATAGAGCAGCCATCGATCCACAAAACGAAATACTTAGACCGACGTTTAGCGAAGAAGCCATTCGCTTAATTTACGACTCTGATCTTTCTACTAACACTATTCTTAAAGGTGATAACGTCTATAAGAAATTTAATCATGTAGAATACATCAATCAGCCGCAAGTATCTGGTGTTATGAACATTAACCCATTTGCAGTTATAACAAACCTAGGAGCGCTTGAACTTTCTCCTTCATCAGACGAATGGAGAGAAACAAGACAAGCGGCTGATGTTGTAACAGGTGGTGGTACAATAAATGCATTTAGCGGAAATCAAAATCAGCTGTTTAATAGCTCGCAATGGAATTGGGCTGGATCGAATGTCGGTTCATCTAGGTCTACTGTCATTGGCTCATCATCATCTTCCAATGTAAGTTTTCAGGCGCAGAATTCTGGTATCGTCTCAAGAGTTGGTAACTGGAGAGGTTCATGGGATAGAACTAATACTGTAGTAACAAATACTACTACAACAACAAGCGCTACTGCTAGAGTAAGCTCATTCTCTACAATACGAAGTGTTGTAGGAAATAGAGTTATCGATGTTGCAATGATACCATTTATGCGATCTCGAAGAGTTAGTTTTAAATGTCAAGGCATGAAACCTAACACTAGAGTATTTCCATTCTTTGATGGCGTTAGTGTAGATAACTGGGTAAAATCAGATACATTTACCAGAATTGCTACAACTAATAATGAAGTCGGCAATAGGTATAATAGAAACACTGGACACCCTGATGGGGCTACTTCTCTATTTACAAACTCTGAAGGCGTTGTAGAAGGTGAATTTTTTATTCAAAGTGGAGTATTTAGAACTGGTACAAGAGAGCTTAAATTTCTTGATATTTCGGCCGATAACGAAAATGATGCAACATCTGTAGCGGTAGCTGCATTTGCTTCAACCGGAGTATTAGAAACACGGCAGCGCACCATTCAAAGTACTCGTGTTAGAAATATTGTAACTGGTACTACAAGTAGCAGCTCTTCTTCAAGTTCAACTCGAGCCGGCCAAGCTAATATTAATATTTGGAATGTAGTAACTGGAGAACGCCGTGTTAACGGTGTTGTTACTACTCCTCCACGAACCGTACGACAAATAGATCCATTAGCTCAGTCGTTCTTTATTCCAGATCAAGATGGTGTTTTCTTAAGTAAGGTTGAAGTTTTCTTCCAAACTAAAGATGATACTATTCCAGTACAATTGCAAATACGACCAATGATTCAAGGAAGCCCCGCTTCTACTGATGTTATTCCTGGTTCAGTTGTGTTTAAATCGCCATCTTCTATATCTACAAGCGCTGATGCATCTGTTGCGACTACGTTTGAATTTGATGAACCAGTATTCCTAATGCCATATGAAGAATATGCTATAGTTCTTATTGCAGAGACAGACAACTATAATGTCTATGTAGCAGAAACTGAGCAGTTTGTTTTAGGTTCTACCGAAAAACGAATTACTTCGCAGCCTACTCTTGGTTCATTGTTTAAGTCACAAAATGCTACTACATGGTCTGCGGATCAAACAAGAGATATGATGTTTAAACTATTTAGGGCGGACTTTAGTACTGCAGCTTCAAGTGCTGTTTTACGAAATGCAAATGTTCCTAATAGACTACTAGACACGGATCCTATCGTAACCGAAGCTGGTAACACACGTATGATCATGTCACACGATGATCACGGGCTGCAGGTAGGAGATACGGTTAAAATCTTAGGATTAGATTCTTCGCAAACATACGCTGGAATAAATGCCATATCTATTATCGGCAATAGAGTTATCGATAGCGCTGATAATAATACCTTTACGTTTGATGCTGATTCTGCTGCTAGTACATCAGTATCACTTGGTGGATTGCTTATGTCTAGTTCTCAGAACTATTCGTTTGAAAGTGTATTTCCATACATTGAAACTAACATTCCGCAATCTACTGCAATTCAGGTAAGCGGCAAATTTACTTCAGGTAAATCGATTGCTGGAAATGAAACTCCGTATAGTAAAGATACTACATATGTAAATCTTGTACTAAAAGAAAATAACTTTCTTAGTGCTCCAGCCCTAGTAGCCAACTCTACTATAGAAACTGCTAACTTGCCTGCAGGAGAAAAATCAACTGATATTAAAGTTGATATGCAATCCTCTTCACAATTTGTTAGTCCCGTACTTGATATGCAAAGAGCATCATTGTGGTTAACGCATAACAAAATTGACAATCAAGATTCGAGTGGATCAAGCTTAACTAATATTAATACTCCTATTAATTTTGTTGCCGAGACAGATAAAACTGGTGGTACTTCGCTATCTAAACACATCACACGACCAGTTACTCTTGCAGCTAGCGCGCTAGGATTAAAAATTATCCTTGCTGCTAATAGATCTTCTGTTGCTGATTTTGACGTATACTATAAAGCCATTAGTGACGATGCTACATTTGATGAAGTAAATTGGGTAGAAATAAAAAGACAAGTTAATCTACCTACTGATGAGAATCCTAATATTTTCAGGGACTATGAGTATTTGGTTGGTGGACCTGGAGGATTAGCAGTTCCGTTTAACAGATTTATAATTAAAATTGTTATGAGATCTTCCAATAACGCTAAAGTTCCTCAATTTAAAGATTTACGGGTTATAGCGCTGGCGGTATAATGAGAAAAGAATATAAAAAAGTAGAAGGGTCCGAAAATCTTTACAGGGACCCTTCTACAAATGCAATAATAAATACTGATTTGGATGGCATTGCACGAGCTAGATTATTAAAAGCCGAACGAAAGAAAAAAGCTTTAGAATTTGAACAGGTTAAAGAAGACGTAGAAGAAATGAAGCAAGGTATGTCACACATAAAATCTTTGCTACAACAATTGGTGGACAAAAATGGCTAGAACCTTTGTAGACTTAAATGACCTTGTCAACACGTGGCGGGAAAAAACAAACGAGCTAAGTTACAAAATTGGTGACTTGACTAATCTTGCCACTGGTGGTGATTCAGATCTCGTCCAAGCCATTAACGAATTACATACTGAAGTGTCTAGCAACACGGTTTCACTTGCTGGCTTAAACTTATTAGATTCTGCCGGAGTACTAGCACTTGTCGGTGGAACGTTTCCAGTAAATACGTCAGATCTTGCTGACTCATCTGTTACTTTAGATAAAATGGCAAACGACGCAATTGGACAAGATCAGCTTTTGACCGTACAAGGTTTAGCAATTTATGATTCTGCAGGAACGCTCTTAAAGCAGTTGTATGGCGCAGGAGCTTAAAAATGGCTGTAATCAGGCCCCTAAAATTAAGTGCGTCAGGGGACTTAATCGAAATGAGTTCTGGAGAAGTCCAGCTTCTTATTAATGATGCTATACGACTTTATGGAAATGCTCCCGGTATTGAATTATTGTATGATCAAGGTTCAGATGACGGCACGGGTTTTCAATACAAGCTAGCCGCAATCACAGAAAATCGATTGCAGGCCAGTCCTCTTGCATCGGGAGGTAGCCCATGGCCAACCCCTACAGCTTCAACATATGTTGTAACGTCGTATGATTCTATGCTGTTGAATATGACATGGAGAACACCTTTTCCATCTAAAAACAGAGCTGGTAGCCCGTATGTCAATCAATCATATCCGATATATTATCAAGCCGATGGTATAGTAAAAGCTGCGAGTTGGGTAGATATAAAAGATACAATCATCGCGCCAGCACTTACTAGTCTTGCGTCATCCGCTATTACTCCGGCCGCAGCTGCAGGAACATATTTCGTTTCTACCAATACATCAGAAACAGATGCTACTTTAGTATCGCCTAATCCGATTGCTAAAGACACGCAAGCAGATATAGCTGCCTTTGCTTCAGGCAGTTTGCCTGAAACACAAGATCAACCGGAGAATTCTTTAACTGTTGATTACTATCTTCACAGAGTTAACGCTCCTGCAGAAGTGCCTTTTAGTGTTCCAGCAGTTATTTTAGATCCTGAACATAGCATTAATACTATGAGTCGTAGTGTGTATCAGGATATGATTCTACATTTAATGCAATGGTTTGCTGTGTGGGGAGCTAGCTATAATTTAGCTTTACGATACCAAACTGGAAGCTTAGCATACTTAACGGGTATTGGTTACAATACTAAAGGAACTGGTATGACTGATACATATACTACCACGTATATACAAAGATATGAACAGCCGAATTCAAGCACGTACTATTCTCAAAACGTGCCGACTGGAACTCCCTCAGTTCAAACAATAAACTATTTAGGAGTCGGTTTAAATTAAATGAAAGGTTTATTATGGCATTATTTTCTAATAAGATTGAAACTGCACGATTTGTAGATCATCAGGAAAAAACAATTGAAGTATTATATAAGCAAACTCCTGAATCGGTAACACTTTCCACTTACATTTTAGAATTAAATTATAATAATCAAGATTTCTTAGATCTCTTGGAAGAGCTTAGTATTGAGCAAATTCAAGATAACACTAAAGATTATTATGATAATGTAATTAAGTCTAAATCAGAGGCTATTTATTCCGAAGCTAATAAATTATTCATGGAATGGGTTAACGCTGCTCAAAAAGATTTAGACAAGCAAGATAAAGAGCGGTATGATTTATTTGAAAAATATAAAGAAGAACAGCTAATTATCTTACAATCTGAAATTGATGAACAAGTAGAACGCAGAGTTTCTGAAGGATACGAAGGGATTCAGGCAGTTATCGATAAAGAATATTCTAACGTTCAAGCCGAAGTAGATAGACAAGTTAAAGAAGGTGTACAACAAGGATACGAAGGGATTCAGGCAGTTATCGATAAAGAATATTCTAACGTTCAGGCTGAAGTAGATAGGCAAGTTAAAGAAGGATACGAAGGGATTCAGGCTGAAGTAGATAGGCAAGTTAAAGAAGGATATGAAGGTATTCAGGCGGCTATCGATGAGCAGTACGCAGCAGTTGAAGTATATAAAGAAGCACAATTACAGATATTACAAAATGAAGTTGATGAACAAGTAGAACGTAGAGTTTCTGAAGGGTTTAAAGATATTGATGAATATCGTGACTCTCAACTAAAAATTCTACAATCAGAATTAGATGTTCAAGTTGAGGAAAGATATAAGCAGGCGGATGCTTATAGAACAGAACAACTAAGTATATTGCAGTCAGAATTAGATGTAGAGTTTCAAAAGCGATATGATGAAGTAGAAGATTACAAAAGTGAAGAAATAAAAAATATAAAACAAAATTTTATGGATAAATTTAAATTAGGCTCTAGTTCTACTGAAGAAAAAATTAATCCTGAAAATGTTGCTAAATACCTAGTAACTAATAAAGAAGATGAAGATACTGTCTTTAAAACTAAATTAGTGATTTTTAATTTGCCTGAGGTAAAAAATCATAAAGATCGTAAACTAAAAATGAAAGTACGTAAAGCAAAAAGTATACCTGAATTGTTTGCAGCATATTATGACATACAATATAATCACAGTTAAATTTGGAAACAAATATACATCTGATTTTGTTAATAAACTATATAGGGACATTGGCTATTTTTCTAGAGGATATTATATTTCTAGCAGGTTTAAATTTTACTGCTACACCGATAATCCGGAAGGATTAATACCTGGCATTGAGATAATTGATGCCAAGTACGATCCTACATTAAAAGGCGTTTGGAATAAATTACGACTTTTTGATCCTTCTATGCCTTTTAAATCCGGCCATAATATTTACATAGACCTAGACACCTATGTGTCTGATTGTATATTTACTAGATTAGCAAATCATGATTGGAACACACTACACGTGTGTGGCGCGCCATGGAAAAATGATAAACAAAGATATGGAAGATTATCTAACTATGATGTAACTATACATAGTTCTGTTATGTCATGGAAAGCCAATACTAATCATGAAATATGGGAATATTTTAATAGTGGCTTCCGCGATTATTTCATGAGAAAATATTCAGGAGGGATAGATAGATTTCTTGCTCATGAAGATATTAATATGAAAACGTTTAAAAGTAATTTTGTACGGTCTATGAAATACAGTACAGAAATAAAAGACGCTGCTATTGTGTCATTTGAGGAAATAGATGTACAACTCGGAGATCTTATACAGAACTATAAAGCTAGGTGAAGAAATTTATAATGAATCTATGTATGGAATCGATGACCTATATAGAATTAAAGATCTATCACATTCTGTAGATCGTAATCATTGGGTTGGCAAACAACATCTTGCTGAAAAGTTCTATGAATTATATAACCATGACGCCGGTAAATTATTAGTACTTGGCGGATGGTATGGTATGATGGCTTATCAATTACGTAAGCAATGGCCTGATAAACAAATGAATATAGAATCTACTGATATGGATCCCATGTGTGAAGAGTATGGTTACAAATTATTTTATGATTATGATATTGCATTCTCCACCCTCAACATAAATGACTCTTTTATTATACCACAATATACAGGGATTGTAAACACCTCTTGTGAGCATATGGAGCAAAAAGATTTAAATAATATAATTAAATCTAAAGATCCTGACTGTTGGGTTGCATGTCAATCTAATAATTACGTAGATCTAGATTCGCATGTTAATTGTTATCCTACAGCCGAGTTATTTGCAGATAGCTTGGATCTTAATTGGGTTGCTGATGTTGATACTTTAGATCTAGGTGACTTTCAAAGGTTTACCGTCATTGGAAAATAAAGTAGTATTCAGTATTTTTATCGATATTCCGGAAGATCGTTTAGATAATCCTGGATGGTACGATCAAGGTAAACAAGTTGTAACAGATAAAAGTAAAGTAACAAAACTTGCTTTACTTAATAATGCCGAACTTGTAACCGAACGCCAAAAACAATATGCAAACGACATTGGTGCTGACTATATACTATTTCAATATGATAGTACATACAAAAAGTTCTTTAATGACATAAAAAATAGGTTTACAGAGATATCAGAGTATGATATAGTAAACTTTTATAAACATCGTGTTATGCGAGACTTAGCGGACCAGTACGAGTACGTCTGCTACTTAGATTTCGATGTTGTACCAAATACCACTGAATGTATATTTCAATCTCATAATGTAGATAAGATGATGGCCGTCGCAGAATCTAATAGATTGGCCATCCGCGGCCAGCTCTTGCACCCAGACCTGTATAATCTTTGCATACGAAATCCTGCTACAAAATATTGGAACACGCACGCTCTTCTTATGGAAGAAGGTTATGACCCTGAGAATGATGTTTTTAATACTGGAATTATGGCAGCATCGTCAGAGGTAATTAAACAGCTAGACTATTTTAAAGACTTTGACTATATTATAAAACTTATGAGCGATGTAAAACACGATGAGTTTTCAATGTATCCTAAAAATATTCAGAGAGTATTTAATTACGACAACGAAACCGTGTTTTCATACTGGGTCAAATCTAGAGAAATACAAATACAGTACCTAGCAAAAGAATGGCATTGGTTAGTTGATGAATTAGTATCTGACCCTAGTCATATAGATCCAAAGGCAAAATTATATCATTTTATAAACAAGAAAATGGAGTGGATTAAAGATATAAATAGAAACAAAGTAACTTAAGAGTGTTTGTACAATGGCGCAATACGAAGAATTATCAATAGATAAGGGTACTGATATTACTCTCCAACTCGAGTTGGAAGATACAAGCGGTAATCCAAAGAATCTAACAAATCATACTGTTGCAGGTAAAGTCAAAAAAACATACAATACACCTGACAATGAAGCAACATCTTTTACTACGGAATTAGTAGCTCCTGCTACTGGTGGAGTAGTAAACCTTTCATTGACAAATACTCAGACAGGCGCATTTAAAGCCGGGCGATACGTATATGATGTAGAAATTTCTTTCGTAGATAGCGATGCACAAACAGTGATAGAAAGAATTCTTGAAGGCACAATCACAGTCACGCCATCCGTGACATAGCTTTAAGGAATTCCACATGAAGGTTGTTGTTGGTCAAAACACGATCGTTAAAAAAATTACAGTTGGAACTCCATTACGAGTGGGGTCAGCCGCAAATGGATCACTTACAGGTCTAGATGATGTAAATGGTTCAATTAATCTTGCGCATGACACGATACTCCAATACGATTCTGCCTCAGGTAAATTTAAACACGTATCGCCTGCTGCTCTTGCATCTGACGGTTTAACAGTTGCAACGTCTGGCATGGGTTCATTGTCAGAAAGCGGTGGTACGCTTACATATGTTGGTCCAAGTGCTGATAGCATTACAACTCTTTTTAATGCAACATATGACAGTAATTCTTTTGGAACATTAACACAAACTGGCGGAACTACGCATCTCGTAGGTCCAACTGCAGCACAAATACGTGGACTGTTTAGTGGTGCTAATAGTTTAAACTATAACCAGGCCACTGGCGAATTTAGCGTAACCGTACCTAGTACTTCTGCTGGATTTGATTCTGATTTAGCATTAAAGACTACTGATGACTTAGCTGAAGGCTCTAACCTTTACTATACCGATTCACGCGGGCGGGCAGCTATTACAGTTAGTGACGCAGGTGGATTTGGTTCTCTTACGTATAATTCAGCTTCAGGACAAATAGTATATACTGGTCCATCTGAAACTGAAACGCGAAGTGTTCTAAGTGTTGGCGATAATCTTGCATACGATTCGGCAACAGGTAAGATTACATTTACAGGAAACTTGGGCGGCGACTTTGGAGCTGGAGATGCTCAAGCAGCCTTAACGGTTTCAAGTACCGGCGATTATGGATCGCTATCATACAATTCAGCTAGCGGACTATTTACTCATGTTGGAGTAAATGATTCCGATATCCGTGGTGCTATATCAGCAGCTGGCGACTTAAATTATAATCAATCAACCGGTATAATAAGTTTTACGGAGAAAACAGATGCTCAAATACGAGCGCTGTTTAATGTATCAGGTGATCTTGGTTACGATACTGCGACTGGCGTGTTTAGTGTGGATCTCGGCAGTGTCGATGTTACTGACTCTTCGGTAACTAGAGCGTTATTCTCTGTCACAAATGACGCTGGGGATTACGGCTCGCTTGCTTACGATGCGGGTACAGGTCAATTTGCATTTACAAAAGTTACTGACTCAGATATAAGAGGATCACTATCTGCTGCTGGTGACCTTAGTTATAATCAAACTACTGGTCAGTTTAGCTATAATAAAAGAACAGATACAGATATCAGATCCTTATTTAGTGGGTCTAACGACGTAACATAT
>JACKZZ010017054.1_pt1 | contig 29196 bp, 20 predicted proteins | sample 8027871 | NCBI WGS metagenome assembly JACKZZ01 (sample SAMN15724774, study PRJNA655200) | protist metagenome | isolation source: fluorescence activated cell sorting (FACS) single amplified genomes of... | place: USA: West Boothbay Harbor, Gulf of Maine | collected 2000-07-19
AGTCTTCCAAAGGCCAAACACTATCAACAACAGGTTTCAAAGCACCTTCTTCGATCCATTCTTTTAAGACCAGAAGATCAGCCTTGCTCGGCTTTAAGATAACTTGAAAGTACTTTGGAGAAGACGTAAAGAGTGCAGCAATATTCCTAGAGACTATATGATGCCCCTTTATCAACAATTCTTTAAGGCCCAATACCTTTGGTTGAGTATCCCCTACAATCGTTACAAATCGCTTCGACTTATCCAATACTTTACATCCATCTTCATATTGACTCTTCCCACCCACACAATCATATACTAAGTCGAATTTATCATCCTTTAAAATATCAACAAACGCTTCCTTTGTATAATCAATAACCCGATCAGCCCCAAAGCTCTTCACTAGCTTAAAATTCTTTGCACTACATGTCGTTGTCACATGCGCACCAATATGATGTGCCATTTGAATCGCAAATATACCTGTTCCTCCACTTCCTCCAAGAATCAATACTCGCTCTCCTTTCTTTAGCTGCCCGTGATGCACTAGACACTGATAACTAGTCAAAGCTGCAAGTGGCAAACTAGCTGCTTCTGTAAAGCTCAAACATGTAGGTTTAATAGCTAGTGAGTCTTCATCTACTACACAATACTCGGCCATTGTACCCCCTGAAAAAGCCGTCACTCCAAACACCTCGTCTCCAACTTTAAACTGTGAAGTGTCATTCCCTTCACCTACTTGAACCACTGTACCAGCAATATCTTTTCCTATAATACAAGGTGTTTCTTTACTCGGTTGTTGAAAGATCATATTTGGAAAGAAGGATAAAAACCCTTGAACAATTTTCCAATCCACAGGATTAATTGCAGCTGCATGTACTTTAACAAGTACTTGATTCTTTTTTAATAAACCATGAGGAGGTTTATTAATATCCGTGCGCAATTGAATTTTATCAATATCTCCAAATGAATCATACACTAGGGCTTTCATTGTATTATTAGTGATAGAGCTTTCCATTTTTATTTTATTTGAGTTGGAAAAATGAGAAATGGTGAGAAACTTTTTTTTGCCGTGTCGACATCAACTTCTCCCAAACTGACATTGTCGACAGAAAGATAGACAGGGGCAGTCGATAATCATTGCAATTGACTATGACTCACACATGGTCCATGTGCATTATAATATATAAAGCAATATGCGATTCGATATTTCTTGTTGATAATCCTATTTCTTGTATTTTATACAAAAGAGGTATTAATAGAACTGGCGGCAATAAAAGTAGAAATTTGTTGTTGCTGGTTGTCCATGGTGTTAAATAATGGATTCTGATTCAATAGTATACCGTACTGAATCTAAAAACATTTGAAAGATGAAGGGACACTACAATATTGACAATCTGCCTTACGTTTTAAATATGCATCGTTTATAGTTATACACTCTGAGTCCAATACATAATCATCAATAGGCAAGTTTTTCTAATATTCTATATTATTCAAATCGACTTTTATTATACATCTACTACTCAATCACATTTCAAAAATGTTTCTTTGTAAGAGATGCCAAGCTAGAAGTAGAAACAACATGTCGAATGCCAAGATTGGATTGACCTCCTGGGTCACTTGATAATCTCAATCGAGCTGTAGCACTAGAAGCAGTTGTATTGACATCCTTCTTTTCCACTTCTTCAACTATTAAATCAACACTACCAGATGTAATCTTTTTATTTCCATTCGTTTTATCATTACGATACGGTTCAAAATCTTCTCTTGTTTTCTTCTTCGCATTATTATCATGAAGTGATAAATCATCAGCTTCGTTATCAATTTCAAAGGCAAACGCTGTTTGCCTATCCATTTGATGTTGTTGTTCACCATGTTTAATAGCTGTTGAAATATATTCTAGCCACTGCTCCTGTCTTCCCCAGGTATTGGTTAATACAATGAAGTTCTTGTATCCTTTTGTGGAAAATTGAATTCCGTGTGCACCAGCCCCAGGGCCTTCTGTCGTTCCAAAACTATACCATTTACGAACAGAAGAAGGTAAGACCCATTTCATACGAGTATGCCAGTGAGGCATATCCAATGTATCACAATACCATACCTTTCCACACTTTCTACATAATCCGAAAAAAGTAATGGTAAAGGTAAGGGCATGGAAGGGCATGGGAACTGGAAATTGAATAAAAGAACTAATTTTTGTCGGTTCTGGAATAGGTATATGATCATGAACTTTATCTTTCTTGTACAAGTAACCAGTTACTGAAGTTTGTTTCATATTGATATGACAATGTTGATTCGAAGAGCCGACAAAGAGATTCTCAAGATATCCTGATACTGGAATATTGCTTTTAAACGTTGATGCGGCATAAGACATAGCCTCTTCTTTTACATTTAAACAACCATCACATAAAGGAGCTTGTCTACATCCAAAGGATTGCATTTCGATCTTATTTTGATTTGCTAAAATGAGTTCAAAGCCTGGCCAGGAGGTATGTTTCTTTACGTATCTGCGAACGACTTCTTGGCAATTTAGCACTTGGTATTCCTTCTGTCTTGTTTTTGGTTTGCATACGGGGGTACTATAATACGTTCACATTGTAAGTTTATTAGTATGTCGACATCAACAACCCACGTACCTCTTTAACGTCATGATGCTATTTGCAATCGTTGTCATATGCCCCTTGTACTGAGTATGTCGATTAAAGGAGCTAATGACAAAGTCTAGAATACTAGATTCTTGAGTAAACAAACTATTCAATAGTGGACATGTAGGTAAACGTGCTTGTGCTGGGTCCAATAAAACAAATCGAATCACATCTGTCAATTCATGATGTAACATACTATTATTAGGATGGGCTTCATAACATACAAGTAAATACTGCATCAGATTATTATTGGCTAAGATTTGATCCACTTTAGAACTCTGAAGAAATACACAGCGTTTCAAAAATGCAACTACGGTCAATAGAGCATTTCCATTTGATCTAAATAAATGAGGATGTGAGATCATAGATAAAGGTGATCTGGCAGGAGATGAGGTATTGCCATTGCAAATACTAAAACTATTCCTATCCCCACTATGATGTAGTATATCTGCATGCAAAGGGTCTATGTCTTCTTCATTGTCATCTGGTTCACCAACTGTTACGCCAATGATGGAGCTACATAAACTAACAAACTTTCCAGCCCTTTTGATTAAAGAATCCACCAATACAGAATAGCAATCTTGTAATAAAACTTCAATTCCAGTAATATCGCACATAACTTTACGATATCCAAGAATACTCATCAACATCATCACTACACTCAATGAACCACCTTCGTATATACCATCAAAAGAATTTCTTGATATCTCTTGACATAATTCAGCAAATCCGAGATCCATTAATGACTGGAAAATCCCATCCGATCCAAGTAGATATTTCAATAAAGATCTTAATAGATAGTTATGATACCCAGTAGGGGCATTCGTTGTAATTAGAGGTAAACCACTATTGGTATTTTCCATATAAATGAATATACCTCCACTCACTGATATGACTGGGGGATATATAATGTATCGGAGAATAGAACTACTGTTTTCCACAGAGTCTCGTTGATATGTCGTACCTGCTCCCCAACTAAGCACCCGTTGCCATGTCATAAGTCTTTCTATCAATTCAACTAGAATCTTACTGTGATTAATATGATCTTGTGCTCGTGGGGATAAATCAGAATACAAAAGCCATATCAACATTTCCATGATCGAATCATTTCCAACTTGATTTGCTAAGATTGGCACTACATTCTTTCCATCGGTTGCTAGATATTCTAATATGGAACTTCCAAGGCATAAATGGAGTATATAGTGATTTATTACCTATTATTTAGATAATAGATGTATTAATATAGGTTGTATTTCAGTAAGTAAATATATACTTACTTTACAAAATGAAATAAGGAGAACCGTATCTAGATCTCCAGAAGATCGACAAAAATTAAACAAGATACTGTAGATTCCAAAACATTTGGCTCGGTCAATCGCATTTCTCATAGGAACTTGAAAATCTTGTCGCGTATAGGACAAGGCAATCTCAGTACATAAATACTGAAGCTTGTACCGTCCATAGACAGAATCAACAATTTCTAAAGTATCTGGTGGAGGTGTGATTAAAATACTAAACACTTCAAACATCAACTCATTCGTTCTCAATGCTCTACACAACAATTCATTCCGTAAGAGTTCTCGTTTTGCAATTTCAATATCAATTTCTTCCGTTTCTACCCTTTCCAAATACGTTGTTAAATTAAAACGATTCTTTGAAATCAGAGATTTTACCATTTGCCGATGTTTCTTCAAATCATCCTGAATAGATATGGATATAGTACTGTATACATTTTATGATTGTAAATATACGACAGATACACTTACATTTCCAACACTATAGTGTAAAATATCGACAATATCTTCATGACCTGCTTCAAGGGCCAAGTGTTCTGCTGTTTTACCATTTGTCTGTAATTAATTATCCATCAATAGACATATATTATATAGATAGGTGTTACTGTAGCTACTCACGTCTTTTATTTCTAAATTTGCCCCTGCATCAATAAGTAACTTGGCACATGCTGTATTTCCCGAACGGGCAGCTTCCATGAGTGCAGTGGAGGAATTTGGCTAGATTTCCATCATATGTAAGAAGAGGGAGTATATATATATACTATCTACTTACACTTTCTGTATCAATTAGGGCATTTGCTCCTAGTAATAACTGTAGACATTCCTTACACCCACTACGAGATGCTATATGAAGTGCAGTCGTGCCCCTTTCCTGAAAAGTATATCGTATTCTTAAAATACAGTCACAGCATTACTGAAGGTAGTTTGTAACATACCCTATTTCGAGAAAGATTGACCCTAGCACCCTTTTGAAGTAGTATTTTCATGGCACCAGGTTGTCGTTGTCTTGCTGCTATCATAAGCGCAGTCATTCCATGGGCCTGGTAATAGCATATACAGTATTGGCGATTATAAAAAATATATATGCAAATTGCTGTTACTTACATCTTCTAATTCCATATCAGCTTTATACATGAGCAACGCACGAATAGTTTCTATATTTCCTGTAGCACAAGCAGTCATTAGAGGAGATATTCCATTCGGCTATAAGGGATTGTCCATATTAGTATATCTGTTATTAACCAACTATACGTGTGTGTGTTACCTTTTGTAAATTCAATGAGATTCTACAGGAATATAGAATTTCAATACACTCCATATGGTTCAATTCAATGGCATTGCACATTGCAATTCCAACAAGAGGTCCATAAGTTTCCTATAACAAGTAATAATTAAGCCTTAATATAGATTCTCTTCTGTGTTTATATCTTTTGATAAAAACTTACCTCAAACGCTCGTGTATTTGGAATTTTGCCCAGTAAATAATTTAAAACAGACACTTCTCCTGCTCTAGTTGCTACTGTTAGACCAATACAAATATCGTCTTGGACTAAATGCTCAATTGCTTCCTTTCGATGTAATAAAACAATGCGTGCTTGGTCTACTTTACTATATAAGAATTGATCTGCATGGAATTTCGAGAGACGTATGATAGGAAACGATACATCTTGAGCGGATGAGGTATGATACCCTTCATGGACTGATTTCGGACCTACAAAGGCCCCTCTTTCTAGAAACACACAGCCTATTACTCCTGCTTCTTGTAACATTCTAATGACATCAGGAAAATGAACCTTTTTCCCTCCACGCTCTACAATAGCAATGTTTCCAAATAGTTCTTTCGCATTCTCCAATGGCGTATCCAACTTGGATGGAATAGTAAATACAGTCTTTCCACAGACCTGTATAATATTTATGTTTGTATAGATAGATCAAAGCTGTTTGAATAAAAAGGCATAGTAAGGATAGAGTGCAACTTACTTGTGGAAGAATAGCTTTCGATGAAGTTATATTAGAGGGTTGTTTTACGTCATTCGTACGTCCCTTTGGACGATATCGATATGAAGAAGGTTCTGCAAAATGATACGTATCATTCCATATCATAAAAGGAATTCCATCTCCATTAGGTTTTTGATTTGTTTTTGTCTGATTCGCACCCATCTATCTTTTGATTCTATTAATACTATTAATACAACAATACCAGCTGTTTTTAGTATTAACACTTTTGTGTCAATCTCTAATCTCAAATCTCTCTCGTTAAAAGAAAGATACCAATTGACAAGTGTTCATCTGTGTGTATGAATAACAATGGAATGGTAGTATTATGTCTTAATATCTATCATAAATGCGACGGAAATAAATTCTCAACTTTTTTGAATTCCTTCTTTTTTTCTTCTTTTTTTTTCCGGGACACAAACACGGTCCCCGAAAAAAAAAACCCAAACAAGATTTTGTTGAACTTATCAAATTCAGATAAGAGAGAGAGAGAGAGAGTCTACGAGACATTTGATTCGAGACGAGTCGAGAAAAAGAGTTGGAGAATCGTAGTAGAAAAAAAAAAGATACTTTTTTGTGCGCGCGCGCGTTGAAACGAGAGAGAAAGAAAAGAGTTGTTTGATCATAACTTGTACATATCGGATACCTTTTATCTATCTAAAGGAAAGTATTGTTAGTAATATTAAAGCATTAATGATGAGAATGAAAACAAGACAGGAGAAACAAAAATGTATTAATAATATCCACTTTGATCTTTTGTTGATGATGTTATTAGGATGTATGTTGTTTGATACAGTTTTTTCTCTAGAGAAGATTGCTCAACGAGAAGAAACATTGATTTTCTCTGATGATTTTACAAAAGGATTCGATTGTTCTACATGGAAACATGAAATTACTTTAGGAGGCGGTGGAAACAGAGAATTCCAAATGTATATTAATTCAAGAAACAATTCTTATGTAAAAAACAATATCTTGCATTTAAAACCTACATTAACTCAAGATGCGTATGGTAAAGACTTTATTCATAATGGAACGATGGATTTGTGGGGTAAGTATGATTAAAATAATAATATTTACTACTCTCCTTACTATTATTATTATTGTTAAAACAATATATTCATAGGTCTAACCCCTGCAAGTACATGTACTGCACCTCAATTCTATGGCTGCTTCAAACAAGCTCATGGTGAAGATATAATACCTCCAATCCAAAGCGCAAGGATCTTTTCAGCAGAATCCTTCTCGTTTAAATATGGAAGAACTGAAATTGTTGCTAAATTACCACGAGGTGATTGGATATGGCCTGGTATGTGGCTTATGCCACTTCGTGATCGTTATGGCACTTGGCCTTCGAGTGGAGAAATTGATATTGTAGAATCCAGAGGAAACAATCAGACATATGTATCAGAAGATGGGAAACAGTTGGGTTGTACTCGCTTTTCCAGTTGTTTTCACTTTGGTCCTGCTTGGAATAAAGATGGATACGATGTTGCTGTGAACGATAGTCTGATAAAAGATTTCATGCATACAAGTTATGCAGATGAATTCCATACCTTTGGTCTCTACTGGGATGATAAAGAGTTGTATACTTATGTAGACCATCCAGATAATGTCGTTGCGAGAGTAATAGAGTATGGGAAAGTATCGTTTTGGGATATGGGCATTGATAAAGGTTCTTGGAATGCTAGTGATTCTTATAATGTGTATGAAAATTCAGCTACGATACGTGCTCCATTCGATCAAGAAATGTATATTATTATGAATGTAGCTATTGGTGGAACATCTACAGCTACCTCTTTACCTACTGGGTACTTTCCAGATGAAATAGGTAATAAGCCATGGAAAACCTCAGATGCTTATCCTGCAAATCGGTTTATCCAAGCTAAAGATCAATGGTATCCAACGTGGACTGGGAAGTCCCAAGATGATGTTGTGAGTGATGATGCAGCTCTTCAAATTGATAGTGTCAACGTTTGGGGATTTTCTGGATTATCAACATATACTCTAGGAAAGAATCCTGAGCATGCACTTCCAGCACTCTCTAGTAACAACAGCAAGAATGAGGTGTTGATGGAGAAGAAGGAGAATGAACGAGAAGTACTGATTCTGGAAGAGAACTTTCACTCTTTTGACTTGAATCTATGGAAACATGATATATCCATGACTAGCGATCGACCGAATCAGTTTCAAACGTTTGTAAATTCAAGAAGAAATTCTTATGTCAAGAATGGATCCTTGTACTTGAAACCGACGTGGATCAAGTCGAATAGCTCTATGTTGGATATTTGGGGATCTACTCCAGCTTCATTGTGTACTGGGAATAGAAACAGTGGATGTATACGTACTAAAACTATTAATACTACTAGTAGTGACGCTATCCTCTATAGTGCATCTATCAATACAGCAACTTCCTTTTCTTTTACTTATGGCCGAATTGAATTCACAACCCGTCTTCCAAAGAAGGGAAAATGGCTCCGTCCGGTCTTTCGTTTACTTCCACTTGATAACGAATATGGAGAATGTCCTCAGAGTGGTGAAATCACTGTTATGGAAGGACGTGTGCTGTCTGGTGATAACCAGACAACAACGTATAGTGTACGTAGTGGTATTCAAGTAGGCCTGTCTAACCCAGAGGAATTAAATAGTGAACAACGACCGTTTATGAGTAATCTTTCGTTTGAAAGTACTGAGTTGAATACATTTGGACTGTACTGGAGTAAAGAGTCTTTGTTTACGTATTTCAATGATCCAGTACGTTTAATATCAAAGGTTGAAGAGTATGGTCAATTGGATTTCTATCAGATTGGAGTCAATCGAAACCTATGGAGTGGTGCATTCTTGTCACAACCATGGAGAGGAGGTTCTATTCGAGCACCTTTTGATACAAGAATGTATATATCCATTGGACTAGGGGTTGGAGGAACTGACGGGTTCTTCCTCCCAGATGAACCACCGTTGTTGTATTCTCCTCTTTCTTCTTCTTCTAATATGGAGTCTTTTCAATTGTCAACTGTTAAAGTATGGGCTCTTCCAGAATCTAGATGGACGTTTAAAAGCGATGTGTCTGCAAAGAGGAAGTGGGAACTAGAACATACAGAGGATATAGTTAGTAGGAACTTGTCAGTGGATGAATCTATCTTTTATGATACCTTCAACACGTTTAATTTCTCCCATTGGAAACCTGTAATATCAGCCAGTAGTATTGATGATATTGAATTGGCAATGTTTGTAAACTCTAGAAGAACATCTTTAGTACGTAATAAAACATTGATTCTAAAACCTATCTTTACTAGTGATGTAATGGGTGAAAAGAGTGTGTACAATGGGTTTTTAGATATGTGGGGAACGGATGTTGCTAGTAGATGTACCAGTCCTCAGAATTCTGGATGCAGAGTTCAAGCAACGGGTAGTAAACATATGTTGAATCCTATTCAAAGTACGTATCTTCGTACAGCTGAGACTTTTTCCATTGTTTACGGTCGTTTTGAGATCCAAGCCAAGTTTCCTACAGGTCAATTCATTCAACCAATTATAAAATTGAAGTCAATGGAAGAATTCTATACTGCTACAATGAGCAATACACCACTAGACTTGGACTTTGTTCCACTCCATGTCATTCAACGTGTTTCAGATGGTACTTTTCATACCTTTGGACTCTATTGGAGACGAAACAATCGAATTGACTTTTACCTGGACCATCCATCTAATATTATCTCTACTCACAACACAACATCCGTTTATGATCAAGAAATGTATCTGGTACTTGGACTATCAGTTGCGATGGATAGTAATAATAAAACGACACCACGAGAAGAGTTTTTACTGTCAAAGGATCAATGGTTTTCTTCATGGACGAGCCCTAGTAATATGAATACAATAGATGAAGAGAAGACGTCTTTACAGATTAAAAGTGTTATGATATGGCCCCTGAATGAAACCTATTATTCTTATCATCGATTAGCAGGTGACTGTGATGTATTAACAGATTCAAGTGAGCTGCGTTTGGAAAAAGACAATCAAACTATCGTTTCTATTGTACAAGCTCGTATTGTGATGCTCCATAACAAAACCTTGGATATTAAAGATCAAAGTACAGTATATCGCCTTCGCAAAGCCTTTCGTGAATACCTTGTAGCTCTATTCCAGTGTCCAGATGATACGCATTTAAAGCTTCAAAGCATTCAGATAAAGGATTCTGTTATCGAATCTACAAGTATCCAATCATCCGCTTGCAAGCATGCAACTATGAAGAATTCTATTCCATCCTCTTCTGATGAATTTAGGTTTGATATTCTAGATATTGCCCAACCACAAAATGAGCAACAGTTTACAGATCATTTCCATATGATGACATGGATGATTCTTGCTTTTGGTGCTCTGGTCTGTGGTACTGTTATTGCATCAACCATGAAAAGACAAAGGCGTCGAGATTATGTTCAACTTGTTTGAGTTGCTTTTTTGAAAAACCCTACAGCGGTCCACAGTCCATCAGCTCCGCAGCCGTGTACGTTGATAGCAGTGAGATTGATACCACTGATATTTTTAGTTTGTGTGCTATTAATATTAATTACCTTATATTTCATAAAATATGCTGCATATTTTTTGTTCTCAGAAAACTGTAACGGCTCATTGCGTTTTTCATTGCATACTTCCATACAAAAAATATGGATCTATTTCTACCAGAGATGTGGATGATAACATAAAAGAAAATTTACGGTACATTTTTCACTAGATATGGCCCTTGTCGATCGGTATTGACTTGGCGTGTCACAGTGATCTTCAGTGTATGTCGCAGCATAAAAGAGGTATTTAGCTCTTATTCATTTATTTTCAAAAAGCCAGAGTGGTGTGACATGTTTTGTATAAAGTACTTACTTTTTGCATCATTCTTCAAATTTTAATCAACCACAAACGACAAAGTTGTATATATATACACACACACACACAACGAATAAGCAAAAACGACTGCTATGACCAAAGTACTTGATTCCAGTAGTTTGAAGTTAAACAATAACGATTGAAATCCCAAGGAACCTGTAGAAGGAGGTACCACAACACTTAGATCAGATGTTGTTGAACCTGGTACCTTAAAACGAGGATGTTCCGCAAGGAAACTTGTCCATTCAAGACGTCATTCGTCTTTACCGACACGGACATTTATGTTTATCCGTTTTCAATGGTTTTCCGTGTTTCTCATGCGCCTCATCTCGATTGTCTTTCTTGCGACCAACATCGTGATCTTTGTGCACTTTTCAATCAACAAATTCAGAATTCTTGACTTTTATAATGCTTCCCAACAAGTTCTCTTCTCAGTCGTATTGGCATTTGTAATTATGCTTTACATCTATCAACTCGTCCAGCTCTTTTACAGTCAGTCAAGATCGAAGAAACGTGTTTCTACTGTCGTAGCCATTGGGGTTGGAAGCAGCAGCACAAGTGAAGATGTACAAATCAAACCTGCTTTTTCCAAGACAGCTGAAATTCCAGTAAAACGATCATCATCCAAGTGTCCTAAAATGTCTCAGTGGTTCTGTGTACGATTTCTATCTGACTTGTTGGGAGTTGATGGTATATTTGGTCGACATGGTTCACATTACGAAGCAAGAGTTTTTGTGAGTGGAATCATTGAGCTAATGGCTGAAACATTTCAAGCATATCGCTTCTCAATGTATACACATTCTCTGGGGTTTGTAATGGGATGTATGACTTTGATTACTTGCAATTGTATTTTCAAATTAATGAGAATGCAATCCGATAATGATGCTATTCGTCGGAATGCTTCTATACTATTGGATGCCATATTTAACGTTAGCTTTATCGCTATTTTACCATTTTACACAATTATCAAGTCTCATTCCTTTAATCTAATATTGGCCCCACAATTGTTTGATTTGACAGGAGAAGAATTGGAATATTTCTTGTTAACCAAGGGTATTATTCTAAATGTTGGATTTGCAGCAATTGTTTGTTTTGCTTCCTTTATGGCCCTGCATTTTATCTTGCTTGATTTGTCTGTATCTGCCGAGGAAGACTTTGGAAGGATCTGGTCAATGTCGAAACCAAGTAGTATGAGGTCCATTTCAATTGATTTAAAAGCAGATACAACGAGTAGTCATCGAGCCAAGACGGTGACTGTTATTGACAACTTGCTCTCCAAAATGATCTCGAATGGAAGCAGAAAGATCAAAATATTGAATTTTCTTTTCTTTTCACTATGGATTACAGTCTTTTGGGCTATTTGTATCACAGCAGTCTCTCGGAAGTGTCCAAGCTGGTGTAAACAACAGCGATATAAATGGTTTACGAATTCATGTTCTTGTGTACATGGAGAGTTTAGTTGTAACGAAGCTTCCAACATTGGCGACACCAAAGTCTCACTTCCCTTTTTGGAATTGCATTCCTGCATTGGACATGATATTGATGAGTTATTGGTAAAATTTTGCGATATGAATATTTTGTCCATTGATACGTTTGATTGGGTTTGGAGCAACGAGTCTTTGACAGAATTACATTCTTTGATTGGATTAAGCCTACGAAATTCAACCATGACTGAACTACCAGAAGGACTAGAGGACATCCCAACACATTTAAAGTCGCTGCGTATATCAGAGACAAATCTATCTTATCTTCCAATGGGTTTGGATATCAAGTGGAACAAATTGACGCATCTTGAACTTGCCTATGGAGAATTTGAGGTTTTCCCAGGGCCTCTACTAATGTTGGTAGGATTGACTTCATTGGATTTTACTGGGAACAAATTAACGTCCATTCCAAGACATATAGACTGTTTAATTTCTATTGAAACACTTGTGTTTACACTGAATAATATTGTGGCCATTCCTGAAGAAATTGGGCATTTGAAGTATTTAAAGAATTTCTATATAGATGGAAATCAAGTTGAAGAACTCCCGATAGGGCTCAAGACAAATACTCCTGAGATCTCTATCAGTCATAATCCAATATGTGAAACGAATGAGGGTAGACTTGAAGATCCGTTTAATGATTCAGATTCGAATATACTCGTGTGTTGTGCTTTAATCTACCCAGACTATTGTTACGAAGACTTTGATTCTAGTAACACATGGTCATTGAAAGAATCTGAACAGAGAAGACGTTGCATTGGAAAGTTTAGTGAATTTGGATGTTAAATCCTTTTAAAGACTCGATTGTATCTATATGATAGCTATCTTTTTTACTTGCTTGTTGATCCTTGTGTTTTCTCTTTCTAAGACACATATCAGAAAGTTTTGATTGGTTAAAATTTCATTATCTACGTTTTCATTGGTCCCTTTTTCCAAAGTTGAAGTTGAAGTTGTCTTTGTCCTCTCTGATTTGATAGAAATCATTGGTGTTCAAAGTTCGTGTGTTCTTTAAAAGGAAAAGACGAGAAAGAAATGGTAAAACAAACTCAAGCTAAACCATCATCCAAACCAAAGTATTTTAGATTAGGACCCAGAATCAATCGTTCTTCTGCTCGTGGATTTGATATCGCTATTGCAATTATTCTTGGAGGTATTTCAGGAGTTTATATCTTCAACGATACCATGCGAAATATGTATTTGACCGACGAACAAAAGCAACAACGCTTTAGTGAACTACCTGGAAAGGAGTAATAACAAAAATATGTCTATCTATTATAACCCAATCTCTGATGTCATTGGTTTAAAATCATCAATACAACAAGATTTACCAATGTACTCTATAAAACTACTTGTATGAACGAATTTTTGCATAAAAGTATTAATCTCACCACTGTGATGGGATGCTAGAAACGCCTTTTCATCAAATAGTACAATAGATTCTTCCTGTATAGGTGCTTCTAATGGAATACAGAATCTACGTACTGCATGAATCAATCTCATCATGAAATAGATAAAACAAGAACGAAGGTCACCCGTTGGATACACTTGAGCCTTTTCTAAAGACATGATCTTCATTTCAGTCATGTGAATACCATCGCTATGAATGATATTAGGAAAGAGAATGTCATTTAGATTATACATGAGTTCCATAGATGCTTCAGATGTCTGAATTGGATGTTTATCCATGCCACGAATGATACCTCGATCTAGATCTACTATACAGACCTTTTGAAGGATGGGGAAGCCTTTTTGATACGCATAAGACGAATGGATGCCAACGATATAAGGACGACAATCTGCTTCATCTACAAGGACTCGTTGTATATCCGATTTAGGTAAGATAGGAATATATACGTGATTCCATTCTAATGGAAAGAGCAATGCCTTGAAACTCTCTGCGACGATAGTGAGGACGGAATAGTAGGATGAAATGAACAATACTCTTCTTTCGAGCAACAGCAGTAGGAAAATGTCCACAATATCATCGATTTCCAAACAAGTGAAGAGTTGCTGAAATGAAAAGTCAATGGAGGGAAGACCTTGGATACGGGAGTGGAGGTTCTTGGACAAAACAAGGGGATTATGGAGAGATGGAATGGATGCAAAGTCCCATTTTTGACCATCTGCAATACCTTGTTCTGATAGTCCCAACGCTTTGAATATCTTCTCTAATTGATATCGTAACGATACGATCACAGCACTTCTTGACGTTATACAGATTCCAAACGGTACAATACGACTTCTATCTTTTTTTGAGCGTCCACATATGATCAAACAAGCACAATAGAGTGGTATTCCGTCTGTTGTATCCATCGTATGGATGACAAAGTTATAGGCAAGGGGCTGTGACGTTTCTGTAAAACTATCCATGCCAGAGGGAGATAAGTAGGGTACGATACGAGAAAACGTCTCTGTAATGTTGCTCTGTTGATGAGTATAACACCCTTCTTCTCCTTTACCCCTGTAGCTTTGAAGTAATTTAAATTCTAACTCACTTGTCTCCACTCCCTCCATCTTTCTTCTTTGTTGTTGAAAGATGAAGGAATGGGCAATTGAAAATGTGTTACTATTACTATTACTACTCTTGTTGTGCTTGTTGAATCTAGGATACACCACAATCCCAGAAGCTACCATTGAATTACACACAGCAGATGTCATCATACTATCGCCTTTCGCCCGATTACTATTACTACAACTTCGATACATATCGCTTTCCATAAACAATTGAAAATGTCCAGATTGAAGGGTTTGAAGAAGCCTATCTAATACTTTTTTAAACAAGGTCTTTAATTCAGCTATTCGTTCCTTATCTTTTGATTGAGGAGATAGAATCACAACACCATCTTCTAGTTCATCCTCATGATCCTCATCTCCACTATCATTTACTTGTCCCAATGAATTGATACAAATATAAATAGCTTCTCGCAAGTTTTGTGGAACAGACTGTGAAGGAATGGGAGCATAAGAGGATATATAAGTACGATAGAGAAAGATTGCTAGCTTCTTGCTGCATACACTCGTCTCTGTCAGCAGTGTTGTAATGCCCATATACAGTGCAAAATCAGCATGATTTCTCTTTTGAGATAAATAGACCATGAATAAGTAGACAATACCCTTTGATTCCAGCAGCTCTTTCATTTTATACACAAAAAGAGGTGATTTCCCCATAGTTTCTATCGTTCGAATCCCCATCGCATTCGCATCCGATGGCACTGTACTACCACTACTACTACTCAACCCTGTGGATGCTTCTTTTGCCATCTCTGTATAAATAGAGCTCCATGTAAATCCAGGATAACATTCCAAGCGTAGATAATCTTTAACAATCTCTGCAGCTGGATCGAATAGATTTCGAGGCAGCCCTCCTGTAGTAGATCGGTTTCGAATCGATCTAGGCGACTGACTTCTTAACTGCAGTTCTATTTCTTCTACTAGACCCGCATTTTGTAATAACAGTTCTATTCTAAGTTCACTATCTGTTTTCAAGTACTTTTCACAAATGTTTTCAGCATGGGCCCATCGTTGAATACGCCCAAGGAGACGATATTGCATCACTTCTAAATAAAACAACACATGTACACTATAATTTACAATGATATCATTCGATTCTTTGTTCGTATGTGGGTTTGATTCTAGTAGTGTATTGCTATCGGCAGTGTTACTACCATTTTCTTGAAGATATTGAAGAAAGAAATGGACTTTAATAGGATCTGCAAGGATTGAATCAAATTCAATAGCATCTGCTAAAGGTGTTTTAATATGAGGAAACTATAAATATAATAATAATATATAAAACACATCAAAAACAGTGAGAAATGACAGACGACGTCTACATTACCTTGAATTGTTCTACACGACCTTCTTTTTCCTCTTCTAATGACAAGATCATGTCTTTAGCTTTTATATTACTTTTAGAAGATAATCGTTTAGAAGAAGAAGAAGAACCAAACAGCCGTTTTGTTAATTTACCAAATCGACCCATCGTATATAATAAGAAGAGAAAGAAAGAAAGAAAGGAATGATCTCTTTTACGAACCCAAAAAAAAAGAACAACAAAATTGAAATCTTGCCCATGTACTTTCTAACTTTCAAGTATGCGACAGGGTCCACAGGCCAGGCCAGGGGGTTGAAAGGGAAGCAAAAAAAAGAAAAAGCAAAAAAAAAAAAAGATATTCAACTGGTTGTGTATCCATTATGTTACAGTAACTCCTATAATACAAGAAGATAAACTATGGATAATAATGAAAGGTTTCGTATCGATAAACAACGGGTAGATGGAACGGATTGTTTAAAGTAAGTTTTGTGTTTAGAAAGAGAGAGAGAGAGAGAAAAAAAACACATATTTGTCTTTTGTTTCAACATCTAATAGATTGTTAAAAGCAAAAATATATAATGGGAAACCTGCTGTGTCAGTGAATAACGTTTCCAATCAAGAGAAGATAGGGTTTCAGTATGATAAAAAAGCTTTAAGCAATGCCATTCAAAAGTGGAAACAGCATCGATTGATACCAGGTCTATCTCTACTACCAGTAGTACCACAAGAATATAAACCCACAAAGAACTCACAAGATACTCTCGATCCAAGAGACATAAAGTCAGTATTGTTAAAATGGAAAGAATATACCAAGAAAAAGGTTTTAAATGAACATTTACGACGAAAAGCGATTCGATTTCGCTATTTTCATCTATTACGACTCCATTTCAAGCAGTTTAAAGTCCTTGTTTATGAGCTTCCGATTCTTATTATGAAGAATAATGCAAAAGCAGAGCGTTTGTATCAACAGATCTTGAGCAGACGTGTGTTGCTTCATTGGAGAAATGTTTGCAAGTACAAGAAGCTAAAGAAACAGGTACAAGTGGAGATTGAATATAGCATTTTGCGTAAACAACTAGCATCAACCGTTCATGAATGGCTATATTATGCTTCTAGAAGGTTGCTATGGCGTACTTTACAAGAACGTTCTATAACCCATTACGAATCCCATCTCCGACGTCGTTCTTTTCGTGAATGGTTCCAGTATACACGTGCTAAAAATCTCTATTACAAAGGGCTTTTAGAACAAGCTGTAGTGCACCAACAGAATAAGCTACTGACATTGAGAAAGACAGCCTTTAATGGATGGATGGACTTGTATAAGAGTAAATTGGTACAGCATATTCAACATATTAGAGCTATTGAACAGTTCCATCGTACGAATATGAAGAAATGCATGCGGCAATGGATAGAATACAGTGCTCTACAACGCAAGTGTAGAGTGATGGAGTCTAGGGCCACTTTATTTAGACAAAGAGTGGTATATACTATTCATTGGAAGTTATGGAAAAGATTTATCCAACTCCAACGTCAATGTCGGATGCAGGTATTACTCAGTCTAGAACATTGGAAAGTATCATTAGAGAAACAAGTGTTTAAGCGATGGAAGGGCTTCGTACTGGAGAAGATTCAGAAATCAAAACGACTTCGACACGCTTTCCAATTCAGACAACAAAGCTTACGAGAGATGGGCATGCGTCGATGGACTGCTGTTTCTCAATTCTTGCAAGAGAACCGAATTAAAAATGTATGTGAACATCAAGCAGATCATACTGCAAAAATTTGGAGAATTGTTGCGAACTGTGCGAGGCATTGGAGATATGTTGCACGGAAACAAAAGATTTTAAAGAATAGCGTTAATGTTATAGATTCTTACTGGCCAAAGGAACGACGACCAGAATATATCACGACGAGCATTAGTAGTTGTAGTGAATACAGACCTAGGATGGAACGACCAACACCTCGGGCGTTTTCAATGCATCAAGAAGAAGAAGATCTGGATAGTACACGTCGTGATCCTCTAGGGTTGACTCATAGTACTGGTAGTACTCGCCCTCGTCCGAGAAAACCGATTGAATATCTATATGGGTATACTAATACTACTATAAATAAGTCTTGTGATGCACCCTTACTGGATACCATGAAGAGTGAAGGTACTGTGAATGAATTTTCATTTTTGAATGCCTCCAATATATCAGACACTGGTAGTAATAGCAGCGGAGGGTTTGCTAGTTCATTGCCTGAACTACGTGATCCTTTGAGTACAAGAAGAGTAGATAATATGATGGAAGAGTCGAGTATGAATCGATCTGGCAGAAGGCGTACATTAAGACGATTTGGTATTGAACCTGAAAATATCATAGATAAAAGCGTTGCTTGTACAGATATAAACTACCGGTATAGTGGAAATGGGACTGTTTCGGAGCAAGAAAATACAGGATATCAACAGACTAATAATAATAGCAGTACTAATAGTAGTATTGGGGAGACTACCTCTAGAAACGCAATGTTAACGCATGAATTATTACGAATGGAGAATGAGATGTTGAAATTGAAATTGCAAGCAAGTCGGGATAGCCATACACAAAAAAGTATTGATAGCATTAAAAGCACTAAGGCTATGGTAGATTTACCAACCGTACAAGTCCCTTTACCCTTATCCATTGCTGAAGAGACAAAGTCCATTGAATTGAAGCTATTGTATTGGAAAGACAAGAAGCAATTATGGAATAGACATTTGAAGACATTGGAGAAGCTTAAATCTGAATATGCTGTTATGGAACAGCCATCTAATGAAAAGGAATCGTTAAAGTATCGTATTCTTGCATTAGAGGAGCGAAAACAGCAACATGAACAAGAACGTAGTCTTTCACGACTGGAAATCCAAGAATGTATTCAACGAATCCAATGCTTGCGTTTAAAGAAAGAGGGGTTATAATATAAAATAGATCAACGACAACCGTCTTTTGTTTTATATAATCTCATGTTCTTAAAACACTGTTATGTCACTAAAGTGTTTCTTGAGACTTGCGAACTATTCGTCGACACTGTCGTTTAAATCCATCTTTATCATTTCTCCATTGAACTGCTGCATCTATATTGGCTGGTGATTCATCATTAGGGTCTGATAGCATAGAGATAACAGACATTAAAATAGATTCAACACCAAGAATAGGACGCCATCGTTCATCCGCTGTTTCTTGTTCATTCAATTGGTCTTCTCCTGGTGGATGTAATATCGAAATACAAACAGTTCCATCTTTATATACTGTTTACACACAAACCTTATTATATTAATAATAAGGATGATAGATATTATGAACAAACACACTTACCATTTGGATGCCACATATCAGAGACAAAGATCATTTTAGGAGGCATATTTGGAAAATCCGAAGGGAAGTCAAGTCTTGCTTTAAAGAAACCTCCTTCATAGATCGTATCAGGAGGTCCGACCAACATAACATCCCAATGAAAGATGTTTTCTTCTTCAGTTAAGCCAACAGATACACCTTCAGGTGGATTACGATTCAATTCTAACATTGTATCCATATATATATTACATAAGAATAAGAATCAACAAAAACACCTTGTTTACTTACCCATAAACTGTCTTCTCAATAACTCTTTGGCATAATCTATTGTAGATCCCATAGATATGAAATTATAAAAAAAAGAGAATAATAGGAATCACACAAGAAGAAGAAGAAGGATCTTTATTATTATAAATAATAATAAAGGGAAGTTTCTATGGATATCCAATAGAAAAACAAATGAACTTTCGATAAAATAAAGAAAAATAAAAAAAAAACGATTTTTACAGATATATCAGATTTGTTTTGGATATTTTCTTGAAGAGTTTTGCTCAAATCAGATGATGATGCATCACCATCATCATCCAGCGGAGAGATGATCGTAAGCATCGATGATCGAGAAACAATTCTCAAGGGCATCTTCTATTCTACTTGATTCAATGCCGTATTTAGCATACCAATGAAGATATGCTTTAGCATTCAATTGTAATGAAGCTCGATGAGCGAATTGAGATATGTTGGATGTTATACTAGTGCGATTGGATGCAACTGTAACTACAGAAGTTGCACCTGCTGTATGGAATGAAGAACCAAGGGCTAGTGGATCGACATGAACAGAAGACGGATTCCAAGGGACGTGGACAATAGCTTTCTTACACATTTTCTCGATGGTACATGTATCAATTGCTTCATCACCACGTGCAATTACTTGAGTTGATAAGCTCTTCCAAGGCGTCTTTGTAAAAGAACTGAGAGTATCATTGCATAACTTCACCATGGAATGGTCGATGGAAGGAATAATAGCATGTTTCAATACATGTGTAGCTCTTTTCTTGCAGTAGAAAGCAGATCGAACATCTACGAATTTAGCATTGGGTATTGGACAGAGTCGTTGTACAAATCCACCTAGATTGAATGGAAGATTATGGCCCCCACTAGTACTATCATAAGGCAATACCAAGCCAATTAAATCCATTGCGGCTGCGTGATTCATATCTTTTAACGTAATGTTTTGCAATAGAGATTGAATCGATCCACCACCGAGCTTACGGGTCTTGTGTTGTTTTGCCTTCCAATACGCAATAGTTCTAGTTAATTCGTCATTTTCTTTCCATACAATACAATCTGCATACTCTTGAAGACTCTCAATTGCTAGTATTGAATTATAATTCTGTAGGGGCGAATCTCCTTTAGCAGAAGGTGCAACGGATTGTGTCAATAGATAAGGTTTTGGATAATGATCACGGATTTCTTGCAATAATTTCGACCCTAGACCACTTCCTGTACCTCCACCAATACTATGAAACATTAAAGTTGAATCAAACCTATCTAACACTTCAATTTCTTTTCTAAAATCTTCCATAACCTTCCGTACCATTTCTCTTGTTTGTGTAAACCCAATAGCCCAATTATTCCCACAACCACTCTGTTCAATATAATACTTTGAAGGATACGTTATCATCTCTTTCTTTTGAATATTACACACATTGATCGTATTCAAGTAATTCTGAATCACTTTAGGTTCTGTATCGATAAAGAAACATGCTTTCTGATTCAATTGATTATGGAACAAAAAGGATGTATGTTGTTGTTTAGCTTCATCAATAAATGTCCAAAAGGAATCTCCAATTTGATTCCCACACTGTCCTACATGAAGAAAGAGTTGATTACTCGTAGTTTCAATCTTCCTTGTTCGTTCTCTTGTCATGAGAAAAAAAAAAAAGTGCAAGTGTAGCACTTGTTGGTTTCGATCCAACGACCTTTGGGTTATGAGCCCAACACGCTTCCTCTGCGCCAAAGTGCTGCGAGTATAAAGTTTGGCCCCATACAAATTGACACATAAATCATGATTCCTTTTTTTTTCGATTGTAACGGTTGTGGCGCACGCCATTCAAAAAAACAACAAAAAAAAGAAATAAAAAAAAGAAGAGAAAAACATGAATCAAGACAAGAGTGGCGTACAAGTAATGAATACTAACACTACTGTTTTTAAAGCAAAGAGTAGTAGTAATAGTAATCAGGATGAGAATGCACAAAAGGTTGGGAATGTGAATGGTGGAGAATCATCTAATAATAGTAGTAAGAAGAAGAAGAAAAAGAAGAAGAAGAAGAAGAAGATTGCAATGAAAGAAGATGAAACGTTGGTAAAGGATGTGAAGGTTCTTGATCAACAGGTTGTAAATGAAGTAAAAGAACAATCTGTTGCTGTTGGCTCTTCATCTTCCAAGAAGCGTAAACAACAACAGAGAAAAGATGCTATGAATAGTTTGACCAATAGTCCAGAGAGATCGATTATTACTGAATCTTCAACAGAACACGGATGTAGTTTATCTTTTTACTTAATGTCTGAAACCATAGCTAGTAATAATGAAGAGGAAGAATTGGCTATGAATAAAAAGATCAAGACAGAGTATAACAATATTGATAACAATGAAAAGGTGAACGATTCAATCGTAGGGTTACCACAAGTGTCTTTATCTGCGAATGAACGATTGGAACTGGAGAAGGAATGCAATACACTAAAAAGTCGAATCGTGGAGATGGAAGTTCAGTTAAAAGGTTGTAAAAAAGACAATGAGAGAGATGCAAGTGAAATCAAATCATTGAAAGCTAGAGAGCAAAGTTGGACGTTGAAGTTAGAAACTATGTCAAAGGCTATGGAGAATATGAAGACTCAGTTTGAAGCTGCGTTGAAAGAGAAACAGTTGTTGGAAGCGAGCGTGAAGGAGCAGCAGGATAGTCGTATTGATATGGAATTCAAGACGTTTAAATTAAAAGAATCCGCTGATGCATTTGAAACATCCTTGCTGTCGACTCGTAAAGAGCTGTGTGCAGTTCAAAAGTCATATGATGAACTTAAGGTTCGATTTGCCGAACAACAAGAATCATTGAGTGGATATATTGATAAAACATTGAGTCTGGAAACAGAAGGCAATCATTTAAAAGGGCTGTATGAAGCTGGAGTTAAACAACAACAAGGTTTAGAAGCTCGAATTGAAGAACTGAACGACATGATTTCGCAGAAACAGGTCGATGAGAAGAAGTGGAAGAATGAGGAACAGGTTTTGAACCAAAGCATTGAAACATTGAAGTCTCAAGTATCTGAAAAGGATAGTTATGGAAACGTTTTGTTATCTGAGAAGAATGAATGTGAGTTACGTATTAAAGCGTTGACAAGCAAGATTGCAACGAAAGAACGCGAAGAGCTGGTAATGAGAGCTAAAGTTTCTAAATCGAATGAAGAAATGGATGTTTTGAAAAAAACTGTGGGATTAGAGAAGGAAGAATTGGGAAAGGAGAAGAAGCAGTTGTTGAGTTGCATGCAGGAAGCTAGATCGGAGTTGGAACGGTCAAAGAAAGAGTTGTCGGGAATGGCGTGTGATATGAAATCAAAAGAAAAAACTTTGGTGAAACAAGCTCATGAGATTAAGGAATTGAAGAAATCTTTATTGGACAGGGAAGAAGAATGTAACAGAGCCTTGGAGAAACAACAGGCAGCTGATGCGAAGCTTGGATTTTCAAGAAAAGAGAATGGAAAGCTTCAAACTGTAGTGGGTCAATTGAGATGCGAGAACAAGCAAGAGATGGCGCAGATGGAAATGAAACTCTTGTCGACAAAGAAAAGACTGTATTCAGTCGGGATAGGTTCCGCAATGATTGCTGTTTTGTATGCCATTGTAAGCCAAGCTATGAACAATTGATACAAGTCTTGTTATGGCTATATATATAGTAGTTGGATGCATGTGAAAGATTGATAGATAGATCTACCTACTACTAGTTACTTCTATATTGATTTTGATATATAAAAGAATGAATGAATGGACAGTGTACTTCATCACAAACGAATAGTACGTCAACAACATTTATATATATATATATAAACCACCAGAACATATTATGTTAAGAAAGACTGTGAAGAGTATTCACAACGCTACTTGTGTTTCACTCTTTACGCTCCCTTGAGGATCGGTAATACTATTACTACTATTCAAGTCATTCAACTTCTCCCCATCCTCTACAATCGTAGTGGTGCTAGGTGCTACTTCCACCTTTTTAACCTTTGGAGGCCTTCCTCTCGGTCGTTTGACTTTAACACTTGTCTCTTTGGTCGACATGGCCACAGCACTGCTGTTTTTAGCAACCTTTATACCATTTTCAATCTTCTTTCGCTTCTTTACCTTTGGAGTCTTAATACTTTTACCAGCACCATTACTATCAACACTATCCTTTATTACCTTCATCTTCTTGTTTGGATTTTGTTTAGAACCCGGCTTCGGTCCTCTACGGTTGCCCACTGTCAATTTACCTTGGCCTAACTTTTCAAGTGTTTCTAATAACATTGTTTTCTTTCTACTCTTTACAGGAATCCTTCTTGCATCTCTTTTAAACTCATTTATAATGACCATGTCAGCAGCTGTTATACTCGTACGCTTCTCATGTATAAACTTAAAGACCTTTTCATTCCATTCCACAAGTCGAGTTAATAAGTTCTCTAAAGGAATCAAAACCTTCGTACCACCCCCCAAACTAAGATTAGCAGCAGATGCCAACGCAGCTTTTATTTCCTCTTCTTCTGGGTGATTTTGAAACAAGTTAACAGTACAGATACACCAGATAATCAACTCACAGCAACGAACCATTTGTCGTACTTCATAGACATCACTAATACCTCGACCATTCGCTTGTTCAAAAAGCTCCAAGAGACGTATCGGAATATCTCCATTCTTCTTCAATACAGTCTCATCTTGCATAAAACTAGCATCTTCTATTAAGAACTTTGCATACTTCATCCAAGTCTGACACTGTGGCATTACACTCTCTTCTCTCTCATACTTTTCATTCACTTGGACTAAACTCTTTCGAGCAGTGTCTAAATCAGATCTACACCGTTCCACTTCAATTCGTTTACTATGAATCGATTCACGCGTCTTTCGTTCAAGATTCATACACTCTCGAGTACAAGCTTCGTTATCTACCATTATCTCCTCTCCCTTTACCTTTCTAGATTCTTCCAATTCAACTAAACGACCAGTCGCTTCAACTATAAACGATTGACTATCATTCATCCTTGTTTCTATCTGATCCAATCTTCGCTGCAACGTCGAAACCGTCTTTTTACGATCTGCAACACGTTCTTCAAGACTAAAGGTTCTACAGTAACCTTCCGAGACGACAAGAAATGTAGATTTCAATAGTGCTAATATCGAACAACATGGGCAAACATAATCTTCTTCCAATGCAACTTGAGTTTTTGTAATCCCAACACATTCATCATGGAACCAACCATTGCATCCATCACATCCAATCATAAACCCTTCAAAAGGTTCTCGACATATACAATACGTCTCAGTAGCCTGTTCCAATACTTCTACATGCTGTTTCATATCAATTAAAAAACTTCCACTCGTCACTTCTTGTAATAAAAGCATCAAATCAGAGACTTTTGCCGTTCCACGCTCAATTCCACTTTCTTTCAATCGTTTTTCCCAATCAAGAGCCATTTGTAAATAGTGTTTCAGTGCTGTCACTTGTTCTAATTCAATCTTTAACTCTTCATCTTCATCTACTAATGATTGAATACTCGACAGTTCAATCTTTCTAATACCACAATCACTACTAGTCGCACTACGAATCATTTCACAATACTTGGTCATCCAAGCATGGGCTTTTCTTACTTGAGAAATGCACATTTTCAAGTGATCTGATTCAACATAGAGAAGACTTGCCTTTGACACTAATAAACATATAGCCTCAAGTTTGAATCGTTTACCAGAACAAGGTTGATTCTTCATGACAGAGTATTCCTTTTCCCACTCCATCACACGTCCTTGCTCATCTTTCATTAATGGCAGTAAATAGAAAAAGGAATCGTATACAGAGCTAAACTCCTTTTCTTCTTCACCCTTATCCATTTTCAAATAAGATTTTTGAAGATCTGTATATGCACAACTCTTCTCTCTCCAATTCTTCCAAAATCTAGCAGTTTCCTTTTGTAAACCCTTCCCTTCTTTTAAAAGATCATTCAATTCTGATAATGACTTACTTGATCCGATAAAGATATTACGAGAACGTTGATACCAATGTCCTATTTTACACACTAGTTGTAATACACTGATTTCATGTAACGTGACACTAAAGTCATTAGTTTGTTGTAAGCGGCTTTCAATGGCTAGAAAACAATTATTTAATGCTAAATAACAGGAGTGGATACCATGATTGGGGATATCAACTTGTTTAGGTCCATTTCCATGAATGATCTTTCGCTTACAGGGACGTTTAGTCTCGACTACATTCTCATTACCCCCACTATCAGCATTACAATTCAATTGTCTTAATGTCTTCTCTGCCTTTTCTAATAATTCTCTACATAGATTTATAAATTCATTCTTTTCATTGTAAGCCAACGACGAGGATGTGTTATTACTATCTGTACAATTGCTGCTCTTTTTCTTGTATTGTGTTAGTTTGGAAATACGATCGATAATAGTTTCGCCATCCAAACCGAGGTCTAATCCAGATGTTTTTCTTTCTTTAACGACTGGTAAGATCTCTTCTGTCTTTGACAAATCAGTCTGCACAACCACATTACTATCATGATCGCTCTTCTTTTTCTTCTCCTCCTCCACTATCTCATCTATCAGTTTTATCCTCTTTACAGATACGTTCGTATTCACTTCTCCTCCCAAATCATACTGTTTCAATACGTTTAATAATTCAAAAACGTCTTTTTCAAATTTACAAAGCCATTGAATAGTATCCGTCCTCCAGGAGGTCACCAACTCCAATTCACTCAATAACGCATCAAGTTCATTATCAAAACGATAATACAGTTTGTTCTCATGATCAATGAGTAACTGGATTAAAACCATCACATCTACCTTATCTTTTGCCTGTCGTTTAATACCACGAGCTTGCCGACGTGGACATAAAGAATTTGCAGCAGCAAGCCATGCATTTGTATCTTTTAGGATTGCCTACCATAGAGACACGATCATTAAATGGTAATGTAATAAAATAAAATAGATTATTATAGATATATACGTACTCTTATCTTCTCGCCACATTCAATCTTCAAAGGTAACTCATCTACTTGTTCTAACCTAGTCTTCAACACTTGCATTGTAATTCTGCTTTCCTTCTCTACCCCAGCAGAAGCAGTAGTATCCAAAGAAGCTTCTAAATCTCCATGTCTACCCTCTCCTCTTTGCTGTTTAACCTCTAATGCCAATGTATCAAGTAACTTGGATAAACTCGAGTCCAATTCTTTACATTCCAAGACAATTTTCTCTAATGGGGGGATAAAATCAGATATTCTACCACGTAAATCCTCCTTGTTTGTATTAATAAGGCTCTCTAAAACAGACACAAACTGTTTCTCATGAGATACTTGTGTTAGTGGAATAGAATCCTTGAAATCAGCTAATGAACAAAATACATCAGTAGAGACCTGAGGTCCTAATAGAATCACAACATCTAATATCCATTTTTCAATTTCTTCAACTCGTTCAATAATGATCTTTTCCTGTTCTACTTTCCAGGTATGTTGTAATGAAGGTAAAAGCTCAAGTCGAAGTACACGTGCTTCCTCTTGTAGTGTTTTCAAAACCTCAAAACTAGCAATTTCTTCAAGAGCTACTTGAGCTCTCTCAGCCCAGTCCCTAGCTGATATTTCAGCAGATAAATATGCTTGTTCCTCCATAGATACTGGCATTTCAGATCCTTCATGGGATAGGCTTTTCAATTTATTCAATGTTGCAATACTTCCACTAGCTAATGATTCTCGAACACGTCCTAGCCATTCTTCTGCAGTCTCAACTACATCAAACATATGTTGCAATTCATTGTTTTCATCGTGGACAGGAGCGTCTTCAAGTAAACCTTTAATTCTATCCAAATCAAGCTTTTCAGCTGGGATCGAACGTCTCGTTTTCTTATGAATGGGTACAGTTTTACGAACTCGTAGTATCCATTCCCTCGTTTCTTTAATCTTAAGCTTAATTGGTTCCATTTCTACAGTCAAGTCTGCTTTTATACTATCAGCCTTGCTAATTACATCTTTTAGCTTTTGAATATTCGATCGTACACTCATTACAGTCTTTGCTTCATCAATCCATGTCTTTACTTCAGCAATTCGTTTTCTCAAACACTCTTCTTGACCGTAAATGACTCCAGACTGAATCATTCTATCCTCTAGACTTGTTAGCTATAATATATAGAAAAATTACTTTCTTCGCCCACCACGACATTCTATTTTTATGCCTTACAAATCCTACCTCATCAATGGTTTTAATACCACGCTTACGAGTTTTCCCTTTCGTTGGGAACATATCTTGTAATTCACTTGATATTTGTAAAACATTTTCCATCGTCTGTTGCAATAAAACTGATTCTGGTAGGGACTTACAATTCAACCGAATTCCTTCATTAGAGACTCGGTAGAGATCTAATATCGTAGTATTACTATTTGGTTTCAGTACACTAGCACATTCGCGTCTCCAATTGGATATACTTGAAAGAAATGACTCTAATATCTGAATTTCAGCTATTTGGATGTTCAAAGTAGATTTACCTTTACTGTGCAATGTTTTCATCTCTTTTAACGTCTCTACTGTGACGTCAGATGTAATCAAAAGATCCCGAAAATTGCCTACCCACTCTTTGGTTTCTTTAATCTTATCTTGTATGAATTTCAATTGAGACTCAATGCTACCCATAAGTGCATCTACATTGATAGAAAAGCTAAGTATATAAATACCTACTCTGAAGCCACTATACTATTCATACCGGATGATCCTTTAGGTCGTGGAAGATTCTTTTCTAATTTATCTGCTTCATATTGAATCCACTCAAGATCCGTATAAACAATCGGCGTTCCTTTCTTAATTAACTTTTTAGATACTAACAACCAATCTGACCATGTTTTCGGTGAACCTTTCACTTCTACATTGCTGCAATAGAGTCTATAATAGTACCATAACACAGTGATCGTACAAAAGTTATTACCATAACACAATCGGAAATAGTGATAGACGTACTTTTTAACGCGTGGCTCATTTACGATATGTAAACTTGAATTCTTCCATCCATCAGGTCCACGAATCATTCCCATTTTCATATCATTTTGTTCTACGAATTGAGCCATTTCAGACCCTTGGTATGCAGATTGTACAGCCAAGAGTTCAGAAGTAGCTAGTGGAATATCATAATCGCATCTCCGTAATAGGTCTAGAATATGTGGCTCCATTTCAAAATTATCTTCGTCGTCCTTTTCATTGCGAACTAGTTTAACTGCAACGGAAATATACTTTTCAACTAAAAAACAAGAAAATTCATGTTTTTGTCAGCCGATCATTTTGTTCGTTATTTAAATCCCACTTACGCTTCTTTTCATCTACCCTATCTCTTTCAAACACCAATCCATCATTCATTTTGGATTGATGTCCTCTTAAATCATCCACTAAACGAGCCTTTGTCAGTTGAATACGTTTAGGAATCATAGACTGGTAAGCTTCTCCCACTCTAATTTTCTTATAAGGAAAAGCAGATACTTCATTACTATTAATACTAGTTAGATTA
>JACKZZ010004104.1_pt1 | contig 29177 bp, 13 predicted proteins | sample 8027871 | NCBI WGS metagenome assembly JACKZZ01 (sample SAMN15724774, study PRJNA655200) | protist metagenome | isolation source: fluorescence activated cell sorting (FACS) single amplified genomes of... | place: USA: West Boothbay Harbor, Gulf of Maine | collected 2000-07-19
TCAGCGTGCTCTCAAGCCATAAGCCAAACCACAGTTGTGGATAAGGTAATTCCAAGTGCAATTATCTACGGTAAACCAATACGTACTATGAAGAGATGGCAACCTCTTGAAGTTTTAAGCGATGTTACTTATTGTGCTAGTCTCTTAACAGCTAAGAACAAAATTTTGGAAAGAGTAACATTCAATTGGACGATCACTGAAAACGGTAGACCTTACTACACTGTATCTAGTGTGTCTAAATCACCTAACAAGTTTATGTTGAATCCCTATTCGTTGACTATCAATTCAGTGTATGAGATTAAGCTCACAGTATTGGATAAAATTACATTTCAATCAAGTAGTACTTCTATCATTGTGAACATTGGAGAGTCTGATTTAGTAGCTGCTATTAATGGTGGTACTCGGCAATCTTACTATGTGGACACTGTAAATTATCTCGATGCTGGTAACTCTTATGATCCGGATTCTGTTGGTCTTCTAGCTGATGGATTAAATTTTAAATGGAAATGCATGCAGATTTCACCTGTTAGCAGTACAGATTGTTCTGAATCTGGTTTCAACATGACTGGTGTTGACAATTATCCATCGAGACAAATGATAAGTACTAAATCTACCACCTTAAACTCAATATACCAGATTTCAATGGTAATGTCTGACGGAAACGGGGATTCAAGGCACGACCGTTTTGTTGAATCCATTGTCACAGTGTATGTCGTGGGCGAAAGTACAAGTAAAATTACTCTAACTGCATCAAAAGGTTATCTCAAAAAGGTCAATGTTGACGAGCGAGTAGTAATTAAAGGTATTATTGAAAAGCATGGTCCTGATTTGACTCTCGAGCACTGTGTCTGGTCTATCGATGACCCTAGTATTCAATTAGCAACGAAATCATTGACTCCAGTTGAATATGATGTAATTCAAAGTATTTCGGCACTTAACCTTGTTATGCCTGCAAACTCCATGCCTGAAGGTGCTCATTTGGTTGTATCACTTACATGTCTCACCCTAGACTCATCGAGTTCACAGAGTATGGCATCCATTCTTATCCAAACTAATGCTCCTCCTCAGCCTGGTTTATTTACGGTTGTGAACCATGATGTGGATGCACCTAGCAAAGCTGGTGAAAGCCTTACAACATTCTGGGATTTTGAAACACTCTACTGGTTGGAAGATGATGACGTGATATTCTACACTTTTGGTTATGATTCAAAGGAAGGCTTGGGAGATTCTGATCACTATGTGCTTAGATCAATGGCTGAGGTTTCTTTTGCACTTCTTCAATTACCACCGGGTTCTCCAGTGAAATGTTTTGTGCGGGCATCTGATTCTATGCAGGCTTCAAGTTTCCTTTTCGACTCAGTGACGGTTACAATGCCAACATACACTAAGGCGGAAATTCACACCTTCGCCACGGGATTACTCGTTACTGCTGAAGATTCAGCGGTTGCAGATAATATAGGAGTCGTCAATCTTGTATCTGGTATGATAAATCTGGCTGACTGCACGACTGCGCCTGATTGCTCATTTTTGCATAGAAATGCATGTGGTTCAGTCATTGACAACACATGCGGTATGTGCTTCAGTGATGATGATGATTATATTTATGTTGGTGTCGAAGGATACAGTAACGCGCCATGTCTTAAACTATCGGTGCAAGCCTTTACCGACACGATAACTCGCAGTATAAATACCATCAGTGTCAACAGCATTCGTGATTTTAGCTCAAGGCGTGCTCTGTATGTTGCAAGTAATGAGCTTAAATCGTGCCCTAACGACTGTAGAGATCCGAATTCACAAAGTCTTAATGGTGTTTGCTTGTACAAGCATACTGAGAAGGATACTATATTGGGGTCGTGCCCTTTGCTCTCACAAGATTGCAAAGCTGAATGTTCTTGTTCAAGTGGTTGGGGGGGTCCGGATTGCTCTAGAAGCAGTACGGAAATCGCTCAATTTAGAGTTATACGTCAAAATCTCCTTGCTTCTATTGAAGAAATGATAAATCAGGACGATTTATCTAAAGTTTCTATTATTGATTTGGCTGGATCTCTTAGTGCTGCTGTCGCTAATACCTACGAAGTCAATTATGAAATTGCAATTAAAGTGCAGAAACTTGCGAATTTACTACTCATTAGTGCGGAGAACTCTTTAATGAACTCTGAGCTGATGAAATCATTAGTAAACACTATAGATAAGACTGCTGCTATCCAAAGTAAGGGCAATGAAACTATCGCGTTACGAAGAAAGCTACAGCAGATGTCTCCTGAACAGCGCTTTCGTAGCTTGCGCCAGTTACAAGAATCTGATAGTAGTGAAGTGAACACGCTTTCCGAAGCAGAACAAGAAGTTTTAGGTGCATTCAGAACGTTTGAAAATAATTTGCATATGTATGCAAACTTAATATCTATTGATATGGTATCAGGACAATATGATGTTGAAACCAAAGGAAGTCAGTATCGAATGCTTACTAGTGTATTACCGACACAAAGCGATAATGCCTTGAATTACACCGTTAAATCTTTGCCTCAATCACACCTTGAGCGAGCTTTGCTTGTACCTGCGCCTTCTATTGGGTTCAGTAATGAAGGAAACGAAGGTTCTGCTTCGGTTGACTCGAATCCAGTAGTTATGTCTGCAGTTACTTACAGGGAAAAAATATTAGGCATTGAGGATATGTCCTCGAATCCTCTGAAGATTCATTTTAGCGCTTTGCCATGTGACCCAAATAATAATAACGCCAATGCAGAATGTCACATGGATTTAGTTCTACAGCATAATGGAGAAATTGAACTTCCGAGTGCTGACGAACCTACTGTCGTCACGTATTGTCAATTTGACGAATGGGATACACACGAAGTAAGATGCCCTGATGGCACTGTGAAATATGTTACATGTAATGGTGAGTTTGGTTCATATATAAGCATCTGCCCTTACGAAAAACCAATGTCAGTATGCCAAATGGCAACTGATGCTAGTTCTGTCCATGCTGGGTGTGAGATATTGACTTCTACAGCAACTAATGTAACTTGCCGATGCCCTTTGGGAAGGGATATGAGTCAATATATGAACACGGATAGTATTTTTAGAGTTGAAGGCGAATCAATGAATAATAGTAGCTTTGGTAGTACGAGGCGTTTGGATGACTACCATGAATCTCAATATTTTGATCCTCTTTACTGGGATACTATGCCAGTTTCTGCATCGCGTAATACATTAAGTGGTAGTTCTGGTACTAACGAGGATGGATCAGTCACTGCTACTTACGTTAGTGTTGCTGGTTCAGTAGGCATTGAATTTCTTGCTACTTGGAGTTCTATTGGGAAATTCACTTTAAAAGATCTTATTAAAGGATGGCAAGTTCTAGCAAGTATGTTTTCATTAGCTGTTGTTTTTTTCTTGGCAGTCGCTGTCACATGGAAATTTGATAGAACAGATCGCAGAATTTTGCGTGAAGACAAACAAGCTGCAAAGAAAAGGCGTAAGGAGCTACAGAAACATGTCAATGATGGAGCGCATCATTTTTTGACTGCTCAATTGCAGCAGCGTCGCAATAATGTGAATTCAAATGGTGATAAATTGCCACCGCTACACGAAACTAAGAAGGGCATAGACCTTTTCAAGAATGCTGGTAAAACCGTTTTAGATTCTCTGAGTACCATGAAAGCTAATACTGCTCGTAGTTCACATTCAAATGAATCTATGCAAGAAGTGTCAAATGTGATGTCTGCGAAAGGTAAAGTGGTTCAAAGCATACATAATAATCATGGAACAAATCCGCAAGACCGTTTCCAGCACTTGGACTTTCATAAGTATGCGAAAGACGCCCTCGATAGATTTAGGAATAGGAGGAATAGAGATGCTATTACTCAATCTCACGAAGCCGTCTTAGTTGAAAGATCTTTGCCGAATATTTTGCATTCCTCTCAAAGCTTCGCAGCGAGATGTATTAGGGAAATACAGTGGAACCACCGATGGTTGAATATTATATATCGTTATGATCCAAGTGAACCACGTTTATATCGTGTGGCATCTTTAGGGTCTTATGTACTTATCATTCAGTTCGTTAGTGCTTTGGTCTTCAATTTAGGTGATCAAGATGATGGCACGTGTGAGTTGCAGCAATCCCAAGAAGTATGTGAAAGCTTGATGTCATCTTTGAGCCAATCTGTAAGCCGCTGTTCTTGGGAAATGGGAACTAGACTAGGTAGTTGCAATTATAAAGAGATGAGTGAGAGCGTAGAGATACTTCTTTTTGCATCTGTTATTTCTATTCTGATGGCTGTTCCCATGGGTGTAGGCATGCAAGCTGTTGCTAAAATAATGTTTAGCCCAGTTCTTGATGATCCTAAAGTCGGAATTGATGGTTTTGTTGAATCTGAAAGTAATAGTGATGATGAATCTGATGAAATCAATCATGAAGACGATAGTGAAATTGATCTCAAAAGAAGCCATACTCCCCGAGAGTTGCAAATACTTGAACACGAGAAGGCAGATATCCCGAATATGGACAATTCAAGCCCTGATGGACGTAGTAAAGAGTCTTCGGCTCAGAAGAACCCACCGATTGTGAATGCTGGTGGTGGCTCTGTAATTTCAACTGCAACGATGTCTATAGGATCTATCGCAAAAGCACACATAAATGCTAAAAAGATGAGAAACTTATTTCATCATGCGATGGAGGAGAGTGTCGGTATTTACGAAGAAACAGTTTCTCATGATGAAGCTCGCCGTCGAGTGGAATCCGAAGATGGTAATGATAAAGTGATTGCGCAAATGAAGGCTAATCAAGAAATTATCGCTTTAAGTGAAGAGATAACAAATTACCGCCGGCAACTATACAGCAAGGACATCAGTGAACTTGAAAATTTTGATAACCAGTGGGGTTTGAATATGGAAGGTGCAATTAGTTCTCAGAAGGGCAGGCCGTCTTGGAAAAGCTATATTATATCATGCTTTGTTAATAAAATTGATGAGAAAGGAAGAATTCTTTCTAATCATGAACCGTCTGCTATGGACCAAGTTACCGATTTTGTGAAGGTAGTTCACAAATCAATTGACAATGAGACTTTTTCATTCAATTCTCCCGATAGTGAATATTATAAGAATAGACACATGCAAGGAGCAAGACTGATATTTTTATTCCAAAACGACGTTTTACAAAGCACGAATAGAGCTATTTTGCAACAAAAGGTAGACCGTGATAAATTTATGCCTTCGAAGAAACAATTCGTCACAAAATTCAAGAAAAATCTTGCAACCTTTATCTTCGTTTTGCATTTTGTTGTTATAATACTATATCTGTCACTTTTTGGTTTAAATCAAGCAGCGGATAGGCAAAAGGCATGGCTATTCTCCTTGTTTTTCTGGCTATTTATGGATATGTTTTTAATCGCTACGCTCCATACTTTATTTTTCCATATTTTGATGCCCATGGGATCTTATTACGAAATCATGCGAGTAAAGGTACAATTGATGAACACCTTAAAGTTGATTTTCCGTAAGGCTGCTGAAGAAAAGCACTCTGACCATTTCAAGCGTTATGATGAATTCGATGGTGTATCAGATGATGACTATGATGTTAGTGATGATGAGTGCAAGTCTTATGACGACAGCCCTCGGGTTAGCCGCTCCAGCAGTAAAAATAGTTTGCAAGCACCTTTAGTGCCAGAATTGCATTTGGTCAGTTCTCCTAACTCAAACCCTAAGAGAAAACTAAAGAGCCATAGGAACACTTTGTTAGCTTTGCGTAGTGATAAGAACAACCGAGTTCATCCAACTCCAAGTCATGGTGATGTTCTTGACGGTAGTGGTAGTGGCAATGTGCATAATGTAGCACACAATCGCATCATGAATCATGAAGGCGACTTCAATGCTGCTAAGTATTTATTCGTCTCTTATCGTGTCGCAGAGAAATTCAAGCATTTACCTGAAGCAAAAGCTATTTTAAAATATGTCTGCGATAGACCGATTGAAAAGTTTGTAGCTCAAGATTTTAGGAATGCAGGAATTTTGAGGTCCTTTTTACCTCAGGATACTTCAGATGTAAGCTACCTTCGTCAAATATTGATGATTGCTTCCGGAATGCTCGGAAATTTAATCGGTGTATTTTTGTCTAGTCCTGATGAAGTGCAAGACACGCTCATTGAGGAAGGTATTGCAATGGGTATAGGTTGGATTGTGCTTCTGCATATCAGTCTTTACCAAAATAGCCCTGTCTATATTGCAGTACCATTCGTTACTTTCGTTCTCGTGACGCACTTATTAATGGCGGGTTTCAAAGAACATTTTAAACTGCATGCAGCGGAAGAATTGGAATTTGATATTAAGCATGATAATAAATTCTTAGCAGCGAAGAGGGTAATGGGCAAGCAATCCAGAGAAGACAATGCGCACATACGAGTACCTCCTGTATTTGATGCCTCTAAACATCGTTCGGGTTTACGTAAAGCCAAGAAAGATAATGAATCAATTTCTCCAACTCATGTTGGTAATAAGAGAATAGAACTTGAAAACTTACAGCAAACTGATGATGGGTCGGATATTAGTGCAATGCTCTATGATCCAGGTGCACCAAGAAATGTGATTGATAGTAGCCGATTTAATTCTGATGCCAGTGTCGGATCTATATCTGATATGAGTGATGTTGGGAGTATGGCAGGTGGCAGCTCAAAACGTGGGTCATTCAGCATATCGAGAAGAAAGGTTAATCGCAGACGTTCAAGTCGTGGTTCTTCTGCTGGATCTGAAAGTGAATTTTCTGTAGATGGAGACGAGTCAGACACTGGTACAAGCCCTGGCCCCCGCTCACCTGAGAGGGCTGGATGGATAACAGATGCTGCTGGTGATGTAAAACGTCCTCCTAGGCTATTAGAGATGCTACCACTAGAGGAGCAAAACCATCGAATGAAATTGCAGCAACGTACTGAGAAGCGTTCTATAGCAGAAGCTGAGCTTGTAGAAGCATCACAGCGATTGGCTTTTAATACAGCGAAGATAAAAATAGCCAAGCAAGCATCACGGAAAAATATTATCAATAGTAATAATGCAAATCGTAATACAGGTAATAGCAATCATGCAAATCGTCGCGTCAAAGCAAGATTTGGAAAGCCATTACAAACTATTGGAGCCCTACAAGCATTGCGCAGTCCACACAAAGGCTTGGGTGAAGGTGATAGTGATGGTAGTTCCTTAGCAGGAATTTCATCAGACCTCGATGATGCTACTGGGACCCCAATCGGAAGATCGCCTAGCTTCAGAAACCCTCAAAGAATCCAACGGTCGACCATCCGAGAGGAAGAAGATGAAGAATCTAGCAGTGAAGACAGTCATAGTCGCAATCGTAAACAAGGCACTAACCTTGCCGGGACAACAACTAGTGACGGACATCATCATGCGCATCATGGTGCCTCTCGCGCACCTTTTTCGTTTGCCGCTGCTTCACCAAATTTGGCTGTAGATACTCATTTTGATAGCTCTGGTTTGAAAGCCAAAGAACAGAGTCTTGTTAAAGCACATAAAGAACATGGTGCCAGCCATGCTCCCTTTGGTGGTGGTGGATCAAGCACTGGAGATGGTTTATCCGTAACAGATGTCACCTCTCTATCTGCTTCAGCATCTGATGCAGATGCTGATGCATCCTCATTTATTATGCCAACGCGACTCAACCCTAATCAAAACCCTAATTTGAGAAGAGGTAATGGCATTGGTATTAATCTCGCCAAGAAGATAGACGATGCTGATAGTGATAGTGATTCTATTGACGACGATTTCCTGGATGCCCAAAGTAGAAAGGCTTCAATGAAAAAGAGGGGCTTGGGTAGTGCAAAGCACAATGAAATGAATGACTACTTGGAAAAGTTAAAGGCTGTTGAAAGCAGCAGTAGCAAAGTTATTGCTGATGAAATTGATGACGATGACGATGACGATGACGATATCGACGACAGCTTTCTGGAGGGTCAAACCTCCGTAAGAGGAGCTGAAGGAGTTTAAGAAAGGTTATGCGAGACATCACAGAACCTCAATTGAAAAAAATAATGCAGAAATAATGTAAAAAAACTGTTCATATACACGAAAAGACTGTCAACAAGCAAGACTTGGCCCAGATTTATGAAATTATTTAGGATCTATGTAGATTCGACAACTATCTGGTGAACGAAGAATGAATTTCGATAAAATTATAAAGTTAACCACTGTTTTACTTACACATTCTTTGCTCCCCCTCGAGCGTGTGGTGTTTGGATGCCTCGCCTCTTGGTGTTTGGTAGGCCCATCCTAGCATAGTCTAAGAGATTATATAATAGTCTAAAAGTTTTAAAGAGTTTTGTACTGCGTAGCGAGCGATAGCTGTAAAAGCAAGTAACAGCGAAAAATCCAGACTTGGTGGGGACGATGCCCCCCGCGACGAAGAGAGAACCTCGCATATTTTGGCGCGTACCTTGAGTTACAAAGAGAATTGATTATGTCCGCGATGACCGATGCAAGCGCGCCCATGGTGGTTTTGGTGACAGGTGGCACAGGTTTGGTCGGCAAAGCTATTGAGCATGTAGTCAACGAAGATGGTGCTACTGAAAATGAATCATGGATTTTTGCAGGCAGCAAGGACGGTGATCTCCGCAAGAAGGAAGAGTGCGTTGCTATGTTTGAAAAGTACAAGCCTACTCATGTTATCCACTTGGCTGCTATGGTGGGAGGTCTCTTCAAGAACTTGAAGTACAAAGTAGAGTTCTACAGAGAGAATATTTTGATCAATGATAATGTCATGGAATGCTGCAAAGACTTCAAGGTAGCAAAGCTTGTCAGCTGTTTATCAACCTGCATTTTCCCTGACAAAACCACTTATCCTATTGATGAAGAAATGGTACACTCTGGTCCCCCTCATTCCTCAAACTGCGGTTATGCTTACTCTAAGAGAATGATTGATGTGATGAACAAATGCTATGCTGATGAGTATGGATGCAACTTCACAAGTATCATCCCCACTAACATCTACGGTCCTCATGATAACTATAGTATCGAGGATGGTCATGTCATCCCGGGACTTATCCACAAGACATACCTTGCAAAGAAGAACGGTACTGATTTACCTATTTGGGGAACAGGTTCTCCATTGAGACAGTTTATTTTCAGTCATGATTTGGCCAGATTGACTGTTTGGACTATGAGGGAGTACCATAGCCCAGAACCTATCATTCTGTCTGTTGGCGAGGAGGACGAAGTGAGTATTGGTGATGTTGCACGTGGTGTTGCCGAATCTATGGACTTTAAGGGTAACATCGTCTTTGACACTACCAAGTCCGATGGACAATACAAGAAGACAGCATCCAACAAGAAGCTGATGTCCCTCTATCCTGATTTCAAGTTCACTTCTATAAAAGACGGCCTTCAAAAGTCTTGTACTTGGTTTGAGGAAAACTACGAAACAGCGAGAAAGTGAAATTCTGGTATTTGATTATGCGAAATGCATTTTTCATTTAGCAAAGAGAAAATGAATTTGAAGTGCTATCCTTTGAAATTCTTCCTTTAACTACGCTTAACCAACAACATTCAAACAAACGAAATCATCACATAACTCTGCCATAGTATCACCACATGACTTTCAAAACACCATATATACAGACAAATCGACAAAATCTCTCATAGTTCCTCTCCATTTTCCTTCTATGACCGCACCCAATCCAATACATATATGTGTCCCATTGGTGTATTGGCTTCAGACAGGATATTAGATCTTGTACGCAATACCCAATTGTCGAGCTTATCCACAATGTGGTCCATGTTGACCCAAGTGTTTAAAATAAGACTGGAGTGCAACCCCGTCGTTAATTTGTGCAGGTGGTGTAGGATACTTATATCCTTCTGCTGATAAATATCAGGAATGTCCATGATAATCCAATCAAACTTGAATTCGGGGTCTTCAAAGATGGTTCCACTTCCAATATGTTTTATGTCCATAATATCGCCTTGAATCACCTTCATGCGACTGCCGTCGAAGCCACAGGGCTCCATATACTTCCAAAATGACGGCGCTTTCTCTATCACCTGGCTATTATTCTCCAAAACTGTCATAGAGTAAACATCAGAAAGCTTGGATCCAATTACTCCACCACCTAAACCTACCATTAAGACTTCGTTGCCTGCATCCGCATGATTCTCATCCTCTGCAAAGGACACCATAAGACGTGTTACTTCATCTGCATAAAGATCACTTTTACATGATCTAAGTTGAACGTAGACCACAAATCACCATCATAGCGCAATTCATATTCCCTTGCATTATGGTCGACTCGTAGTTCCAGCTTGCCTTCTCTCCATGCTGGCACTATCATGGGTGCTTTTACCGGTGCTTTCGCGGATACCTTAGCGTCGCCAATAGCTTGGGCTATCGCGTTGCATGCGATGCATGCGAGTACTAATAATTTCATGTTCATTCCTCATTGAACAGACAACCCCCTCTCTTCTCTCTCGATCCGATCGATCGAATCGATCGACTGATCGACCGGTCGATGATCGACCTGATCGACCGATCGACCCTATCCCCAGTCAGCTTGCAAAATGAAGCCCTGCTGATGAAGGTGAGAGAAAATGAGTTGATGGGTTCTTTAAGAGTATAGCAAACACCACTGAGGGAATGTGGGGCAACATCACAGGTGAAGCGGTGAGCTTGTTCCAGCAGGCTAAGGCGACAGTGTCGAGTACCGTGTCCAGCGCCCTTGCAGAGATAGAGGGAGACCTCAATGGAGACGATGTGGTAGGAGAGCTAGAAGCGTACAAGCAAGCTCTTGGGGATGCTCAAATGCAGCATGTCGAGCTGAGCAAGCAGATGCGTCTGCTTATAGCTGAACGCGATGCAGAGATATCTGCTTTACGGAGCAGTTCTCATCTCACACCTTCTACGAATAATGGTAAAGAAGGGACTGCTGCTATCAGTGTTGTGGAAAGAGATGAAATAGTTTTGAATGCTCGAGTTGAAGTGGAAAAGAGCAGAGCAGAGCATGCTGCTTTGATTGAAAGCTTGGCAACGACTGAAGGCCAGCTTCGCCTAGCCTTGCAATCACAGAATGAGTCTCAAATTATCCGAAAACAACTTGCAGAACAAAAACAGAAATACGACACCTTATGTGATGAACACAAGTTAGCACAGCAAGAAAATAAAGCGAATATAAAAGCAAAAGCGGACACAATTGAGTCATTAGTGGCTGAATACAGTCATTTGGCTTCTGATACAGAGCTTAGAATTGAAGCTGATGGTAAACGAGTCGCATCAGTATTAAGAGAAAACGAGGTGCTTGCAACGAAGTTATCAGTGATGGAGATCAATATTACGGAGCTTGCTGATAATGCAACTACCAAAAGCAGTAGTGACGGTAATGGCAAGTCGCAAGATAACACAGAAGCGCTACATACAGAATTATCACAGGCACGCGCAACGATTCTTGGGTTGAAAATGGAGCTAAAAGATGCACAGCTATCTGTCACTAAACTCAATGAACAAGTTGACACTTTACACACTGTAAAAACTGATACGATGACTAAGACAAGTGAGTTAGCTGCGACCATGACGGCTGCAAAGATCAATGACTTGAAGGCAGAACAGGATGAAGTAATCAATTCTATGAAAATGGAGGTGGAGGCTAGTATTCTAAAAGCGAAGAAATTAAGTGAAGAGAATAAAGAATTGGTGGAACAATTAGACTCAAGCGCAGAGCAATTGCTGAAGCAAACAGCTACTGCAACTATTTTGAAGAGAGACATAGAGCTTTTCAAGCAAACGATTCAGGATGCAGCTACAACACAAAAAACGCACGAAGGAGCACTTGAAAAGGAACGCAGTGCTGTGGAGGCAATTCGTGTCGAACACGATGAATTGCTCTTGAAACTGCGAAAGGATCATATGGAAGAGCTGCTTATTTCGCAAAAACAGTTGCAAGACACTACTGAGCATCTTTCTAGAGTAGAAAAGGATTTGAATGCCGCACGAAATATGCAAACCACAGCGTTGGAAAATTCGAATGCATCAAATGTCGAATTACTGTCAGTGCAAGAAGCTCACAAAAATGACCTATCAAAATTGCATTTAGAAGCAGAAAAGAACGCGCAGAAGACAGCAAAAATGGTCGAATTACATGAGGAATCACTACTAACAATGCAGAATGAAAAGCAGGAGCTGATTGCAAAACTCGAGGCACAAATCGCACAACATGAAACTTCTCACAAAGCTACCCTGCAGTTGCATAAGAATGCTATTGAAGACATTAAAAAAGAGCATTCTGATGTCTTGAAAGCCTCCCAAGATGAACACGATGTGGCATTGAATGCTATGAGAGGGACCCAAGCGAGTGGGAAAGACGAGCACGCGGTGGCGCTGCAGGCTCTCGCTGATGCTCACACAGAGCAGACGGAGACGCGCCAGGCTGCTCACGCCACGGAGATCGCGGGCGTGAGAGACGAGCACGCGGTGGCGCTGCAGGCTCTCGCTGATGCTCACACAGAGCAGACGGAGACGCGCCAGGCTGCTCACGCCACGGAGATCGCGGGCGTGAGAGACGAGCACGCGGTGGCGCTGCAGGCTCTCGCTGATACTCATAGTATGGCCCTTGCGCAGATGAAGGCAGAGTCCGACCTTAAGACGAATGAGCTCACCGTTAAGCATCGTTCTCAATTGGTCAGTGCACAAACGGCGGCTGCAAAGTTGGAAATGCAGTGTTCTGAAATTAACAAAACCTTGAAGAGTAAAGAAGAAGAATGCGTGGCCTTAGAATCACAGCTAACAGAATGTCAAACTGAACTGAGTACTTGCAAAATCTCTTTTACAGAACTACAGAAAGAATTCAATTCTCTAAACGACGTGAAATTGTCCATCGAGAAAGAGTATGTGGCTCTTCAAGGTGAGTTTGATGCTCGTATGAATAGCGCTATGGAGAAAAAGGATGCTCAATGCATCAAGGAGATTTCTGAAGCAGTGAAGGAAAGTGTCACAGAGAAGGACAAGTATATCCTGCGCTATACAAAGGAGTCTAAGCTGAGGAGGGCCGTTCATAACAAGCTTCTCGAACTGCAAGGCAATATTCGTGTGTTGTGTAGGGTACGTCCAGTATTAGACGTTGAACGAAGGCAGGCAGCTGGGCAGGATGTAGATATCACAGAAATTAGCTCTGATCAAGACATTATCATCACTAGAGATGAGGGAAATCAAAGAACTAAGTTTGAATATGATTCAGTTTTCAGTACAACGTCTTCACAAAAGGATATCTTTTCGGCTGTTCAACCACTCTGTCACTCTGTGTTGGATGGCTACAATGTGTGTATCTTCGCTTACGGGCAAACTGGCTCTGGTAAAACGTTCACAATGGAAGGTGTTGGCGTAGGAGATGATGCAGGCATAACACCACGAGCAATTGCATCTTTATTCGATGCAACTAAGAGTGGAGACAAGGATGATGATGGTAATGACGAAGGGGTATTATCTTGGACTTATCGTTTTGAACTGCAAATTCTCGAAATCTATAATGAAAAAATTATCGATTTGCAGCCCAGTACTGTTTCTTCTGGAAAGGATATGAAGCAAAAATCTAGAGCAGAATCCGGGTTAGATTTACGTCAGACGAAAACGGGCATGACTGTAATTGGTTTGACTTCCACACCAGTTTCAACCCCAGCTGAAGTAAATGTTATTCTAGATACAGCCAGGAAGAACAGAGCTGTCGGATCGCACGACATGAATGAACACTCCTCGCGATCTCATTGCATTCTGACCTTGCATACCTATGGAACCAATCATATAGACAAACGCGAGTCGTATGGTAAGATGCACCTAGTCGATCTTGCTGGATCGGAGCGTCAGTCCAAGACGGAAGCTGCTGGTGATCGGTTGAAGGAGGCCAACGCCATCAACAAGAGCCTGTCTTGTTTGGGTGATGTGATTGGAGCACTTGGAAATGCAAAGAAGGGTGAACATATTCCTTATCGTAATTCGAAGCTTACCCACCTGCTATCAGATAGTCTGGGTGGTAATTCGAAGGTGCTGATGTTCGTGAATATCAGCCCTGCGGTCTACAATGAAGGAGAAACAGTTTGCAGTCTGAACTTTGCAAGTAGATGCAGGAATGTTGAGTTGGGCCAAGCAAGAAAGAACGTCAGAGCATCTACCAAAATCGAAGCTTGAGTGGGGAGAGAGTTGTTGTATCATTGTAAACTTTTCGCCACAACTACCGACTTAGGGGGGTCAGGGGTCAGGCTTCAAGGTAAGCACCGAGGTTAAGCAAATATATAGGTAGCACCGAGAAAGCGTCATTTGCGATTATAGAATACATTCAATAAAGCTGAAAGTCCCAGTCGCATCCATATACACACACCACAGTTTCCCTTTATACTACTCGAGCATAGCTCATCCCGCGCGAGATGCGAGATGCGCGCGGGCGACGCGAGACGCGACGCGACGCGACCAGGCTTGCCAGCGCCGTGGATAAAAGTGCCCTGACCCAAGAATCGTTGTTCCGTGTTCCGTGGTTTCGCCCTTTATATGTACTAGGATTGGAGCCCAAGCTACACTACATGACATTCTAATGGTGTTGATATTGCATAGTTCACGGGTGCCGTAGAGTGCTTAGCCTGAAGTTGTTGGTAAGGCATGTTGCGGCAGAGTAGGTCTGCCGATTCTGAGGACGACGTCTCTGTTCTCTCCAGCATGAGCGGCACATTGAATCACGCGCGAGACTATGGCATCAGTTACACCACTTCTCGCAACCGTGCAACTGGTCCTTCGAAGGCGGGGGAGCTTGTTGACGCCGCTGATACGTCACTAGTGGTCCCCGAGCGCCTGTGCCTTCTTTTCACCATCGTATCCTTCGGCTACATGTGTGCATGGACTTCCTTGGGCAGCCTCATCTCCTATTACAAGCATACCTACAGCTCAGCATTATACAATAATATATATTGCTCTTTTTATTTGTTTGGCTTACCGGTGTCAATACTGCAATACAAATATGATACAGAAATGGATCACATATGGGGGTCCAAAAAGGCCTACTTGTTGAAAGGTGCTTTTGGCTTTGGTCTTATTATACTGGCTTTGCTATTGCTTCCTTTTGTCAAGAGTACAACAGGCCTAGTTGTGCTATATTCCATCTTGGGAATATGTAGCTGGCTCATTCACGGAGCCGCCACCCTATTAGTCTCGGTCTTTCCCCCGAGAGCTAGTGGGTATTTACAGACGGGTTTCCGCTCCCCCGAGGTGTTCACAGTCCTCGCTGTGTCAACTCTTGACATTGCTGCTGATGCAAGCACAGCTAGTTTGAATTACTTTTACCTTTCTATTGCAGCTATGGTCAGTCTCGGCTGGATCGCCTGGTATCACATCGTGGACTCCCGTGCCACAGAGCACCTGTTTCTCGATATCGACAAGGCGAATGAGGAGCTGTACTGGCTAGATGCAAATGCAGATTTGCAGCTTACTCTAGGACAAGAAGATGAGGATAGTGTGCTGAGCAACCACAACTCACCCTTCGTCTACGGTAGTAATGGTGGTAGTGGTTTCCAAAGTGGTGATGACATATTAGATGACGCAGTGGACGACGATGGAGACGAAGAGTACGGCGGCGGGGTCTTCGAGAGCAGTCCTCTGCTCAAAGAAACTTCGCGTGGTAGTGGTGGTCTAAGCACGAGCTTCCACGGTACTCCTATAAAAAGCTACGGCAGTAGTAGTAGTAGTACTCGCTCACATACACACACACACAATATGGGCAGGCAAACTCGTGCTTGTACGCACACTCTTGGCGGTGTAGATGACGAGCCACATCCTTCGGGTCGTGCTGTTGATTTTAGCCATCACAGCAGCAACCCTGCTTCAAATCCAATTCCTTTTGACACTCCCAGTAACGTTGGAAGGAAAGAAGGTAGGGATAAGGGAAATCGGGATGCCTCCTCTATAGTCATGGAGAGAAACACTGGCTTTCAGAAATATTCCAAAATGGAGGTATCTAAGGCAATAAGGCCTTTGTGTTTGGCTCTTTTTCTTGTCATGTTTACAAGCATCTTTCAAGCCTCGTTTTTCAGTTATGCTGATAGTACAGTCACAGGTATAGATCTAGAGCAAAGGCTATACTTCACGAGGTTATTTCTTGACTTAGGCGGGAGGCCTCTTGCCACCCTCCTGCCTCGTCCTTGGTTTGTTAAGACCCCAGTCATGGTGTTCAAGCTGAGTGTGTGGCGTCTGTTACTTTTCTTCATTTATTTCTTGTATATCTTCTTACCTGGATTCCCACAGAACGATAACTTCGTCGTGTTTATCGTGGGTATTTTCAGTCTGGCTAATGGGTACTTCAGTGTATTGATCTACGAGTATGCAAGTCATGATACGTCTCACCTTGGCAAAAATGCACAAACTTATTCAGCTAGCCTGATGAATATTGTCTTCCAAATCAGTGCCTTTGTATCTGTTTCCGCTAGTACTGCCATCATTTGGTACTTTGATCGTGTCTGATATGTTCTAGAAAAGCAGGAACTTGGATATTTATTTACATAATGTATAATATTGGAAGCATTTGTTCAAATTTGATGTTCTCCCTACCTCACCTCACGGAATATGCTCACTAGTTCTCATCCGTTTGTGTGGCTGCTGTTGTTGTTGTTGTTGTTGTTGCTGTTGTTGTTGTTCATGTTGTTGCTGCTGCTGCTGCTGCTGCTGCTGCTGCTGATGATGATGATGATGATGATGATGATGATGATGATGATGAAAGAGGGAGTGCTGGTGGTCGAGCTGTCCCACCGGACTGGAGCTGATGCTGGCGCGGCCCGCACATCTCTCAGCTTCGGTTATATCCAGCTGGAAATCGATTTCACTGGAAGAGCGTTTGACTCCATGCCCGCAACCGAAGCTTGGACCTCCCAGATTCACAGGTGAAGGGGAGGGAGTGGGGAAAGGTGCCGAGGGCAAGGCGGATTTTGTGAATACAGAAACCGCTGCTACCAGGCTTCCACCTGTTGTGCCGCCACTGCCGCTACCGCTGTCTCCTGTAGCCATCATACCGCTGTAACTACGTTTGCCACGCTGATATTCCTGTTGGTGTTGCTGTTGCTGTTGCTGTTGGTGCTGTGGGGGCTGGTTGAAGTCAATACTGTTGCTGTAGAGGTATGGAGTTTGCTTAGCTGGCAAGGACGCATCCAGCCTTGCAGTCATTTCCCCCGACAGCATCACGTCGACGTCATCTACATTGCTTCCACAAATACTGCAGCTACCATCACCATCACCATCACCGTCTCCGTCTCCGTTCGACATTCTACTGTCCTGACTGCTCTCGCTAGAGAGCTGCTGTTTGTCGTGCTCGCGGTGCCTTTTCGTGCTGCTGCTGCTGCTGCTGCTGCTGCTGCTGCTGCTGCTGCTGCTAGATCCGACCTCTCCAGTGTCTGCAGCAGTGTACACGCCTCCAGCACCCATGCTCCCACCACCAACACCAACACCAACACCTACACCTACACCTGCACCTGCACCTGCACCTGCACCTGCACCATCTGTGATAGAACCTGATCTTCCTGAGCCTGCATTGGTACTGTTAGATGCGGCTGCTGGCCCACAACACGCACAGTCTAAATTCTGCATACAGAGGAAGTGGCTGTCTCCGATAGTGTATCCCTTGAGTGTTTTCTGCACGCACACATCGAACTGGTGTGGTGAGTTACTGTAGTACGAGCATGCTTCCAGATTCAGTGGGTTCTCCGCACTGGGCTCAAGGAGCATCATCTGTATGGCGACGGCGAGAGAGGTCAGAGTCAGCACAGGACTCCACTCTAAAGGCAGTAACACCCTTCCTGTGTGGAGCTCGACGTTGGGGTGCCATAAAGGGCGGGATTGGTCCACCAAGACGTTGACCCCACGGAATGGATAGTTCTCGGGTATGTTCAGGTAGAAGATGAAGTGCCCGCCGCGATAGGGGCCTTCGTGTATACATACATATAGACGGATCACATACAATAGATTACCGTCGGTCACAGCAGATTGCCCATCCGCGGCCATCAAGGAAGCTGCGCTGCTAGAGAAGTCATGGGAGAAGAGGTTTTGAATATCTCGAGAGATCCTCTTGGTGGCTACCCGGGAATTCATGCTTCTCTCTAACAAGCAAGGCTATCCGATATACTGGCTTACTGTACTGCTGCCGAGCGAAGAGTTGCCCTTCGCGTCGAGTAAACACCTTCTCACGGTTGGATGAGAAGAAAGATCCAACATATCTACATGAAGTGGTGAATGGTGAAGTGGTATTGTGTAGCCATAATTTGGGGACTTTATCCCACCCACCTCCCTTTGGTGGATCAGACACAAGGTTCCTTTCCCCTGTAAACTAGTCGAAACTAGGAAGTGAACTTGACGCTTTCAGATCGTCAATAATGAACTAATGAACTTAGTGGTATTTCTTGTACTTTTGGTGCTGCTGAGTGGGGCTGAGGGGAATAGGCCCGGCCCCCCTGCGTTCTTGGACCGCGCTGAAGAAGGCATGGTGATATCCACAAGCAACGGCAAGGCTCTCTACCTGTACAAGAACGGGAAGAAGCACCCATTTCCTGATTTCCATACCTTCACTGCAATGGGCTTCAATGGGGCAGACATTAAGAAGATGAAGCCTGAAGTATTGAATAAACTAAATGATGGACCTACTTTAGAAGCTATTGCTCCACCACCAGTATTTCGGGCTGATGATTACATGTATCAAAACTTATGTGACAATTATCCGAAACTTGTGAATGATGTAGGTGTCATTGCAAATCTAGGTGATATTGTAAGAATGGGCTCGATGTTTGAGAGAGTGAAAAAGAAGAAGAAGATTGACATATTAGCTATAGGTGGTAGCATTACTGCTGGTGGCTATTTCGAAAACTTTAAGAAATTATTGAAAGAGAAGGAAGGATTAGATGTGACTGTGCATAACCACGGTCATGGTGCCACAGAGATTATCTACACTCTTTTTTGCATTGAGATCGACCATTATCAACCTGATTTAGTTCTTATTGACTTCAGTGTCAATGATTACGGCCACCCCAAGCTCATGGATGCCTTGATAAGGAAAACACTTCAAATAGGTGCGGACTATAATCCGGTGGTCGCATTGGTCAATTTGTGGATTCAGCCCTCTTGTCCCACCACGAAGTACTTATTACATGGTCAATATTACAATTTACCTGTGTTGAACTTATGCCCTGCTGTAGACTTGTGCTATGGCAAGGGACATCTCCCGAAGTGGCGCTGGGAGGCGTACAGCAAAGAAGACGGAGTGCATCCCTGGGGCGTGGAGGGGGTGCCCTTCCTAGGCGAGGTGCGTGTCTACGTCTCTCTGTTTGTGTCTCTGTGTCTCTCTTTTCTGTGTCTCTGTGTCTCTGTGTCTCTTCGTGTGTATGTGTGTATGCGGGTCATCTCTCTGTTCTGCGCGTCTGCGCATCCTACTCACGCTAACTTCCTTATCCCATCACCACCATCACCACCATCACCACCATCACCTTTTGCAGGTACTGTATGCTTGGTATACGCGCGCAAAGGAAATTCTTCTACCTTCCAATGGCAACCATGGGCTCAAGGTAACCTACCCCGTCACCTTCAACAAGGCTTTAACTGGGTCTAAAGATACGCAGACTGGTAAGATTGTTGGTGTAGCGAGTGGGTTTGACGACCGTAGAAGTAGAAGAGCTCTGGCACTATCTGCACATAAGCGTGGCCTGACCACTGTGTCGGATCTGAAACAGGGCTCATCAGGTACTAATGCTGTAATCCTCACTGCAAACACAGATTTGCCTCCACCTTTGTTTGGAGATCATATTGGGCAGTGCACTCGGTGTGATGCTCTAGCTGGTGATAGCACTGCAGTGTTGAACCCAATTGGCAAGCCTGAGGGCTTTGAGGCAATCACTCGAGTGAAAATTGGTTTTGGTGGTTTTAACCACGCCGACCCTACTGACACAGGCTCTACCGCAACCAAATCATTTAAAAAGAGTTGGCAAGCTGAAAAACCCGGTGATACTATTTCGTTCAAATTCTATGGTAGTTCTGTAAGTGTAGCTATGTGGCAGCGACGTGACGGTATGGGTGTACTTGAAGCAACACTCGACGAGAATCGTGAGAAAACAGCTCTTGCTAGTGGCTTCTTCAAGGGCTTCACATGGGCTATGGAAAAGAATAACACAGGTCGTAGTGAAGTTGTGCCACTGTTCGAAGGACTAGAAGATAAAGAGCATTTGATCACCTTCAGAGTGACGGAAACCCCTGCTAATACGTGGGTACCTGGACATACTTGCCAAATATTCGCGCTGCTCAGTGCAAGTGATGATGCTAATTGCAAGCAAAGGGGAAATGTTTGATGTTGTGCTGTTGTTGATTTAATGTGTCTTATAGTAAATTTTATATAAAATTGTATCTCGACACCAAAAAACATGTTGAACGCGCAAAAATGACCCCAGACTCGCCGCCCTTCAAAGATCACATCGATCGATGATGATCGGATCCGATCGATCGGTAACTTGCCCCAATCTACGCTACCTTGACTTCTCCTAACTACATTTTGCATCCGCTTGTTGCGGATAAGGACTACAGCATCGATGTCTGATCAGGAAGCTATCGATCAGCAGGCTGCTGATGAAGCGTACGTACTAGAAGCTGCAGAAACGAATGGGATTTTCTACCACTCTACTCTTGGTACAGAAGGCCCATATGTGATGGACACATTCTTTGATCTTGTGTTTGGAGGATATGTGGTGGACGAGACCTTGGTTTGCTATGACGGCGAGACATGGGAGGAGTACCATGCTTCCTACCTCGCCTACCTCTACAGCATGGACGCCGCCGCATCGGAGGCTGTGCAAGAGCAGGCTCTTGAACAAAGTGCTTCTGAAGACTCTGAAGACTCGGAAGACTCGAAAGGAGAGCAGGTGCAGGGTGAGCAGGAACAGAAGACGACAGATGTGGATGATGCTGACGCTGGTGGTGCTTCATCGAGTGATGATGAAGAGGTTGAAGACCAGCAGGCGCTAATGTCATCGCAGGTAGAGCCGCAGCCAACGACTCCTGTCAAAGCACAATTACCAGATACAGCACTGTTAGAACTGTCACGCATGGCAGCGAATGTACCTGGCTTCGACAGTGCCAGTGATGAAGAGGATGAGGAATCAGACTCCTCCTCAGACGATGATGATGGTGGTGGCGAGGTAGGTGTAATTGTGAACATTGCGACTACTACCACTGCTGCTGCTGCTATGAACCCTCCAGGTGGTTCTCCTGGTGGTCATGTTTCTGCAGCAGTCCCTGCACCAGAGCTCGAAAGCTCACAGCTAGAGGAAGAAAGAGACTCGAAGTCCACAGAAGATTCCTCCGAAACAGAGTCAGATTCGGAATCAGATTCAGTGTCAGAGACAGAGACAGAGACAGAGACAAAGACGAATACAAAGCCACAGCCGAAATCAGAGCGAACACCAACGCTAAAGCCACAACTAGAACCAGAACCAGAGCCGGAGCCATTTGAGACCCTGCAAGTCTGGATTCGTGACGAAGATTTCCCTGAGAATGTGTGGACCAGAATGCTTGTGAAAGTTCCAATAGTGTCCACCACTGATACTAGTGACGGTGCTAAAGCAATCGGTGATTTTAAAAGCCCGGAGTTTTTAGATGTTGAGATTCCTTCTACTGGGAAGAGGTCCACCCTGGAATATAGTAGACTGAAGTCCTTTGATGTTTGTGAAGTCAACGAGGGAGACGCACAGGAACAAAAAGGGGGAATTAGAGAGACTACGAATTATAACTTGACACAACTGCAGCATCTGAATGTTCCAAATATTCTAAATACCTTGCAAACAAGATTTCACAAGAATGAGAAATATATTCATTTGGGCATGACGAGCATGGTGGTTGTGAGCTGCTACAACCAAATGGAATCGCAGGACATGCCATCAGTTGATGATTACTATGGGAAAGGGGTTGAAATAGAATCTCACATGGACTTCTTAGACAAACACCCCCATCCTTGGTCACTGGCAGAGAAAGCTTTTCAGTTCCTCAGAATTATGTTGAGCTCTCAATTGATATCACTATCTGGACAAACTGGTAGTGGTAAAACCTTCGCAGCCACATTAATGAGAAACTATTTAATTGTTCGCAATAAGGTCATCGTTGGCAAGTCTCTAGATGATTCCCCGACAATGCAAGCATTGACAGACTATGCGCCCATTGAACTTCGTCTCACAAGTGCCCGCAAGGTCTTGGATTCCTTTGGGAAATGCGGACAGTTTAACAGCATAGAATCGAGCAAATTTGGGGACATTTCAAAGTTGTACTATGAGCACAGTGGCGATCCTGCTGCTCATTTCACCAAAAGGGACTCACCAGCGCTAGTGGGAGGCCAAATAGAAGTTTTGCTATTCAAAAAATGTACTGTGACATGCACTGATGACGATAGTAGAAACTTCAATGTTTTCTACCAGCTTTTAGCTGGAGAACAAACAAATATGTACCAAGAATTAAAGCAATTTTCTTTGGGAAAACCTCAGAATTATCGTTATTTGGTTGGCAAGACAGGAGCATCTAATCTGAGCTTAGGCAGCGCTGAAAATGATGCTGCTGAATTTGATTCTTTAATGGAATCTCTGCAAGTTGTTGGTTTCTCTTCAGTTGAATCTTTCGGTATGTTCCGTGTATTGATAGCACTGATGCACTTGGCGAATGTGCAATTCGCAACATATGTGAGTGAAGACAATGGTGTTGGGGAAGTAGAGGAGAGCTACACCTACATAATGGACGAGAGGCCCCTGCAGAGTTCAGCAGATGCATTAGGAGTGGAAAGGGATGCGCTTTATGATACTCTTTTAAGGTCAAACTTGAAAACAAGTAGTACAAGCCCCCGTGGCGATGCAAATATTGCTGTTCAAAACAATCCTATGCAATGTGGTTTTGCAAGGGATCAAATAAGTCGAGTTCTTTATCAAGCCTTGTTCGATTGCATTTTAGAGCAAATCAATCATTGTATTGCGCCCCCTAAAGTTGATGGCGTAGTAAAGCCAGGTGGGCGTATTCTGGGCAAGAATGAAGAGCGGCCGTATATTTGTATGATTGACATGCCAGGGTTCATTAATGATGAGGAGAATAGTTACTTCGAATTCTTGAGCAACTATGGAAATGAAAAGTTTCGCAATAACTTTTTCAACCAAACTTTTGGTGCTTTTAAATCATTCTATTATTTTAGTCACCTTGATGGTGAGCTTGATAATGATGTTGCAGCACTGTCACTGAACCCTTTCCTGCAAAGTAGATTAGACAAATTGAAAAGCACGACCTTTCCCTTTAATACGGAATGTCTAGAGCTTTTCGAGCATCCTCGTTGGGGAATCTTATCCCAACTTGACAAATGCAGTAGTAAAAGGGATACAGATATCAATGATGAGTCTGTCATTAGTGCTTTGTGCAAAAGTAGAGAAATTTCTAGGAATAAACACTTCTCATGGGGGGGTGATCTTGAGAGTGCAATTAACTGTGGTCTGGAATCTGCAGAACCGGAGTCGTTCTTTATTCAGCATTACGAAGGTACCTTGCAATACAGAGTCTATTTCGCGGAACATACTACACTGAATGAAAGATCTGCACATGCTTCAGAAGATTGCTGGGCTCGTCGTAATCTAGACACACAACCGCGGAATCTCGTTCCTTTGTGCTTGTCGTCCCTCGTACCAGAAGTGAGGGCAATTGCCACTACACTTGGATCCCTGAGAGAGATGAAGGATAAGGATAAGATGAAGATGACGTCCACTTCTCTTATCGCTGCCCATGCCAAGGCCGACAATGCCAAAGAAGAAGAAAAACAAGCTCCACGATTTCCTAGTACATTTATGAATGCAAACGAACGTGCAAAACCATCTGAAGAAATTGAAGAAACTCAAGATTTGTGCAAAGCTGGAAAGTTTACTCTAAGAATGCAAGAAATGTGCGAATTGCTCCGTTCTACTACCTGTTTACATCTCAGATGTATAGTGGCGAACTATTCTATGGACCCTCTTGAGTTTTCTCGCTCTGCAGTGGTGTCACAAATCAATTCTTCCTCGATATTAGAACATACGCAGATATGTGCTGTGAAAGAGCCTGTGGTTCTTCCCTTTCAATGCTTCTTACAAAATGTGCAACAGCAATTAGATTTAGTCATGCATCATTTCCAGCACCAACCTATTGAAGCTGTAGTAGCGTGTTTGCTACAAATAGCGAATCTACCTATTGAAGCTTACATAATAGATTTCGAGAACAGAGCTGTTGTTCTTGACAGAAAGTATTTGTTTATTACTTTGAGACGTCTGAAAGGTCACGAACCTGGAAGTGATGGCGAAGAGAGATTTTGTCAAAAACTTATTGATATGTCAACAAATTACGAACAGACTGTAAGTATTGCTGGAGCTTGTAAAGCTGAACTGAATGCGGCCGAAGATGATTTAAAATTGATTTTAAGCCTGAAAGATAAGGTGACTAAGCTCTGTGACCATGGCACTTCTATACTACGTGAAGGATTTCAAGATTTAGGAGATTTACAAAGCATTGCCGATATGTCTATTAGAGGAGAGAGTATCAACATTGCTTCCACATCAGGTGACCAAGACATGGCACTAAAACGCTCAAAATTGACGAAAGTATTACAACCAGCTAAATCAACTCTACATAAATGCATGACTGAATACAGACGTAACCTTGCATTATGCGAGAGTGCAAGAAAGATTTGCGAATCATCACACAAGTATTCCCGCCATTGTTGGTTGAAGGTTGTAGAGACAGAAGCCAACTCACTCATGCATCTGATGAAAACTGTGAAAGAATTCTCCACCAATTTAATCACTTCGCTTATGGAAACATTGGAAACCTTTTCAACAGTAGAACTAGATGTACTAGCAACTGAAGCTACGTATCTACTCCGTATTGCTAGAGAAGAAGTTGAAGACGAAGGCATTGAAAGCAAGGGCGGCGAAGCGACGGGTAAAACGCAAGCCAATGATACTACTCACTTACCTGGCTCCTCTATCCCAGATACAAAGAATTCCAATGCCAATAATAACAACAACTCGGATGCTGTTTCGTCTCTTGGTAGCATTAGTAGTAACGCTGGAGTTGCGGATCCTGACACACATGTCTTTTCTCCTGAAACCTCAACAGCAGACCTCGTGGCAAAAAGCGCAGAGCCTGCAGCTCTCACAGCGAGTGCATTACATGAGCTTGAGAGCGTGAGTGTTAGCAACGGAGGAGCACTACCTAAGAAGAAGAGAACCAGCAGTATTACTGGCAGTATAGCTAATAGCGTGACCAGCCGAAGAAGTAGTGTGAAGAATCATCCTCTTTACAAGAAATTCTTGAAAAAGAAGTTGTCAGCTGCAGTCGAAGTCTCAGCGACAGTTGTTGCTGAAGTAAAATACGACGAGAAGCAAGTGGTAAGTTGGACAAATTGGCTAGCAAAAGCATGCCCAGGTATTGATTTAGATAAAGAAGAGGATAGCGATCTGGTGACCAAGTACAGCAAAGAAATCTTACAGAAAGGTTATGCGACTGCTGGTAACTTAGCGAAAGGATTAAATGGCGAAGTTGGCGAATGCTCTTTTATTGACGCTGCTGGCTGGATTGTTGACAACTTCCAACTCAAATTTGCACATGCAAAAGGGGTAGTCCAGAAGCTAAATGAAAACGGCTTCTTCACTCCAGTCGATACCACAGCAACAGCAGTCGAAGTTGTCGGAGAAGAAGAAGGAGTAGAAGAGGAAGAAGCTAAGGGTGGGGAAGCGAAGAAAGTGAACAAAGGAGACCTCGAGGCCGCTAGCGGCAGCGCAAACGATGCGGAACCGACTCTCGAAGTCAAGGCTTGGGTGCAATGGTTCTCTGATTTTACTCCGAAAATTGACTCCGCTCTTTACATCGAATATGGAAAGAAGATAAGCAATGCAAATGGCAATATCCACGGAGCCTTCAAAATCACCACACCCGAGGCCTTGGCGGTAGTATTCACGAAAGAAGCTGATTACCTAACAAATTCTCTTGGTTTCAACCCCACGGATTCTGAAGAAATTGCACTCGCGTTAACTGATGCCGGCCTGCTGAGCTGTATGCCAATATCGCCTATGGCTGTAGTCCCACTAGGGGGGAGAGAAGGTCGTCGAGCCTCACTGTCTCTGAAGGCACAAGCACCAGCAGCGCGAAGACCATCGGCAGAGCTACGCAAACTAGCAGGGACTGTGAATTCTCCCTCCACAAGGCGACCATCCACGGAATTCTCTCGCCGCCCATCTTTGGAGTCTCTGTCTATGAGCAGTCCTGGCGCTGGCCCTGGTGCTTCAGCTGAAGCCAAGGACGACGGTAGTGGTTCCGCAACTGAGGTGAGTAGTGAAGTGGACGAGCAGCAGCCAGAGGTAGTGCGCAGTCTAACTGCTTCCTTTCCAAGAAAGGCGGCAATATCTGGCGCAAGTAGAATCATTGGTACAAACAGTACCAGTGCTGCCGATGGACACGCACGAGCTCCTCCGCCGCCACCAATGCGACGGAGCAGTACTCTTGGTTCCCCTATGACTGCAATTAGTGCAGGTGCTGGCGCAAGTAGAGGACCTATGTCACCACTAGGTGGCGCAGGCTCCCCTCAAAAGTCCACGTCGGAGAGCATTCTGATGCTGTCTAGCGTGGCGCACTCCTCTGCAGCTGGCCCAGCCAGTCGTGCAAAGAGATTGAATTTATAAAATAACCCTTTCAATTTGTAGTTTTATTGTATTGAAGAGTTTGTAGAGTTGATATAACTATAACGGTTTATTTGTGACATAACAAAAGAAGAAACAATACTCGCCCCACCGGTAAAGTCTGAAGCCATCACTGAATAATATATTAATGCATTAAGAGTGCTTGCAATTCGCGACTGCCATTTGCAGTTTATGTAGTTTCCCTTCCAATACACCCAAAGCATCCCTTACAATTTCTTTGGCTTCAAGGGCACCCGTCGTCTCCACAGTAAAGTAGAATTTGTTGGAGGAATGTTGTACATTTACAGCGAGGCTGTCCTCCGGTTGAATTCTCATTTCCTCTGAAGTATGAATGCATTCTTTGCAAAACATACAATCCACAGCATTTCTGATTTTAACTTTATCATTTTCTAATTCGAATACATTGGTAGGACAGCAATCAACTAGCTTCTGCTTTTGTTCCAATGTGTAGTCATCCAGAATCTCCTCATCCAACTTCACCACAGGGTCGTATTTCATGGCTACTGTAGCCACTGGTGACCACTTAGCATGTTCCTTTGCAATGCCCTTGATGGCATGACATACCACCTTGAGTCGCTGCCCCTTACCCACTTTGACGAGTGCAATACCAGCCTCGAATGCGTGCGTCTGTTCATCGATAGAACCGAAATTCACGACTTCTACAGCAGGTTTCTCACCTTCAGGTGTGACCACGTGGAAATCGGCACTTGTGATAGTAGTAACTAGATTCTCAGAATCTTCATTAAAACCTACATCTAGAGTAAGCTTAGCCACGCAGTTGCTACAGCCGTCCTCACACGTACATATATGCTCGAAATTCCACATTTTCATATCTCTCGTGGATTTTAAGGGAACGAGACCCAAACGATGAGAGATGACCTCATCCGGCAAGACCGTGGAATTCTCATAGATATCAACACGATCAATACATATCGTTGGCGTCTCTGCTATAATCACTCTCCGCAGGGCATTGGCCATGGAAGCATCTGTGTTGGACAATTCGAATTGAATGAAGTCTGGACGAAGGCTTGTCACCTTGACATCAGGAACACGTGGGTGCGGCATGCTTTGTGCCTCTCACGCTCTTACTCCTCACACAAACAAGCTAGCAAAAAAGCCGATTAGAGGGCCTTGGGAAGGATCAGCACCAAAGAAGTGTGATCACTAGGTCAGTTTCGCTCCGGAACGAAACTGAGTTTAAAGTGGACACAACTAATACTAGCTATGTTTACTTTACGCACTAAGAACTGAAACCAACTATTAGCCGGAACAGGAAGTCCAAAATGGATGCGTCGCCTCCTGTGGGAATTCGAGCTCCCATCCCATCTCATTCTTGGAAAGATTGCTAACCTACTGCCTCCTGACAAAAGTTACGAACCCAAGTAAGCACAGAACTTAAGAAGAACGTAATGGGCAAGAAGAGCAGCGTAATAAAAGCCGACACGGAGTCCGAGGGGACTGCTCCTTCTGCAAAGAAGACAACACATGACGACAACAATATCAATGCAGTCGCAGCAGCCGCGGGCGAGGGTGCCGAGGCTGGGGCCAAGGCCAGCAAGATCGAGGGTGATGCTAGTTCTGAAGACGCGAAGGGCACAGACGAAGAAGGAGAGGAGCAGAAACAGGAACAGGAACAGGAGCAGGAGGAGGAGGAGGAGGAGGAAGTGTATGTATTAGAAAATGCAGAGGCTGCGGCGAAAGTGGAGCCACCGCGAACGATAGAAGCTGGGGACTCGTTGAAAGTGAAACAAGTTCTGGACGATAGCGTGCTCGTCCTCTTGAACGAAATGCGCTATGAATGCGACCATAATTCTGAGAACTGGAAGCTCTTCCTCATGACGCTGGCCTGCTGCTTCGGCTTGCTGGCACAATTCTACCCGGCTCCCTGGCCGGACAACCGGATGGGCGTAGGAGTGTGTGTAGGCGCATACTTCTTGATCTCCGGCTTGCTGCAATTCATCATCACTTTCGTAGACGACGAGCTTATTATCACTACGCTCGAGGGCAAGGCTTATCAGAGCGTCGCAGACTTTCGCCTCAAGAAGGCCATCAAGGCAGCAGCGGTGGCGAAGGCGAAGAAAGAAGGCGAAAAGGTACTTAATGAAGTTGCGGAAGGAGAGGAGACGGAGGAAGAGAAGAACCAGACGCTGTTCTTGCAGAGGCAGGCAATGCAGGTGCACAGTTCCTTTGACAAGTACCAAGAGTACTATTCGCTCAGACTGAACCAAGCCGGAGCTCCCGCAGGTGACAGTGAGAAGAACAAGGAGAGAACAGTGGCGAAGATGTATGTAGGCAAATACTTCACAGTCAACGGTGAATTTGACGAGGAAAGGTTTTGGGGCGATTTATGCACGCATATACAGAGATACGAACAAGGCATCTATGGATCATTCACATACGACCACAAGTCAGATTGAAGGAGGGGGGCAGGGACAGATAGATTATAGTGCCAA
>JACKZZ010012737.1_pt1:0-20000 | contig 29140 bp, 21 predicted proteins | sample 8027871 | NCBI WGS metagenome assembly JACKZZ01 (sample SAMN15724774, study PRJNA655200) | protist metagenome | isolation source: fluorescence activated cell sorting (FACS) single amplified genomes of... | place: USA: West Boothbay Harbor, Gulf of Maine | collected 2000-07-19
CAATAACCAATTTTGAATCGCTTCGTGGAATTGCTTGTGCTGTTGGTAGTGATTTGTTCGTTGTCAACTTCCTAAACATGTCGTCGTTTCTTGGAAGAACCATCATCATCATGCGACTGTCTGCTGTATGAATCAAGTTCTCCGCTTTTGGTATGGCAGCAATCATAAAATCCTTTGCGGATGAAAACAAACCACGAAGGTTTGCTGAAGAAGCTACTTGATGCAACGACCCTTGATTTGTCACGATGCCAAATAATTGATCTCGAGCGGCCTCGACAACCCCTTTCACTGAAAACAGTGATTGTGCGAGAACGTGAATGTCTGTCTTGAACGGTCGAGCATTTGCAAGCAAATCTAAAAGGTTCATTTTGCCATTTTGAATGTCAACCAACATGTCGTCAATGATTAAAAGTGGCCGACCGCCAGCATCGCTCTCCTGTTCAAAAAGAGCAAACAAAAACGGATTCCAATCCTTGCGGTCGAAGTCGTCAGGGTTCAAGATCAAGTCTTCAGAAGTGATCAACAACCAACTTGGCAAATTTCTCTGCCCAGTTCTTGCAAAAACTATAATTTTAGTGTAATTTCGGAGGAACATCAATTGTTGAACAAGATGTACACAAGCCACTGTCTTGCCCGCTCCACTTCGCCCAATTATGGCCCAATGCCGTGCTGCTTCTTTAAAATTGATTGGGCCGTCGGTTCCGAGAAAATCCTTTACCTGATCAAACTCCGGCAAATCGCTCGATGGCGGTGCTGTTGGTGGGATGAAGGCACTCGCACTCGCAGCACTCGCAGCACCGCCACCACCAAAGGCACTCGCACCAGAACCAGCACCAGCACCAGCACCAGCACCAGCACCAGTACCATCGAAAGCATCAGCACCATCATAACCACCGCCGTAAGGTGACTGCTCTTGTTGGCGGCGGCCAAGGTTGATGACTGGGCCCTCCTTCGTGCCTTTAAAAAAAAAGGAAGGGAAGGGAAAGAAAGAAAAAATATATAATATATTATATATATATATTATAAATTTTGTTAAACTATATTATATAAATATGAATAGAAACACACACACACACACACACACACACACAATGTATACGGCACATAGAAGGAGGACAACTTACCACTGAACCACGAAGTGAATGCGGTCCAAGCCCTCTCCACAATGTTCGTTTTTTTAATGTTTCCTTGCCTTTCTTCCGCCGCAAGATAATCCTCCTTTTCTTTTTGCTCCCCCAGGAGCACCTCCCTTGCTGCATCACGGACGGATTTGGCTGCGGCCATTGTATCGAACATTCTGTCAGCAACGGAGGATGTACTCTTGCCACCCGATTTACCAGCATTTATGTTGCAACCTGTGCCACGTTTGCACTGCTTTAAACCATCGTTTGCCAGCTTAAATCGAAGGCACTTTGAGCACATTACCACATAGTCAGAATTAACTTGTTTTCTCTGTGCCACATCGCTTGCATAGCACGGCAAATTGTCGTCATGCTGTCCACTCAAGATGTCCTGCAAAGGATATGCTGGTTCGCTACCAGTGCGTCTGCCACCGTGTGACATTGCAATGTATAAGTAGAAGAGAAAAGAATTAATTATAATTTTTAGTTGGTTGCTCTTGCTCGCTGTTTGCTCGATACAGCGAGCAAATAGCGAGCAAGATACCGATCAAATTTATATTTTTTATCTTAAATGGACACTGCTATCTACTCGTTTGCTGCTGTTGTCACAGTGCTCGTTGCTGTTCAAGTAACCGACCGACAACCACCCCGCTCCTGGAACAATGGGTTCCAAAGCACGAGGTTGCAACTGTGGGTGTGGATGACGATGTGTACTTTCAACCAGAACTCATTGCCCTCCCCTCCTCTCTATTATTTTTTTGTATATATATATTTTTTTTCCCTTTTAACTGTGACCGTATGTATCTCATTTCCACTCTACCCGCACCGCACTGTGTATGTAGCACTGGCCTTCGTGCTCCACTTTCCACTGCCCTATCTCCGTGCCCACATCCATCTTCAGCTTTTTTTGGCTAATAAAACCATCCGTGTGTACTCTTTTTATATTTTTATGGTGCTTTTGCAATTGCTGAAACATTGTTCTTCTGCCGTAAGCAGGGAGGAAAGCACCAATGCGAGCATAGTCTGTCTTGAACCGCTTGGTGTAGCACTGCACATTGACAAGGAACGACTTTTTGTATGGTTCCACATGTACCACCTCTCTATCTTTCAAATCCAGTTCCCTGCTCTCGTTTAAATCTACTCTCGCATCGTTCGCCATTGACAATCCACCCCACAGTGCATTCATGATTAACTTACATCGCTTCCTACCCCTCTCGCTGCATTTCTTGTACACTCCATCCATAAACTCGACAAAAGGAGCAAACAGGTGATGGGAGTGGACCCGTTTGGGATACAGCATTACATTGTTGCTCCCCCCCACAATTTCAATGCTCAACCCGAGAGCCTTGGCCGTGGTCAGATCAAAGTGAGTGTAGTATGTTCGTTTGCTGTATGAGAACAGCCGTGTGTCAATGTTGTTTGGGTTGGAGATGCGACAGTGGTAGATGCCGTAGGCAAAGTACGGAGCAGCATCCACCTCCGCTTGTGTTAGTGTGCTAAAAACTCCGTTGCCTGTAGGTACAGTGAACCGATCATTCTTGAGCAACGAACTGTACATCTTGTTCATGTCGTAGCAGTAAGCATCCTCTAACTCGCACCTCTCTGCCCAAATCAACCCGCCACTCTTCGCATTCCTGATCCACCGTGCCTCCAACTCGTCGATAGGTTCCGGCGGAGCAAAGGTGTTGCTCAGTTTTCCAAACAGAAAGAGTGCAGCCTTCTTCTCGTTTAACTGACGAAACAGGTTGATCTTGCCTTTGCTGTGCTCGGCTAACTCGTGGGCATCCGACACCATCTGCTGGTGCTGCTCTTCCAGGGTGCCTTGATCCGGCCTCCTCCGACGGTAGATCACCTTGCTGCTCAACGGCTTCATCCAAAACTCGTTCAGCACCGAGCGGTCAATCTCGTACTGCTGCTCGCCATTGTAAGCTACATATTTCAATTTCCCTCCGACATAATCCTCCTCGTACATAACAATGGTCTTGTCGCGGTAGTTCGTCCCACCCCGCAATTGCTTGTCGATCCTGTGTCGGTTGTGGAGGGTGTAGTGGCTGTTGCTCAGTTTCACGGTGATTGTTTCCTTGTGGTTGGCTGCTGACATTATCTCTACATCGCCAATCACATTAATGTTGACTTTCATTTTCTTTTCGAGTTTAGGAATAACATCTACAGGCACGAGGTCGTACCGTGCTACTTTGACATACCGTTTCAAAAGGTAAGGGTCTTTGATTCGTTTCGGCATGTCGATATTCAACCCATCTCGCAGAGCATAGAAGAGGCAATCATTCATCTTCCCATCGCAGCCACCTTCTTTTTTAATTAGTTTGACTAGAATGTTCACACGGTTGAAGGTATTTTGGATGCGGTCACCTTCGTACTCGTACTCGTTGGCAAAGTCGTAAAAGTTGATATCGTCGCCAAAATCGGTGAACCTTCCACTCTGCCACCCTATGCTTTTGTCGTACAGGTTTGTGATCATCATCTGAGCATCGTAGTTCTCCATTCCAGATTCCGTTAACTTGGTAAGCACACCCTGCTGCAACTTCTTTGCTGTAGCCTCAATGTCGTTGTTGTCAAACCCTTTTTTCTTTTTGTACATGAATTGCAGAATGTTTATGCTGTCTTGCTTGATGGGCAATTCTTTCATTTTATAACTCTTCATTAATTTTGGCATATTACTAATATATATATAATAACATTTCTTTAAACCTTTTCTTTGGAAACCTCCTCCCCATTACACTTGTTCGATCCATCTTTGCATCTACATATTGGACGGAACTCGGAGGTCAAATACCGTTGGTCCGGGCGGTTGCTGTAGTTGACCACCAAAAAGGAATGCTTTTCTTTCGTCGCGCACCGGAACATCTTGCGAAAGTCCTTCTTGGAGTCAAGGTAATTGTGGTCATCGCTGATAAGCTCTAACTGCTTATCAGTACAACTGAACAGAATGGCACCCGTCACATTCTCACGGCAGGTGCTCAGGATGTCAGAGTACTTTTGGGCCGTCACACATGTGCTTAATTGAACATGTCGTCCTTGGCAGAACATTTTCGACATGATTCCATTTTGTTTTGCCTTTAACTTGCCTCCAAAACTCATGTCATCAAACACCACTAAACTGTTCGGCGGCTTCTTCTTGTTGTCCACCGCCTCTGTGTACTGCTCCTCAATCATTAGGTACAGGGCCTCCAATATCTCCTCATCGTACGAGGTGATGATGTTGGTAGCTGGGACCTCCTTCATCTCGATGATGGCCATTAGCTTCTTGTCGACGGTAGTGGACGGCGAGACCAAGTAGATGTCTTCGCCATCAAAGTCGTTGAGGTAGAATTCTTTTCGCAGCAGCAGGTTCCCGAGCAGGTTGGTTTTGCCTGCTAACTGCGAGCGACCCACCACAATGACTTTGAACGGGAGGTCCATCAGCAACGGCTTGGCGGTGTAGTGCTTTTCGCCGGAATCTTTCATCTTTAAGATTTTCATTTATAAAATAACTTAGATTTTATTTTATACATGAAAATGTAGCATTACAAGCCTTTCATTTGAGCAAACGGTCCGTCGTACGAGTCCGACTCGTCTTCATCCTCCGTCTCCACATCAGTAGACTCTGCCTCGGAATTATCAACCACGGGCACCCCACTCTCAATCTCGTCGAGTTCGTGGATCCACGATTTGGCGGTAAACTCGGCAAACAGATCGACCGCAGTGCCTCGGAAGAACAAGCACTTGGATCCTTTGTGGACCTGCCGTCGAACGGTGAAGCTTTTCAACTCCTTGAGCAATTTGCTAAACTTTTTGTCCGACCGCTCGACCGTGCAATCACCCCAGTACTTGCTCTCTTTAAACTCGCGGTAGAGCACTTTCAACGGCAGATCAATGTCACGGTTTTTCTTGATGATTCGGAACTTGATAAAGTTGAAGACAGGGTCCAACCTTTCGTTGATCTTGTCGGTGAATGTTTTGGTAACTGGCGGATTCCCGCTGTTGAATGACTTTCCAGATTGAGTGTACCGTGCTTTGAGCCAGTGAAAGAAAGCTTTACCGACCTCGTCAGTAAAGGAAGTGTTGCAGAGAGTGTCAAAGTAGGCCGCATCCCCAATCCGATGGTTGCTGACATCCAGCATGATGTACCGCTTAAAGTTGGTGCTTGAGATGCTCACAGCATCGTTGTTGGAGGTCATGATAAAGTTGAAAGTGTTGGTCTGCGATCGAGGGTGCTGCATCATGCGACGGCAATCGAAAGTGTCGTCGGTGATCAAACTCTTCATCTTGTTCATCATCTTCTTCCATTCCCCAGTAGAGGCACACGGCAGCTCGTTGATGTTGCAGAGGATCTTGCCTTCAAAAAACTGAGTGTAGTGGGTGATCACCTCTGTGTTGGCGGTCATGCACACCAGGTGTCGCCCAAACACCCAGTTCATCAGAAAGTCGATCACCAACGATTTGCCCGTCTGCTCGTTCGATTGAAGGTAGAGGCAGGTTTTGAGCTTTCGACGGCCAGTGCAGCTGAGCCAGTTTAGCACATACTCGCACATCTCCTCGTTACCACTGCACCACACCTCTCTGATGTGGGTGAGCATCAAGTCAACCCCGTGCTGGGCTTTGGCTGATGGCACATATTCAGCGGTACTTCCATCGTCCCACTTGAGAGCCCCCATCATGTTGATGGTCATCTTCTCGTGGTCGATCGGCTTGGAGCCCAACTCCATCACCATCTCGTAGGTGTCGTAGTACTCGTCCAAGAACCACTGCCGTGCTTTGAAGGTGTTCAGTTTGGCCGACTCTTGGCAGTAGTACTTGCCTTGGAAGCCGTTCCTCAAGAAGCTCGGCAGAGCACCACCCTTGGTTGAGGTGGCATCCAGGTACTCAAACTGCGACTCTTTGACATTGTGGTAAAAGACCCCGTGGTTGGTGTGAAAAAAGTACTGCTTGATGTACTCCTTGCACTTGTTCACATCGGCCTCCGTCGAGATACGAGCACACATGTCGCCAAGTTTAGTTCTGTTAAATGTTTCAAATTCTTTGGTCATTATTATATATATGTATGCACCCATTCTTTAAGCCACAATCTTTGATGACAAACATACTTAAAGACTTCTTGAGAATACAAGTTAACAAACAAGATGGTAACTATGACAAAAGAGTACAACCGAAATTACTACACTGCGAACCGAGAACGGTTCCTGTCCAAGTACAACCCAACCGAGTATTGCGAGGCCTGCTCGTGCTCCTTTCAGCACAAGTATTTGAAGCGGCACCTCGCAACCAAGAAGCACCAACAGTGTGTTGAAATACAAAAGCAACGGGATACACATACAAGTGAAAACAGGTTTGAGAAAATTGAAGCAGCACGGGCAACCGTCAAGACTCTGCTTTCTAAGATTGCGGAAATGGAGAAAAATGTTTAATTATAATTATATATATATATATATATATATATATATATGAATAAATTAATCTTAAAACAACTTGACGAGTACGACAGTTTCATACCGTGGGAACAGCTCTTAAGTATTTTGATCCCCGCAACCTCTATGAAACCACGGTGGAAAGGTATCAAAGGTTTGGATGGCGATGTTTTGTGACTAAAGAATGTGATTTAAAGAATGTGTTCTATAATAAATTAATAAAATGAATAGCGAATATAAAAAACCATTAAATAAATTAGTTTTGTATGAATTAAATCATTATTTTTATATAAATCAATATAGATTTGAATATTATAGACCGTGTGACATAAACTGTGATTATGATTTTGCAACTGAAAAAGTAACAAATTATCATATTTTTTATAATGATTAATATTGATATTAAAATTAATATCTATAATATATATATATATGTTAGCTACTCCGCACAGATTAAACTACAGCCAACTCGTCAACATGTCGATGAAAGCATTGCTCAAGTTGGTCCAGGATCACAACTTGTCGCATTTGTTAGGGGTCTATAGAAGAATGAACAAGACGAGCTTGGTCAATGCCCTCAGAAAGTACGAGAAAAGCACTGTCAACAGCACCCCAACTGTTAAGCAAAGTTCTGCTAAGCCAGCACGAAAGAAACCAAAGGCAACCAGTCCAAACATCACCAACAAAGCACCGAAGAAACCAAAGGCAACCAGTCCAAACATCACCAACAAAGCACCGAAGAAACGGATCACCCCGACTTTGGTCAAGAGCACCAGTGCTGAGCCGTTCCAATCAAAAGGCACCAAGGGTGAGATGACCTACAGCAAGACCGTCCGAAACATTGAGAAGAAAGCCGCAGCAATGGATGCCTCCAAAAAAGGCAAAAAGTTGATCTCAAACACTCCAGTTCGAAAGTCAGCACGGATCCAAACCATCAACAACTACAAAACGGGCAAAAGTTATTGAATCGTATTCTCAATGAGATCCCGCACCATTTGAAGTTGCAACAGAATGTACTGCGAAAGTGGTTTCTTTTTGGCTACATGCGATTCAATGTCGTCAAGAATGTTGTCAAAGACGGGCAGGATGTCAGCGACAGAGGGCAGATGGTCAACCTGCGGGGTTTTAGTTTTAGGCATATACTTGTACTGCCATCTTTTCTTTAAACACTTACTTTCCAAAGACTTTTTGATATAAAAAAATCTTTAGAAATGTTCACAAATTGCTACAAACTGTTTACACAATTCTTTTCTAAGGCTGTGTAATGGAAGACAAGAATGAGGAAGTATTCGAGCAGCCACCCGCCCCTGGCGATGATGCCAAAATCAAGCGACGGGAACGGTTGCTGGCCAATTTGAAGAAGGGTCGGGAAACCGCCTTGGCGAACCGGAAGAAGAAAGCCATGTTCAAAAAGGCCAAAAAGCAAGAGCAAGAGGATGAGATGGACAAAGTGATCAAGCAAAAATTGAAGGAAAAGGATGACATCAACGAGTTGCGGCAAGAGGTTGCCAGGTTGAAAGCCAGCAAGCAGGTTGAACCAAAGGCTGAGCCCCCCAAGGTTGAACCAAAGGTTGAACCAAAGGTTGAACCAAAGGTTGAGCTACCAAAGGTTGAGCTACCAAAGGTTGAATTCCCGAAACAAGAAGTTGATCCTGACCGCAACACTTTAATAGCAATTGAAACAGTGCCCAAGATCAAGGTTTACAGCCAGCTTGGACAGACACCGTGGTAACATTAAATATATATATATACACTATAAAATTATATAAATATTATTTAATATATTTAAAATATTTATAATCTTACTTATATTATATGGATAAGATTATAAAGTTAAACTCACGACAAGGTGGGCCCTTTACCCAGCAACAAAACTTGTGCGATTTTGACATTCCGGCAGACGGGACCTACGATTTGTCGAATTCCTACATAAATGTGTTTGCTCGGATTAGCGGCACTTCAGGCGGAACGAACTACCCCAACCTGCCAAGTAATGACCAACGAACCTCCACCTTGGCCAATGTGGCTGTCAATTGGAAAGATTCACCGGCACGGTCCTTCTACAACATTGCAATGGTCAAGAACTGCTCGTTATCTACCGAGCAAGCCGGGGTGTTGGAAGACATCCGTCGGGTTGACATCTTAAAGCAAAACTTGAACGAGTATGCGATGAGCACCGACCAAAAGGAAAGCTTGGATTACACTCGGCTCAGTGGACGGACCGACCAAAGCGGTGAACGATCGTCCATCTTTAGTTTGCTCTTTAAGGAAGGCAGCCAAACCTCGCAGATCATTCCCGGCAGGATCCAAATCCCAATGTCGCAGCTCTTTGAACTCGGCAAGATGAAAGAGTACCCAGCCACCAACCTTGGCAAGTCACGGATCCACCTAGAGATGAACTTGGACAAGTTTATGGTGGTGGATGCGACCGATCAGGATCAACGAGAGACCTTGCAAAAGTTTGCCACCATCACCAATGGATCATCTGCAGTTACTTTGCCGTGCACTTGGACATCGTTGTCCCCATATTCTCGCAAGGAAGACAGCTGCTTTTATGTTGGTCAACGGGTGAGCATCAAGTACACATCCAACCATGCCATAGCCGCTGCAAATGCTGCCATTTTCGCTGCTCAAACTGTGACGACTGGCAGTCAGTTTTTAACCCTTAAAACCACTGCTGCCGGCGACACCAACCGAACTGTCGTGATTCACAGTTCAGATGACCTAAGTGCGGTCACATTCAAAATTACTGGCTTTGAAAATTTAGCTGGGGTTGAGACAACGGTAAATCTTGTCGGGCCAAATAACGGTACTGAAACTACAACAAAAACATTTTACAAGGTCACAGGAGTCCAAGCAACCGCTAGTAATGCTACAAACTGTTCGGTTGGCTGGGGAGCCACCACAGATCCGGTCTACTACAAAGAAAAAACCATTGCTTCAATTTCTTACGGTAATGACATGAAACAGACTTTGACCTTTGACTTCAATGCACCCCCCGTCCCAACAAACAGTGCTTACTCTGACATTACCGTTACACCCATGAAAACCCAAAATGCGGGCACACTAAACTTTGAGAGTGCTGAGCTTGTCTTGCGAAAGTTAAATCAAAATGTGAAAGCACCGTCCGAACTCAACTACTTGACTTGGTCAACCGAGCAGTTCACTGCCAACAACGAGAAAGATTTTCAACGGATGTTCCAGCTGGAACCTGAGGCGGTCAATGTGTTTATGACCTTCCCTGATCACGACCTCTTCTCACGGAACGGTGATCTCAAAAGCTTCAGGCTCAGGCTTGATGGCGAGGATTTGGTTGACCGGGACATCTTGGTTGACGAAGAGAACTCCCGGGACCCACTTTATTACGATCGGTTATCAATGACGATGCTTAACAGTATGATACCATTAAACTCACTGTCTGAGCAGAACGAGAGTGTGGGCAGGTACGACCCATCATTTAACACTCGCTTCAACGGGGATGAGGTGCTGTTTCAGCAGCAAGCAGGTCTTACAGCGATTGGCAACATTACATTAGACCTACAACTTGATGGACGACAACTTTTTTTGAGTGTTCCTGAAGTTGACGATGCACAAGTGTACACAATCCACGGTGTTTTGCAAGATGGAACGGTAAGTTCTACAGAAACATTTACTTTAAATGGTACTGACAAAATATACAGCAGTGCCTTACGGTACAAAAAAGTGACCCAACTTTCTCTTACCAGTCAAAGTGGCAATCCAACCAAACCGATCACACTGCATGCTAAACCGTACAAACTTGTAACCATCAGCAGTCCTGTCCCGCAAACCCCGATGGAGAAACTGCTCCAGGTTAACTTTGATCTCTCGGCCACTGCTGCGAACCCAAGCCCAGCAGGCTTGAAACAGATGAACCTCTACAAGCATGTAATGCGACAAGTCAAGCCATAAAATATTTGGTTCTTTTTTTTTAATTAAAAAAATATAAAATATAAAATATAATTGTATTAATTAAAATTATATTAATTATATTAATTTATATCTCTGTTTATATATATGCTAAGATACCATCAAGTCCAACCGCAAAACTTGAAATCCACATACGGCGAGTACGATTCGGTCGACTTTGAGCTTACCTTTGAGAACCGGCAGCTTGTGCCGTCATCAATAAAATTAGAAGCCGATTTGACAGTGATGCCCGACGGATCCGCTTTGCAAACAAATCAAAAGGTGTACATCGATCCGTTTATCGGGGCACACAGTTTTGTCGACAGCATCATCACCGAGGTTCAATCGGGCGGGGTGTTGGAAAACTTTCAGAACTACCCACGGTTCCAACGGATGGTCGCCGACACTACCATGACAGTTGATGATATGATGAACTCGGAAAACACTTGCGAACTGCGATCCCCTAATTTGAAAGTGACCCAAGCATTGCTCAGCGGGCACAAAATGTCCAACAGTACTACAACTGTGTTGCCACCTGACTTTTCGATCAAACCCAACTTTTGCTTGAACACCATCAATGCCCCGCTCGATTACAGCAAAACTGGAGCGGTACGAATCACGGTCAAGTTGGCTCGCAACTTCTCCGCTTTGTATGGACCTGGAGTTGCTACAACAACCATTTACCAACTGTCAAATCTTCGGCTCTGCTTTAACTCAGTCGTTGGCAAGCCGTCCAAAGTATCGATGCGGACCAAGTTAGGCATTAAGCAAGCCATCACCTCGGCTTTCGCCAACATCGCAACCAAAGTCCCAGCAGTGTGCCGAGGGGTCAGTTGCTCCTTTCAACTTCAAAGTGAAGAGAACAGCCAGTATGAGAACAATGTTGAAACCGTGGTCCCGCCAAACATTAAAGAGTTGTCCTTTGCTTTTAACGACAGCTTGAACGAGTACATCACCTATGTTATCAAAGGTCGAGCCGAGCTGCTTGACAAGTACATCGAGAGTTTCGCCAACACTGGAAGCAACATGATCCGGCTTTCAAAACTCGAGGCACGGAAAGGCTACGGGATTGGGCTTCAATTTGGCACCACCGGCGATCCGTTGTTCATCGACTTGTCAAACCAAAAGTTCAATGTCCAAATCACTTCTGACATTAGCGAGAACTACAACATCTACATGTACTTTCATTCGACTGCATCTATGTAATTTTTGCTTTATTATTATATTTATAAATATATTGTTATTTATAAATATATTTATATTTAATTTAATTTAATTATTATCTATATTAATATATATATGTCATTTTACACACAAGGCTTAAAACCGCATGTCATAGATGCTGTTCACGACTCAACTAACTTTCGCACCGAGTTTAGGTTGAAGCCAAACACCGTGTTCCTTACGAATTGGCGAATCGCCAATTTGGGGGCAAAGTTGGGCAATGCCGACATCTACAACCCCCTCGTTGGGATAGCATCTGTTATTAAATCGATTCACATCTACGACGGCAACCAGCTGCTCGACCAACTCCTCGAGTTTCCGTTGTGGGCAGGCTTTACCAGCTACAACCAGTCGAACAAAGCCAATGTAGACATGAGGAGAATGCTGTTGGCCGACAGCACTGGGTTTGTTTACGAAGGTTTAGATTTGCCTGATGGTTCGACTCCAACCGATGTGGACAGCAATGCTAAGATTCGGCCACGGTACGATTCACCAAAAGCGACTAACGACAGCACTTCATCCAAAGGGTGGCTCTCCTTAAAAAGTTTGTTGCCCTTTTTAGATGCTTCTCTCTACTGCCCAACTACCGTGTTCAAAAATTTGCGGGTGGTGATTCAGTACAACACCAACTTTGGGCAGCTAGGGGTAAACACGGCTGACGGAACTGCTGCTAATTCTGTTTCCAGTTTGGAGCCCCTCTTGCTGGTGGATGAAGTCGTAAACCCTGAACGACAGAACCAAATCGCCAAGTCCTACAAAGGAGTGCGGTACAATGCCATTGAGCACGACCGAGTAAGCATTCCATTAATGGTTGTAAATGCTGGCACAGTGCCTACCACCAAGACTGTGGGCGGCTTCAACAACAAGAATGTGACTCGATTCTTGCTTGTCAACTCCCCCTTAACGGCCAGTGCTACCGATGCCAGCATGGGGCTAGGCTCCACTTCAATGTTCAAGCAAGCAATTCAGATCAGGATGAACGGGCAGAACATTTTCCCAGCCTCAGGCATCAACCGTCCAAACCAAAGGTTAAGTTTGCTTACAGATGTGTGGGGGACCTGCAACAGTTTTAACGGCACCAATCAAGCGATGCTCAGCTCAACCTCGGCGGCTGACGACAGCATTGTCTCAAAGGTGGCTCACGACCGCACCTTTGTGGGAAACCTTGACTACTGTGCTTTCTCTGCCATGTCAAATGAACCCATCCAGGAGCTCCAAATCGACTTTACACGGTTCAGCGAGACATCTGCTGCTGCCCAGCAGCACTCTGCATTGAACCTCAACATTTTCGGCGAGGTGCTGAAGCAGATCTCGGTGTCAAGCAACGGTTACTCCATCAACTATGTCTAAATAATACATTTAATTTTCTCACGATAGGTATATAATGAGCAAATCAAATCCAAAACAACAGAGTGCCGGCAAAACGAAGGTGCTTGAGCTGCGACAAACTGACGACACATCAACTACAGTTAACGGTGACTTTCAGACCTCATTCGAGCCGTTTTCAATGACTGAAGGGGATTCCGTGGTGCTGAAAAGTTGCATACTGGACACGACCCAATCGTCGTTAACCAAAGTGGTGGTTGAAAAAGACCTCACACTAACCATCAATGCTTTGCCGTATGTGGTAAACTACCAGTATAACGACAAAGGTTACTTGACCGGTACAAAACAGGCTGACGGGACCCCGACCGATTCAACCAGACAACCTGACCACGGACGGTACTTTGCGATGCAATTGTTCAACGGAACATCAGCATCACACCGAGTTATTCAATCGGTTGTGTTTAAGTATAACTCCGCCACATTCAAAATACCGTACTTTGCTTTCAGTGTCTATTACAAAGATGTAAACGGTGACCTCGTTTATACTCAAAAAGTGTACAAGTGTCCTGAAACGAAAGCCAGGGGCCACCACGACGGGCAAAAAGCTGTCACCGTACCAATTAATATATCGCTGCTTGCTTGGGGTGGGGGAACATTTCCGGATCCAATTGTGCCTGAATTGTCATCGTACAACCTTGACGACATAACTGCTACATTCCATACAAGCCTGCCTGAAACTAATGGCGGCACTTTCCAGCCCATTGTTTTGACCCATAACATTCCGGTGAAAGCAGGCAGTTACGATCCGTTGAGCCTCTGCAAGGTAGTCAACGACTCGGTCAACCAAAACAGCACTGGTGATCGAGCACTGCAAGCTCCGTTTCTGCAAGAGTCTGATGAATACGGCAAACGGTATTTTAAAATGGATCTTGTTGAATCTACCACCAATGTGACTAACATTGAAAGTGTTGATTCTGCTGGTGTCACATTGCCCGACACTTTTCCTTTGCCGATTGGAACGATTGTGACAGGATCGCACATACCCGATAACACCACAATAACCACTTACAACCACACTTCAAAAACAGCCACCCTTAGTCAGGCCGTGGCTTCCGGGGGCACACAAACTGGTGTGCTGGTGACGGCAAGCAACAGCATTGTGATGGTAAAAGAGAACAACACAAACGATGCTGACGGCTTTTACTTTTTCAATTCGCACCTGAACCCAAGCAAGCACTCATCCCTTTTCGGCAGCAGTCAACTGCAGTTGGATGTTGATCAAGCGACCAACAAATTTCAATGGAAGTACCTCCACACCCCGTACTACGATCCTACCACAGGGAACCAAGCACTTTACTTTAATCATGCTTTGTCAAAAATCTTCAAGATTGGGTCTACTTCAGGGGTTGCTATAAGCAACTTGTCAGCTACCGTGACGGGAACCAGCGAGCCGTCACTGTTTTGGTCATCCCAACTAGGGTTCAGCGATGGCACAGTGGAAGGCACTGTCTCCCAATGCAATGCACAGGTGGGGGAGTGGTTGAAAAAGCCGACGGTTGGTGCCTTTTCCGATGTCATGTTCCCAGTGATTACAAATGTGAACACCTCCACAACCTCGCAATTTATTGGCTCAGATGATGCGGTCCAAAAGGTTGGGGAACAACATGGGGCTTCGCCGGTTACCTACATCGACCAACAGTTTTATGCCCTGAGCTCCAGTACCAGCTTTAAAGCCACAGCTGATCCTGACAGCACGAATGCCGTGATTGCTTCGACCCCGTACACGGAACTGGTCGGGAATGCGACTGGCTACTTTAAGATAGACATTCAAGGGCTAGCACCGACCGAGTTGGTGTCGAGTGCGGGGACATCAAGGAGTGTTCAGGCTGTTGTGACTCGGTACTACAACGATGGCAACTTTACCAGCGGCTCGCAAGACTCTGGAATAGTGTACCAGCATGTTGGTGCACCGAAGATGATTTCGAACTTGCGGACTCGCATCTTGGATCCTGACAACACCATTGCTAACGGTTTAGGCCCGGACAACACCATCTTCCTCGAGATTTTAAAAGTATAAAATATATAATCAAAAACTTTAATCTATGTATGTATATATATGGACGATATGAGCAAATACTTGAATGCTTTAGGCGAAAGTTCTGCTGGCACTGCTAAAGTGGACAGCATGAATGCTGCATTTGTTGATCAAACCTCATCTTTCAATGCCAAGCTGCGAAACATTCACTCCGAGGTGATGGGTGCGACCGATCCAGTTGGACTGGGGTTTGTGGCTAAAGGAGTTGGAAAGATTGGCTCCAAAGTGGTTGACCGGGTCGCAACCAAAAGCCTTCAAAACATTAATGAACAAATGACTGCCATTACAGACAAGGGTGCTGCTCGATTGGCTGGCTTGGGTGCTCCTTCGGAAGAACCGATTGATGAGACAGGCTTGACTGCTGACGAAAGTTCGCAGTTGGACAACCTTGTATCCCAATCAAAATTGGCGGGTAACTTTACATCTTCGACCGAAACCGCCATCACCCCAAACGAACCAGCCGCAACTACTGTAACCGACGGAGTAGAAACAGGCACTAAATCGGTGGCTGCTTCGCCACCGAAGCCGGTGGGAGAAGAAGGGGCAGCTGCTGACGATACTGCTGCGAGTAATGCTGCTGCCGACACATCGGTGGGTGCTACCGAATCGGGAACAATTGCGGCAACTGCCACTGAAGCCTCAACCGAAACTACTTTGGCGAGCACAACCGCCGCTTCGGCTGCTGATGATTGGAATCCAATTGGCATCGTTACAACCATCGGGCTTGGGCTGGCAACCCTCTTTGCTGGCATATTTGGGCACAAAAAAGAGCAAGTTGCCCGTCATGTGCAATCATTGACTTTGAACCCAAGCACCCAATTCGGGGTGTAAGATTTTAATTTAATAATATATATATATTATCTAAACATATATATATATAAATGAGACTTTTACGGCTTCAAACCGACGACAACAATTGTATTTTCGACAATTCTTTTCAAGACGACATCTTGATTCAACCCAAAGCAAAGATAGCTCTACAGAATGCCTGTATTATAAAGACACCCGATACAGTTACGATCGGGCACGGTGACAACACGATCAAGTTCAAGATCACTAACGGCGGAGTAGAGTACACCGTTCATTTAGACACCGCAACATACACTCGTGACAACTACATCACTTTGCTTCACGACATTCGAAACAAGATGAACGGGGCCTTGGACATAACTGTTACTCGCCAAGTTGGCATTCAGTGGGGTTGTTTTATTAAAGACAACAAAGTTGTGATCGAATACAAGCAACCACTAAAGGCCGCACTGTACCAAACCATAAACCTTGGCCTTTTGCTGCACAAAAATGTTGCTATTGGTTCGCAACAAAAAAACAAAACTGTAAGCGGAAATAACACTCAACCCAATGGCAGCCAGTTCATTTACATTCAGGCACCAATTACTAAAGGGTGTGGGTCCTTTACTGCCAAAATAAATGCTTTAACGGCAACTGGCACCAATACTGGGTTCATCTTTGGTCTTGTAGAACGACAAGGCAACCCAACTGCCATTCAACTGGCTGATTACAAGTTTGGTATCAAAGTGCCCGGACTTGGAGCTGGAGCAGACAGCAACTTGTTAAAGGTGGTCAATGGGGTCGGAAATGCCAGCACCACAAAGGCAGCAGTTGGCGAGTATGTAGGCATTGAGATTTTTAGCGGCAAAGTCCATTTAATCTTGTACAAAACAAGCACCAAAGCAGTGCTTCAGTCGCTTGACATTACCGTCGGGGAAGACTACTACCCAGCCATCACATTCTTTGATCCAGTGGCAACAAAACTGCAGCAAATTCAAGTTATGTTGGATCCCTTCGCAACTCCATCGGTTAACTCCTTGACAAATGTTTCATCGAGCATTGCCTATGCCCCGTCACACTTTCATTTGCCTGACGGCAACCCGTGGAGTCAAACGGTTGGCTCGTTAACCGAGAACTTTTACAGCGACAATGTTGGTTATGCTACTTACAGAAGAGTGTCGAGCGGTGGATGGACCCACTACTGGAGACAAACTGGATTGGGCACATGGGATATATATTTTACTTTACCAACAGCGATGAGTGTGCCCGATAATACAGCCGAGATTGATCCAGTAACCCACATTATCTCGTTCTCAAATACAGGCACAACTTTTGTCCCAAGCACTTTGCTGTCCACAGTGGACAGCGATACCTTGCTTGGAGCTCAACCGCCATCGCAAAATAGATCAAGATCAAACCACTCATTAACCTTTGGATCGAAACTGTTGTCTGATTTTTTACGATTTTCAAACTTATCGTACACCGAGCAAGTGAACTTTGCAAATTTTATGGCTGATTCTATGTTTGACATCACCGATACTGCGGACAGTTTCGTCGTGGAGATGCTGTCGCTTGATTTGGATTCGTACGATTCAAAAACGGAAGGCAGACGATCGATCCTTGCTACCGTGCCCAAAACTGAAAATATTGATGGCTCAATTGTGTACGAAGCCAATTACCCTACCTTTATTAATGTGCGGAACAAAAACCCAGTTGCTTTAAGAAATATGCGGCTTCGTATTCTAAAGGCAAACTTGGAACCCATCTTGATCACCGGCACTGCTACAATAACACTTTTAATTGATTAAACAACATTCAAATTATAATTTTCTCGCTCATTGTATATGGACGACAAATTTAAAAAGGATTTAGATGCCTACATTAAAAAGGTCAAGACATCTGAGAAGCAACGGAAAACTAGAGCTGCTAATTTGTTTGAAAAGCAAGGCTCAGTACCAAAGCAAAAGAAGAAGAAGCAAACCGCAGATGATCTGATTGCTGAGCTTGGCGGTGGTGTTGACCAAAAAACAATTGATTTGACACGAATACCAAGGGGCAATGCCAAGGGGCAGTCACCCCACTTCTTTGTTACGGGGAATGACACCGTTTATCAAGCGGACATGCTCCACATCACGGATGACCAAGGGTTCAAATATCTCTTGGTCGTGGTGGATGTGGCCACAAAGAAAACGGATGCGGTTCCTTTAAAAAACATTCAAACTGCGACGGTAAAAAAAGCCCTTCAGTACATGTGGGGTTCGCACGGGAAGACTTACAAAGGTAAAGTGCCTTCAAACAACGATCAGCCTGTTGGAAAAGTTGTTGGCAACATTTATCAGCACGGGTTAAGTAACATTTTGAAGCCACCTATTATGCTCAAAGTTGATGGCGGGCCTGAATTTAAGAAGTCGGTTGCCTCGTACTTGAAGGAACGAAAGATTGTGCGACTTCAAGGATTGCCTTACCGATCTAAACAGCAGGCGATGGTTGAGTCACGAAACAACTACTTTGCGACGAAAATCTTGCGGGCTCAAGCCCAAGTGGAGATCAAATCACGGGTAGTCAACCGTGATTGGATAAAGTCGGTGTGGCGATTCATCTATGCTTGGAATGCGACTCACACTAAATCACCTGTTGTGCCCGAAGTTGTCAAATGCAAGGGGCAATCGTGCGAGTTGCTAAAGGTGGGGACGGAAGTACACCGTGCATTGGATGCCCCCGTTGATCCCACTACTGGCAAAGTGATCTCCAAAAAAGCTCGAGCGGGTGATGTGAGGTGGGAAGAAAAGACACGGCACATAGTACAGCAGGTGTTGAAACCAGGCAACCCACCGATGTACCGGTTGTCTGAAAAGACAGTTGATGGCACCACCACTTCAGCTAACATGAAGCGAGTGGCTTACACTAGGAATGAACTTCAAGTAGCCAAGGAGTACAGCGAGAAAGACAAGGCATTTTTTAATGTCGAGCGAATTGTTGACTACGACAAAAAGAAAGGGTACTTGATCAAATGGAAAGGGTATTCATCTGACAAAAACTCATGGGAACCAGCAGAAAACCTGCCGAACTTTGACGAAGAAATGAAAGAAGCAAGAGCACAAGCAAAGAGCAAGCCTATTAAGAAGCCTATCAAGAAGCCTCTCAAGAAGCCTCTCAAGAAGCTAGTCAAGAAACCTGTTAAACCAAAAGCAACAGCACCTGTTCGGCGATCTGCGAGGATCCGGGGGAGAAAGTAGGTGACGACGAGGACGACTTGTCTCATTCTTGTATCCATATATTCTATATACAAATATTTAATCTATATATATAATATTTTAATAAGTCTTTGAGTCTAATAAGTATATTGGTATATGCATTCATTTTGTTGGACTTATGTGTGACACCTAGACCTATACCGTACATATACATAGATTAAATGGATGTGCTGACAACGAGGACGACTTGACTTACAAATATAACCATGTATTATATACATAAATATACACTCTATATATATAATATTTTAATAAGTCTTTGAGTATTATAAGTATATAGGTACATGTATTCATTTTATTAGACTTATATATAACCTGTTGACTTATACCTTACATATATATATATATATAACTAACATATTAAGGATTTAGAATGTTTCACATTCCAAATAGGAATATTGCGACGCAATATTCCTGTTATTTGTGATGCTGTGTGATGGGAGATCTAACCGTGGCATATATCCAGTGAAGAGACGAAGTCTCGAGGTGGTGTCATTGTACGAGATGTTGTCATCATCAGTGGCGTGGGGGACTATACTATATCCTATTACTATACTATACGATGGAATTCTAGCATACTATTATGCTATACTATGCTATACTATCATAATTTGTTATGGTATGGTATGGTACGGTATGGTATACTGTATTATAGTAACTATACTATTGTTGTACGCAGTATCGAGTCGAAGCTTATGCCTGATTTGTGTCTACTTGATTCATAAAGGTCTTTATTATATATATTTAAAAAAAACTTGATTCACTGTTGTTTCCTTTTCTATATATATTTTAGTCCACTTTTCCTTCCATCTGTGAACAGCGGTGTGATTTTTTTATGTTCTCTCTTCAGGCTTGAGGC
>JACKZZ010015886.1_pt1 | contig 29140 bp, 24 predicted proteins | sample 8027871 | NCBI WGS metagenome assembly JACKZZ01 (sample SAMN15724774, study PRJNA655200) | protist metagenome | isolation source: fluorescence activated cell sorting (FACS) single amplified genomes of... | place: USA: West Boothbay Harbor, Gulf of Maine | collected 2000-07-19
ATAGATAAAAAGATTAATAGTTCGATTCTATTATTACGTATATAATTAAAAAAAATGATGAAGTTTTTTAATTCAGAAAAATATCAAGCGTATAATAATATTTCTAAAAAAAGTTTTATTATTTTAAACAATAATCATTCTCCGATATTATGGAAATTAGATTTTTTATTAAACAGCAGGGTTTATAGTGTTCAAAAAACCGTCGCGGGTTATCAGCAGAGAAAACGTGATTTGGCTACAGAGTTAAAAATGAAAATAAAGAATCCAAAAAAGATAAATATATTAAGAACCCGTATTAATTATTATAGAAAGCGGCTTGTAAGTCATCAGGCAGCTGATTTTAATACTTTATATCAATATCGCAGTGGAGCTCCATTTGTATGGGAATTAGATTTTTTATTGTGTAACGAGTACAGTTGTGTACAAAAAGTTATTGAAAATTATAAAGAAAAAAGTATTTTATTAAGTTCATGCGAGCTGGGCCCGAATCGGGATTCAAAAAAAATAAATATATTAAAAACTAATCTTAACCGTTGTAGAATTAAACTTAAAAATTATCAACTTAATATTGGTTACATAGGCTCGAATTTTTATAAAAATAATAATTAATCGATAAACAATGAAATAAGTAATGACTTTTTTTAATCAACGTACGTAATTAGCTCAAGGGTAGAGTATTTTATTTATATAATAAATAAAAAGGTTAATAGTTCAAGTCTATTATTACGTATAAATATTTTAAAGTTCTCTTTAAAATAAATTATAATAAAATCACATGAAGACATTATTAAATACTAACTTAATAAATATTGTACTTTTATAGTTTATGATAAATGACTTTGATTCAGATTTTCGCAGAATATGTACTACACAAATAAATAATTATATGATACGTAAAACTATTTGCTATTTAATACTTTTATAGGGAAAAATTAAGTCTGTTAATTGTAATATTATTGTTTTAAAATTTAAAATTTAAAAAGACTGTATAATAGTTTTAAATCGTATCTTAAATGAATTGTATTAATTAAAATATTTGAATATAGTTATAACAATGATTAATCATGTATTGTCATTTTATAGTTTAAAGTCAATACTATTTTTAGTGGTTCGATTTCCAATAAATATAGTTTAATTTAATAATGATGTTTTTTATTGAAAGTTTATTAGGTATTTTGATCGTCATTATACCTATTCTTATTTCAGTTGCTTTTTTAACCTTAGCCGAAAGAAAAGTTATGGGCTCTATTCAACAACGAAAAGGTCCTAATACCGTAGGGTTTGCAGGACTTCTTCAGCCAATTGCGGATGCTTTAAAATTAATGTTAAAGGAAACAGTTGTACCTACGAATGCAAATACTTTCGGGTTCGTTTTTGCTCCTATATTAACTTTATTTTTAAGTCTTTTAGGGTGATCGGTAATACCGTTTTCTTTAAAATCTTATTTTGTTAATATTGAGCTAGGTTTATTATTTTTATTTGCCGCCTCGTCATTAGGCGTTTATGGCGTTATTTTATCTGGTTGAGCAAGTAATTCTCGATATGCTTTTTTTGGTGCTTTACGTAGTGCAGGACAAATGATTTCATATGAAGTTTCTATTGGTTTAATTCTTATTGTAGCTTTATTATGTGTAGGCTCTATAAATTTGATAAATATTGTAATGTTTCAATCGTTTATCTTTTTTTTAGTACCATTATTCCCTTTATTTTTGATGTTTTTGATTAGTATTTTAGCCGAAACAAATCGTGCTCCCTTTGATTTGCCTGAAGCAGAATCAGAGTTAGTTTCCGGGTTTAATGTTGAATATTCTAGTATGGGTTTTGCATTATTTTTTTTAGCAGAGTATAGTTCTATGATTCTTATGAGTGCTTTAACAACTATTATGTTTTTAGGTGGTTGGAAATCGGGAATGTTGAATAATTTTTTGATTGATCCTTTAATTTTTTCTTTGAAAATTTCTTTGATTTTGTTTTTTTATATTTGAGTTAGAGCTTCATTTCCTCGATACAGAATTGATCAATTAATGAGACTCTGTTGAAAAATTTTATTACCATTGTCATTAGCTTTTGTTTTAATCATAATAGGTATTTTGTTTAGTTTTAATGGTATTTATTAAATTAATTGATGAATAATTTGTATCAAACTAATAAACTTTGAAAAAAGCGCGATCAAAAAAAGCGTTTATTTTTGAAAAAAAAAGAAAATTTACAAATATTAAAAAAGATATCATCTGATATATTAATGTTAAAAATTCCAACTAACTTTAAAAAACTGAGGTATCAACATTGTTTAAGTAAAACTACAATTAGAAATAAATGTTTGTTGTCGGGAGCATCCTCTAATGTTTTATCACAATTTAAACTTTGTCGTTTTAATTTTCGAATAGCTGCCTTAAATGGTCTTTTACCGGGTATTCAAAAAGCTGTTTGATAAATTTTAAAATCAAATATGTATATATATATTTATAGTATAGGTTCGAATCCTAGCATGTAATTGATCAGGTATTTTATAATGTGGCGAAATTGGTAACCGCGTTTGATTTAGGATCAAATTTTTGATAAATTAAGAGTTCAAATCTCTTCATTATAATTATTTTATAGAGTATAGCTTAATTTGGTTAAAGCAACAATTTTTGATATTGTTGATTGTTGGTTCAAATCCAACTATTCTAGTAATTTATATATCTTTTAAAAATAAAAACGTTTTTAGCTTAAGTGGATAAAGCAACGATCTTCTAAATCGTTAATATAGGTTCAATTCCTATAAGATGAATAATTTTATTAAAAAAACGCCTTGTAGCATATTTGGTAATGTAATAAATTGCAAATTTATTTTAAAATAGTTCAATTCTATTCAAGGTCTTTTACATATACATATAATGTTTTGTTACTTAAATAAAAAATATAAAATAATCAGGTATTTTGATGTATTTGTGTATACTATTATTCCCATTTATTTCTTTTATTTTTACTAACATTTTTGGTAGATTTATTGTTTTGTCATTTATTTATAATAAATTTTAGATAATCAGTTTAAAAACTTTGAATTTTTAATATGTTAAACTTGATTAATATTTTGTTAAAATTTTTATATAAGTTATTAGAGTCATTTATATGAATTGAAAAAAGAAATTTATTACTTTCTAGATATCTTTTATATCTATCAGTAATTAAAAATAATATTATTAAAGCTGTTAAATAAATAAATTTATATTTATTGTTTTAAAAGAAGAGTTTTTTTTTATAATTAAATTAAACTATCTTCACTGAAATTATGGTTCATGTTTTTTTGCTACATTGTCTATTTTTTTATCTTTTTTTTTCTCATGTTTAGCTTTCTATGAGTCAGCTATATGTGGTTCAACTTGTTGTATCACATTAATGCCATGAATGAGTAGTGAATTATTAATTTCTTATTGAGGCCTATGTTTTGATACAATTTCAACAGTTATGTTATTAGTTGTTTGTTCTGTATCATCTCTAGTTCATTTATACTCTACTGAGTATATGAGTGGTGATCCACATCAGGGTCGTTTTATGGGTTATTTATCATTATTTACCTTTTTTATGCTTATTTTAGTTACGGCAGATAATTTTGTTTTAATGTTTCTTGGTTGAGAAGGTATTGGCTTAGCTTCTTTTTTATTAATTAGTTTTTGATATACTCGTATTCAAGCAGGTAAATCAGCTATAAAAGCTATGTTGGTTAATAGAGTTGGTGATCTTGGTTTAGTTTTAGCTATTTGTGCTATATTTTTAACTTTCAAAACAGTTGATTATAATGTTGTGTTTGCATTATCACCCTGTGCTATTGGATCAAGTTTTTCTTTTTTGTCATTTGAATTAGATCGTTTATCAGTAATTACTTTTTTACTTTTCTTCGGTGCTATGGGTAAATCAGCACAAATAGGTTTACATATTTGACTTCCTGATGCAATGGAAGGACCTACTCCAGTATCAGCTCTAATTCACGCGGCAACATTAGTAACAGCTGGAGTATTTTTAATAATCAGATGTTCATTTCTTTTTGAACAGAGCCCCTCAATTTTGTTTTTTGTAACAATCATAGGTTCATTAACAGCTTTTTTTGCTTCTAGTGTAGGTTTAGTACAAAATGATTTAAAACGAGTTATTGCTTATTCTACTTGTAGTCAATTAGGATATATGGTTTTTGCTTGTGGATTATCACATTATTCAATAGCTTTATTTCATCTAGCTAATCACGCTTTATTTAAAGCTCTACTTTTTTTAAGTGCTGGAAGTATTATTCATGGATTAATGGATGAACAGGATTTAAGAAAAATGGGTGGGCTAATTAAAATCTTTCCTTTAGCTTATGTAATGATTTTTATAGGTTCTTTGGCATTAACTGGTATTCCATTTTTTACTGGTTTTTATTCAAAAGATGCTATTTTAGAAATCGCTTTTGCTCGTTATGATTTTAGTGGTGGATTTGCTTATTTTTTAGGTTGTTGTGCAGCTTTTTGCACAGCATTTTATTCATGTAGATTGATGTTTTTAGCTTTTATAAATTCTCCTAATAGTTTTAAGCACTATCAAGTACTTGCACATGAACCTTCATTAAGAATGTTAATTCCATTGTTTATTTTAGGTTTTGGAAGTATTTTTTCAGGGTTTTTCTTTAAGGAGTTCTTTGTAGGTCTAGGTACTCCTTTTTTTAACAATAGTATTTTTGTATTTTTAACTCCTGTTTCACTAGATGGAGAATTCTTGAGTCCCTTTATAAAAAATATACCATTTTTTTTTACAATGTCAGGGTTCTTATTAAGTTTCTTTTTTATCTACGGGTGACCTTTATCAAATTTTATGATTTTTCAATTTAAACTTTCATTTTTTGTTAGAAATATTTATTGTTTTTTATCTAAAAAATGACATTTTGATCAAATTATAAATACTTATTTTGTACATTTTGGGATGCTTTTTGGATATAACATAAGTTTTCAACTTTTAGATAAAGGTAATATTGAAAAATATGGGCCATCAGGTCTTTCAAATTATTTTGGATTATTTTCTAATTTTTCATCTTGATTTCATTCAGGGTATTTATTTCATTATATGCTTGTATTCATGTTATCTGTTATTGCATTTTTTTTATTTTCATTTCTTTATTTTGATAATAGCACTTTTATGATTAATATTACTTTTTATCTTTTAATTTGTTCATATTGTATTCTATCATTTTTTTCTACTAAACAATTATAAAAACATCTATTTATAATTAATAAATTTGAGGGTAAGCTTAAACTTAAAATATCATATTTAATTTACTTTAATACAATTATATAATATTAAAATTATAAGTATATACATAGTATATTTTAATAAAAAATAATTTATACGTAACAATAGACTTGAACTATTAACCCTTTTGTTGTAAGCAAAACACTCTACCTTTGAGCTAGTTACGTTGATTAAAAAAAAGGAGTTTAAATTTTTTTTACTCCATATAAACTTCTTGAGGTTTTTCTATTTGTGACTCCTGCAAGATCATATTTCCCACGAATTGCTTTCAAGTGTACACCTATAAGATCTCTTGATCTACCACCTTTAACTAAAACAGTTGAATGTTGTTGCAAATTATGTTTTTCACCAGTAATTTTGATTGTTAATAAACTACCCCCTTGCGTCATTTTAACTTTTGCTATTCTTCTATTTGCTGAATTTGGTTTTTTAGGTGACATTGTTAAAATCTTCAAACAAACCACCTTCTTTTGCGGATTTTTGAATAGTTTCAGTCCACGTCGGCTTGTTATCAATTTATTTTTTCTAGGTTTTCTTATTAATTGTAAAAGATTACTCATCAATGCTTAAAATTATAATGCAAAGAAAGGATTTGAACCTTTAACCTTTGGAAGATGAACCCAATGAACATCCGTTTGCTCTTCTTTGCATAAATATAAATTTCTTTTTATGAGGTTTGAACTCATGTTTTAATTGTGAAAAAATCATGTCCTAACCGATTAGACGAAAAAAGATCAGTATAAAATTTCTTTGAAAGGACTTGAACCTTTACCACCAAATTATGAATTTGGAACACTAACCAATTATGTTACAAAGAATTTAATTTATGTATATAAAATAAAAAAGGGCAAATAAAAGGACTTGAACCTTTATCTGTAGAGTCACAAGCTACTGTTTTAACCATTAAACTATATTCACCAAAAATGACATTTGCTTAATAGGACTCGAACCTATATAAATAAAGCCGTAATTTATCATTTTATCCATTAAACTATAAGCATAAAATAATTTTAATGAAAAGATAGATATATACTATGTTTTATCATTAATATAAAGGATAGTACAAGATTTGAACTTGTGTGATGTTATAAGACATCAATATGTTTTCAAAACATAGGCCATAAACCATACTCGACCAACTATCACAGGAATTATTAATGAAAGAAGTAAGATTCGAACTTACAATTCCATTAGGAACTAAATTTACAATTTAGCGATTTAACCATTCATCCATTCTTTGTAATATATATATATACTCATCATTGTTAAAAGTAGGACTTGAACCTACGACAATTTGATTTTCAATCAAATACTCTAACCAACTGAGCTATTTCAACATTTAAAATTATCCTAAATTTTTAAAAATCTTTAAAATACGATCTATCCAGAAAATCAATTAAAAATGTTAAGTGACTTTATTAGTAACTTTTAATATATTTATAAGATATTCATACCTTTAAACTACACATCCCATATTTTGTTACAACATTTGAAAAACCATAATCTATAAAAGCAGAAACAGTTTGATTTTTTAGTTTACCTAATGAGTAAATAAATTTTTGCTTTCTTCCACTTTTTGTTTTAACTCATTTTCCTGCACAAATAAATTTGATACCTGACAAAAAACTTGTAGTTTTTGAATTAAAAAAGTAATGTGCAAGTTTTATTATACCTCATTTAGATCCTCACTTGAAGTTATTAGCTTTTTGTCTTAAAGGCAAACCTTGTTGCAAAGCAATAAATTCGGATAAAGCCTGTGCAGAAATAAATGGAAATAACATAGATTTTTTAAATTGATTATTCTGTTGTAATTTCATAAAATTTTGTAATAAAGGTAGTTTAAATTTAAAAAAATTAAAAAGAAAGCCATTGATGAAAGGAGATAAATATTTTGTATTTTTTTCTGTAATTGATTGATGCTTTTCTACATTTGAAAAATTAGACGCTGTAATAAACCGGCTATAAATTAAACTTTTTTTAGCAGATTTTCTAATAATCAAATGATTTGGAAAAAATCCTAAAAATTTTAAAATATTTTTAATTGAGTTTCTTGATTCTAAATCTTTGAAAAACAGGTTTGAATAATTATTTTTTTCCACATTTCATATTGAATTTCAAGCACGTCTTGTACCTAATCTAAACCCTATAGAATTAATCTTTTGACCCATCTTTATTTATATTATTACTGGAAAAACGAGAATTGAACTCGCGACCTTTGGTTTGACAAACCAATATTCTAACCAATTGAACTATTTTCCACAAGTAATTAGCTTGGTCGGATTTGAACCAACATAAGCAATATTATGAGTATTGTATTCTAACCGTTAAATTACAAGCCATTTTAATATAATTTTTAGACGACAAGATTCGAACTTGCGAAATGCTTTTAATTTAAGGTGAAATTGTTGTTATAGTTTCCCTTATAAAACAATAAATTTTATTTTTACTAAAATATCGTTTTTATTACTTAGTTAAGTTTTTTTTTCATTTAATTAATCATAAGATATAACATAAAAAAACTAAATGTTAAGTTTTTAAAAACTAATTTATTCAAAAGCGTACACATTTAAAGATTTAGCAAATCTTCACTATAAACCTCTCAGTCACGTCTAAAAAATCAGAATAGCAAGATTTGAACTTACAATCTTTAATACCCAAAACTTTATAATAAAATTTTTAATAAAATTTTTTATCAAAATTAAATATTTGTCTTAAAATGAACAAATTTAATTTAGGAATCTACTTAAGAATACTTTGTTATAATTTCTAAAATTAGAGAATCAAAATTTTAATATTACCAAAAAACACATTATTATTTCATGAAAACATTTTAAGAATTATCAACAACATACAACGTGATACCAATTACACCATATTCTGAAAATAAGTATTAGCTTAAAAGGACTCGAACCTTTAACTTTCAACTTATCAAGTTGATACTCTAACCAGTTGAGTTATAAGCTAAAAAAAATTTTCATTTTCGGACTTGAACCGAAAATCCTTAATATAGGAAAAAGATTTTAAATCTTTTGCGTTTACCATTTCGCCAAATGAAAAGGTAATATAAGTTTAAAACTATAAAACAACAATGTTCAGTATTTGAAATTCTTTATTTCAACAGTAGCATATTCTTTAAGCTCTTAATTAAAGGAGTATTGATAGATAAAATAATATAATAATACTATTGGGATTCGAACCCATATATTTTAAATGATAACGGTTTTTTAAGATATTTTTTATCCCTTTAATATATTCACAAACTCGATAGCAATACTACCTTTTTTTCTATAATATGTTAAAAAAATAGCTAAACCAATCGAAGATTCAGCAGCTGCAACTGTAAGAACAAATAAAGTCATTAATTGTCCAATAAGATCATCTAAAAAAACAGATGCGATCAAAAAATTAAAGTTTATTGATAAGAAAACTAGTTCTATTGACATTATTATGATTAAAACATTTTTTCTATTTAAAAAGACTCCGCAAAGTCCAGAGAAAAAAAGAAAAAAAGGAACGACTAAAAAATTGGTAAGATTCATCTAAAATGACTTGTGTAAATTTTATACAATTACAAATACATCATACAGCGTATATAAAAATTTAAAATTTTGTTGAATTAAAATTTTGAAAAAAAAGCCGTTTTTATAGGTAATTTAATACGAGCAGAATCTAACGTTTTTTTGATAATTTGCTGTTTTAGCCCTTTAATTTCAAAAAAAATTTGAGATTTTTGAACTAATGCAACTCAATATTTAATTGCTCCTTTTCCTTTACCCATTCGAACTTCTTGAGGTTTCTTAGTAATTGGGACTTGTGGAAAAATATTGATTCACATTTTTGCTTCTTTTTTTAATATTTTACGTAATAGTTTTCTTGTAGCTTCTAATTGTCTAGAAGTTATTCTACCAGACTCTATAGAGATTAAACCTTGTTCACCTAAATTAAACACACTATTAATTTTCTTATTTAAATGAGTCGCTTTACGACTAAATGGTTTTTTATATTTTACAAATTTTGGGGCAAGTAACATCATAATTTTAAGATATTTTGTATTAAGAATATAAAAATATAAATTTTATTAATTTCTGGTAAAATTCTCATATGTATATATATATTTAAGCGTAACATTTATTTTAATAAAACAAAACACTGAGATGTGTGATTCATTCACTGTTTGTTTGAATTAATAAAATGAAAACCATGTTTTTTGTTATTAGAACAATTTGTATTAAAATCTTTAAAAATTGAATTAGTATTAGTTTTACTAATTGGAGTTAGCTTATTAACTTTTGAAGTTATCTTTAAAGAATTTATAGAAGCATTTAGAAAATGATCATATTTTAAAAAAACTGCTATTTTTCTTTCCTTTTTTTTAATTTCAAAGCCTCTGATGAACCCGTTTAATTTTAAAGATTTTAAAAGTAACTCATGTTTAAGAGAATATTTTATGAAAACACTTTGTTTTTTTTTAATGTTAGCATTAACAATATTTATAAAGAAATCTTTTGTAAAAACTGTATTCATCATTTTTATATAGTTATATATGTATTTAAAAATATATTAGAAAATAATATTATATTAATATTGAATTCCCAATAAATATCTATTTTTCTTTAGAAAAGAATATTAACTTATAGGATTCGAACCTAAAAAGGAAAAAATGAATTGTTATCATAAAATAATATTATTTTAAGAAGTTGAAATTAGTACAATTACGTCAAGGGTTATAACTTACACGTTGTGAACTGTCTGATGTAAATGTTACAAAAATAATGTAAACAAATAAAATTGTTGCAATTAAAGTAACAAATGTTCCAAAAGAAGATATTGAATTTCAGTCAGAATATGCATCAGGAAAATCTGGAATTCTTCTTGGCATTCCCGCAAGACCTAAGAAATGCATTGGGAAAAAACATAAATTAACTCCTATAAATGTTGTTCAAAAATGTATTTTTCCTAGAGTTTCTGGATAATTATTTCCAGTGATTTTACCTACTCAGTAATAAAAACCACCAAAAATCGCAAAAACAGCTCCCATTGATAATACATAATGAAAATGCCCTACTACGTAATACGTATCATGTAAAGCAATATCAATTCCAGCATTTGACAATATAATACCAGTTAAACCACCAAATGTAAATAATGAAATAAATCCATTTGCGAATAACATAGGTGTTTTTAATACAATATTTCCACCAAACATAGTAGCAATTCAACTAAAAATTTTTATACCAGTTGGTACTGCAATAATCATTGTTGCTGCAGTAAAGTAAGCTCGTGTATCAACATCTAATCCTACAGTATACATATGGTGGGCTCATACAATGAACCCTAAGAAACCGATAGATAACATTGCAAAAATCATACCAATATTTCCAAATGTAGGTTTAGAAGAAAAATTAGAAACAATATGACTAACTACTCCAAAAGCGGGTAAAATTAAAATATAAACTTCTGGATGGCCGAAAATATACATAGGTATTAACCCCGTATCAGAACATATCGTGCTTAGCTACCAGCTAGCAATACGCTCGTCCTCTAATTAGATTTTTTTCATTTGTTGTTATTTTTTTTTATTAGAGGTAACGGACCTCTTGCATCCTTTGAATTGCCGGAGTGTAACTTGTTATGATGTTCATTACATAACGTTACAGTCTCGCGTTTTTTGGCAATTATCGATTTAAGATAAGGATGTAAACCCTTTTTTACAAGGTTTTTTAACATATTTATGTGATGTTCCTCTAGATTATCAGAAGTTTTGCATCCTGGGTATTGGCAGACCGTGCTAGTTTTCGGATTAGAGTGATAACTACCTTTTATATCGTCATTTTCCACTAAGTCCATAGTAACTCAGGGTTTTCCAAGCTTAAAGTTACCAGTGGTCCTTAATGTTGTGGGGTAATGCAATACGGTACTATTCGAAGGGACTAGACGATTCGTAATTTTTATATTTGGGCCAAATTTTTTATATACTTTAGACGCTGTTTTTAGTTTATGTTTATCGGCTAAAGTTAGTGCACACGATTTACGTAAGATTGACACGATAGGTCACATATCACTATACTGATTTGCGGGTTGGTAGTAATTTAACAACCCTCGAATAATACTCGAGTAACGGTTGACAATTAACTTGTCTTCAAACGAACTAAGTTTTCTACAGGACGTTGCCCTGAACGTTCCATTTTTTCGGATTGTCACGTAACCTTTCTCCACGTATCTTTGTAGGATATCGGATACTGGAATTCTTAGTTGGGCTTGATTAATTGCGACATTTTTAAGTTGATTGGCATTGTTCCCCTCCATTGTGACTTTATGATCCATAACTAATTTATTAGGTAGGTACTTAATGTAAAAACCGAGGAATTTTATGTTCCGGTCGCTAGAATGGTGAATACTAGTTTTAGTGTCATTCACTTTTAGATATAGCTGTTCTGTTAAAAATGTATCTATGGAATTTTGGATTTGTACGGCTTCCTCACGGGTCCCCGAAAATCCTAATAGGAAATCATCTGCGTAACGTACATAATATAATCGTCTAAAGTCTTGGTCTTCTGGATCTCTACTTCCGAATCCATTTTTCACTCATTGACTGTGCTTAAGAGCCTTGATGGCATCTACAGCTCCCTCAATCTCAAGACTTTCTATTGTTTTAACTTGCTCAACCAGAAGGCTTTTGCGAGTTTGGTACCCGGAAATGTACTTTCTAGTACTTCCTCTGTTAAAACGGGGAAGAATTTGGTCTGTAATGAATTTGTCGAGTTCGTGTAGATATAAGTTTGCAAGAATGGGTGATATTAGAGATCCTTGTGGACAACCAATACGATTTCTTTCGGTTATGTTAGCTAAGTTAGTAATATCAACAAGGTCATTTTTAATAAGCTTACGGACAAGTTCAATAGTAGCCTGGTCACAGTATGGTTTAAGTAAATTAATAAGCTTATTGTGATGGATTGTGTCAAAGTATTTGCTTATGTCAACGTTTATTATTCACGTAACGTTTTGCCATCTTCTTTTGACTCTATGTAATGCGTTATGACAACCTAGTTTAGGTCGAAACCCGAAACTACATTCCAAAAAGACTTTTTCAAGGATGGGTTCTAAAAGAACTAATATTGCGGCTTGAACTATTTTGTCTCTTTGGGTACTGATACCCAAAGGTCGTTTTCCACCATCAGGTTTTGGAATTCAAACCCGCTTCGTAGATGACGCTTTATAACGATGTGATTTTAAATCTGCAGCTAGTTTCAATAGCTTATAATTTGAGTATGTAGCCTTTACTTCTCCATCTAGTCCTGCCGAGACATTGGATTTAGTACGAGCCAGGCCTTTTTCCAAATTAGTGATAGTGCACAAATCCTTATATAGGACTATATTTTTGTTGTTTTCCACCTCTTTTGATATTGCTTTCTCACATAATACTTCTTCGTTAATATTAACGAAGCTATTGTTACATAGATTACGTTTTGGCTGAAGGAAATTGGTATTGTATGTAGAAATTTTAACATTGAGTGTTAACGGAAATAATTGTTTCATCAGTTTGTATATATATATATATTTTTTTTAAGTTTAGTGTTATTAATAATATTTCTTTTACGTATCGGTAAAAGAACGTTAATTAGAATAAGATATTATATTCTTTCTTAATTTATTGTTGTCAAATTGAGAATAATTGACGGACCACTGAATGTTTGTAGTTCTATATGCGAAATATTAATCTTTTATATATTTCTTCTTTTTTTGTATTTGCTACTTAAATACGGTATATTAGTCCGTAATAAGAGAAAATTACTTACTAATTAGACTATTAGGTATCGTATTTACTCATTTATGTCTTTATAACTGGATATTAAAACTCCAAAAAACTCTGGTAAATATTCAGTCCCTAAATCTGTAGCCCTTCTATATTTTGTAAATTATCCTTTACATTGTCAATTTTTATTTTTATTACCATTCTTGCTGTTAGGCAAGAATTAAAGTTATCGCTAACTTTGGTTTTTCTATTTTTGTGAACCTTGACATTTGGGCCTTCGCTAAGTTTTACGCATAGTTCAGCTTAATTTTTAATATTTTTTTTAATAAATATTTTAAATTGTTAATGTAAATTGGTAACATTGGGTATTTTTCTTCTCGTCGAAGCAGAAGTTCGTTTTATACTTATTTATCTAATATATGATTCGGATCTTAGATTAAAACGAATAGTGAGTTCCACTTGGTCCTATATGTCCACTTCCATCCCACTAAGTTTTTACATTTGCTGCATCCCGCACTAGCTTTGTTCCCCTTTCGCTTAATTCACGAGATAGGTGAGTGCAGTCAGATGTAAGGTTTATTTATTTCAGATGAAATTTAAGTATTAACCTATAACATTCTTACTTTAATCGTATAGACGTAAGAAATATGCGCAACTTTCATAGCCGCACAATCAGAACAGATGTTGATAAAGTACAGGATCCCCACCTCCGTTAGGATCAAAAAATGATGTATTAAAATTACGATCTGTAAGCAGCATCGTGATTGCTCCTGCAAGCACTGGTAATGAAAGCAATAATAAAAAAGCAGTTATAAAAACAGATCACACAAATAATGGGACTCTATGAGCCGTCATTCCAGGTGCTCTCATATTCATAATAGTTACAATAAAATTTATAGCTCCTAAAATAGAGGAAATTCCAGCTAAATGTAAACTAAAAATTGCCAAATCAACTGAACCACCTGAGTGTGCTTGAATACCTGCTAAAGGTGGATAAACAGTTCAACCCGTTCCAACACCGGCTTCAACAAGTGAAGAAGATACTAATAAAATTAACGCAGGAGGTAATAATCAAAAACTAATATTATTTAATCTTGGAAATGCCATATCACAGGCTCCAATTAATATTGGAACAAATCAATTACCATAAAATAGAAAGATGTTAACATTTTCTTTTTTTAAATTGTTCATGAATATTTTGATTCAAACAATTCTATATTAAATGAAAGATAATATAAAGTTAAAACTATAAAAATACTACACTGACTATTTATCGGTTAATAATTATTAATAGATGAAAACTGTTTATATAGCTGTTAAAAGAAGCTTTTATTTTTAAAGTGTTGAATATAGTGCAATCTTTGTATAATATTTTTTACAAAAATTTTAAATAATATATAGACTATTAAAGTTCGTATTAATATGCCATAAAAACTAATCACAACATAAAAATATTAATAAAAATTTATAAATAAAACATAAAAGTTTATAAACGTAAAGTAAGAGTGTCCATTTTTAAATTAAATTGAGTTACATTTGATTTTGCAATTAATGTACTACAAAAGTGTTCTAAAAATTGAATGAAAGCAAAACGGAAAAAAGCTATTAACTTAATACAACGTAATTCTACGTTGTCTAAATAAAGGTTTAAAACTAAAGCCTTAGTAATAAAAGATTTTTCTTGACCTCCAAAAACCATATTTAGATTTGTTAAAATAAGACTATTTTGTGTTTCCATAAAATTTAACAACTCTGCTTTGATAATTTTAGATCGTTGATCTAAACTATCAAAAATCGTTTCTTTTCCAAAAATATAAGTAGAGAAAACAAAAACAGTAAAACACAACATTAATAACATTTCTTCATTAACAACAATTATTTCTAAAACACCTGCTCCTAACATAGAAACTATTAAAAGAATTAGATAAAAAAAATGATTCATCATAATTTAATTTTTTAAAACCCGACACATTTTTAGAAAAATTTATTCTAAATTATTTTTTGAAGGATTCGAACCTTGAAAGATAAAATAACTGTAATATCTAATTAAACATATTATTTTTTATAATTAATCCCAATCTAATGCTCCAAGTTTCCATTCATATATAAAACCTATCGTTAATATTATTATTTTGATAAACTTTTTAGTTCTCAGTAAAAGCAATACATAATATAAAAGATTATAAAGCTTTACATTTTTATTCTATAATGTATATATACTAAAAGTATATTCGACTATAGAAATTCTTATCATTGAATTATTAAAGTCTAAATTATTTATACTTTAAAAATTTGTATTTAAATTTCAATAAATTTTTTAGTTTTTAGAAAAACTATTACTTTGCGTACAGAAAAACAAACATTGCATAGATACCAACTTGATTAATTAAATCTAAACATAAAATAAATGGAAATAAAAAACTGATTTCTAAATCAAAGATTATAAAAAGTATTGCCACTAAGTAAAATTTAACAGCAAACTCGCTACGTGAATCTGAAAATGGATTAAATCCACATTCGTAAGATGATAATTTTTCCTTATCATCACTTTTAGCTGACAAAAAATAAGGAAGAATAAAAGCAACAATACCTATAACTATACAAATTATAAGAAAAATAAAAATATTTAAAAAATTAGTCAAAAAATTGGTTAATATAATTTCATTGAAATTAGTTAAAACCTTAAAAAAAACCGTAAGGAATAATTTTTTACCATACGGTTTAAACATATAATTTATATTAGATAATATATAATGAATAATTTATGATATATATATATATATATTGTTTTATAGTATTAAGAAAACTTATTGTGATTTTAACAAAAATTAATTATTAGATATAAAATGAATAAATGTAAAGTTAAAAACCAAGTTGTACCAGTTAATTTTATTTTCTATTACTTTCAATTATTTTTATCCCCTTTTTCATTTTAATTAATTGATCAATCGTACAAAAACATCAAAAAACAAAAAAATACAAGATAAGAATCGAACTTATTAGTATTTAATAATTTGAACAAATCAAATTTAAACCTTTATATTAATTAAAAATTTTGATAAAAAAATTGATTTTTTTATAAATTACACAAGTAAAAATTAACCTCCTCAAAAGTAAACTGCAACGTATAGAAATAGTCATACAACATCAACAAAGTGTCAATAAAAAGCAGCTGCTTCGAAACCAAAATGATGTTGTACTGTAAAATGATTAAATAATAATCGAATTAAACAAACAGCTAAAAAAACTGTACCAATAAAAACGTGAAAACCATGAAAACCTGTTGCCATAAAAAATGTTGAACCAAAAATACCATCTGAGATTCTAAAATCGGCACTAACATATTCATAGGCTTGAAATGCAGTAAAAAATATAGCTAAAATGATCGTTAAAATTAATCCTCAAACAGCATCTAGTTTTAATCCTGCTGTTATTGCATGATGAGCATATGTAACAGTGGCTCCCGAAGATAATAAAATTAAAGTATTAACTAAGGGTATTTCCATAGGGTTAAATGTGTTTATACCTTTGGGTGGTCAAATATTACCAATTTCAATTGTAGGTGTAAGACTGGCATCAAAAAATGCTCAAAAGAAACCAAAAAAAAACATTACCTCAGAGGCAATAAAAAGAATCATTCCGTAACGAAGTCCTAACTGAACAATATTTGTATGATGACCTTCAAAGCTACCTTCACGAGTAACATCACGTCATCATAGAAACATACAACTAACAACAAAAAACATAGCAAGACTAAGCATTTCAATACCACCTGTGTATCCGTGAAAAAATAAAACACTTCCTGTAGTTAACATAAAGGCGGATATTGATGTGATAAGTGGCATGATACTTGGATCTACCATATGAAAAGCGTGACGTTGTGTATAAAAAGATTTAAAAGACATCATAATAAAAATTAGATTAAAGATTCAATAAAAGGATTACAACCAAAATATTTAATTACAATATATCTATTTGATATAGAGTAAACCTTTATATAACTAAAAATTTTAAACTACATTCAAAAATTTACTAAAATAAGTAAATTTAAATTTTTTCACTTAATCAAGCGATATATTTATCAACAGATACTGCTTCTACTGCAATTGGCATATTACTATGACCAACTCCACATATTTCACTACATTGACCATAAAAAACACCTTCACGTAAAATAAATAATGATGTTTCGTTTAATCGACCTGTACAAGCGTCAACTTTAACACCTAAAGATGGAACAGCTCAACTGTGAAGTACATCAGCAGCAGTTACAAGTACACGAATATGCGTATTAACAGGTAAAACTACTCGGTTATCCACCTCAAGTAATCTTAACTCTCCAAGTTCTAATTCATCTTCAGGAACCATATAACTATCAAAATTAACAGCTCCTAAAGTTGATTCAAGATCAGAATATTCATAACTTCAATATCATTGATGTCCAATACATTTTATTGTTAAAGAAGGATCAATAACTTCATCGACAGAATAAAGTAAGGCAAACGAAGGTAATGCAACAACGACAAGAATTAATGAAGGTATAACAGTTCAGATAATTTCAATTGTTGTTCCGTGCACAACAGATTGTGAACTTGTATCTGTTTTAAATTCATTATACTTAAAAAAAGATATGGTACGAGCTAATACAACTAAGACAAAAAATAAAATAAAAGTGATTAAAAACATTAAATCATGGTGTAAATTAATGATTCCTTCCATTACAGGAGTTGCACTATCTTGAAACAAAATTTGTCAAGGAGTAGCAGAATCTAAATACATTGAATCGGAAAAACAAAAAGACAATAATATGTTTTTTACAGTAAAAAAGGGCATCAAATATTTCTAATAATACTTATTTAAATAATATTGAATATAAAAGGATTCGAACCTTTAACCTATTGATTAAAAGTCAACTGCTCTACCATTGAGCTATATATCAAATTATTTATGATAAAAATATAAGTTATTTATTTTAGTACACACGAGACTAAATTGTGATATTTTGAAATAAACTATATATATATATATATATATATTATTAATTAAAAAACAATATAGATCATAGGATTCGAACCTAATTAACATCCATACCTAATTAAAATATTTATACAAATTTCTATTTAATTAATCTATTAGTAGTTGTTCTTAAATTTTTTTCAAATTTTTGTAAAACCTGCATAGGAATTTTTTGTTCTTTTCCTAAAAAAGTTTTTTGTAATGTTAAAACAATTACACCTACCATAGCAAGTAATAAAATTACACTTGATAAAATAAAAAGATAATAAAAATCAAAAAAAATCAAAAAACCTAGATTTTTCATATTATGCTCATTTTGAAAAGAATTTATTGAATAAAATATATCTTTAAGTGCTGAAGTAAATTCTAATGTTGAACCTTCAAAATTTGAAAGAGATACAAATTCTGATCTACACAAGAATGATATCTGTAAAATAAAAATAATTCCAAAGAGTAAAGCAATAGGAAAAAATTGATAATTATTTTCTTTTAACTCTGAAAGTCTTATATTAAGCATCATAATAACAAAAAGAAATAATACAGCAATAGCACCAACATAGACAATTAGAAAAACAAGGGGCAAATAATCAAGTTCTAACAAAAATAATATACAAGATACATTAAAAAAGCATAAAATTAAAAATAATGCAGAAAACATAGGGTTTTTTGAAAATGAAACCATAATTGAAGAAATTATAGCAAAACTAGAGAAAAAATAAAATATTACATTAGTTATATTCATCCTTTTTGATTTTTTATAATACATAAAATTATTAAATTACTAAACAACAATAAAAAATCAGTAAATGAATTTAGATTTTATGAACTTTAAAGGATTCGAACCTTTTTAAAATTCTATTCATCATAAAATTTAGTATTTTAAGCTTTTAATGTAAACTTATAGCATCATTTAAATAAACACAAAGTAATAATGTAAAAACATATGCTTGTAAAAATGCCATACCAAACTCTAAACCAAAAATAGCTAAGATAACGACTAAAGGTACTATATGAAAAAAGGATAAAACACCTCCTGCTGAGAACATTGTTCAGGCAAAACCTGCAATAATTTTTAATAAACAATGACCAGCCATCATGTTTGCAAATAATCGTAATGATAAACTTACAACTCTAAAAGAATATGATACTAATTCTATTATTACAATTAAAGGAGCCATAGCTAACGGTGCTCCCGATGGCAAAAATAAAGATAACATATGTAATCCATGTGTTTTAATACCAATAATGTTTATACCAATAAAAATACTTAAGGCTAATCCTAAAGTAACTATGATATGACTAGTAACAGTAAAACCGTAAGGAACTAGTCCAATAAAATTACAAAAAATAATGAAACAAAAAATAGATAATAATATAGGGAAATAAATACTTCCACCTTTTTTTATATTTTCAGAGACAATATTATAAAATACAAATTCATAAAACATTTCTAAAATATTTTGTCAAATTGTTGGGATTAATCTTGCGTTAGAAACAATAGAACTAAAGACAAATAGAATTAAAGCGCAAACAATTAAAGCAAATAATGAAGAATTGGTAAATGAAAAATCAAAAGAACCTAAAGAAACAGGAATCAATTTATAAACTGAAAATTGTTCAAGTGGAGATAATAAGTACATCTTATTTAAATTTAGAAAAATTGAAAACAAACAAACACGTAAGGTATACTTTTATAAAACAAAGTACAATGTGATAATAAAACCAGTATAAAAACTAAGACTTTTTTAAGGTAACTGTATTAAAAATACCAAAACATCTCTTATATCAAATAAATTGATAATAAATTTTTATGCAGTAAAAATAGAACGTAACAAATTATAACGAAATTTATTTTTTAAAAAAAGACTTTCAATAATAAAGTTATTAGAAAAAAAAATCTCGCTAGTATAAATGTTTCAATCGAATTTATTACCCCCAAAATTTAATTTAAATTTTTGTAAATTTAATGGTATCATATCAAAATTTGAATCGTGCTGAATAAACCCATTTTCAGATTTTGAACTTTTATTATTAGATAAAAAAGAAGATTTTTTTATATCTAAAAACTTAAGTTTACGCACTTTTAATATAGTCGCTGTAATAGGTGATAATGAATAACTAATTGCTATATAAACAATACCAAAAAGAAAAAATACTCAAGTGACTTGAGAAAAATATGTAAATGTATCAAATTGTGGCATCGGTTAAAAATATAATATAAAAATTGCAAAAAAATTTAATGATAAAATATTGCAAAATAAAATTTAATTTGTTAGTAAATAAATTTAAACGTTAAATACAAAAAAACGATTTATACAGGTATTTTCATATTTTATTTAATATTTAATTATATGCTCCCATTAAATGTAAAAGATAATAAACACGATGTTAGAAGTAAAGAATCCGGATGTATTAAAAGGAAACAAATAACTGAAGAACTTACCGCAAAGCAAAATTCTAATTCTCGTGATTTAGATGATACTCAAAATCCACCTTTCGCATTAGAAGTAAAGAAGAAAATCTTTATTAAACGTATATAATAAAAACATGCTACACAACTAAATAAAGCTGTAATTAATGTTATGACAATTTTTGATTCATTCAATAAAGAAACAAAAACGAGTAACTTACTATAAAATCCTGATAAAGGAGGTATACCTGCAAGTGAAAATAAAACTAATGAAAAAGATATTGCAACTACATAATTTCTTTTTGAAAAAAAAGATCAATTTATTAAATACTTTAAGAATTGTGTATTTGTTATTGACAAGAATATAGTAGAAAAAAATGAAAAACTCATAAATATATATATTATTATATAAAAACTAAAAGCTTTAATAGATTCTAATGAACAACATGAAATAGCAAGCAACATAAAACCCGTATGAGAAATAGCAGAAAAAGCTACTAATCTTTTTAATTTTTTTTGATATAATGCACCTATTGATGCTACAATAACAGATAAAAATCCAGATATTAACAAAAGACTACCTCAAAAAAATTTCTGTGGTAAAAAAATTATAAGTAAAAGTTTTAATAGTAAATAAAATAATATTAATTTAGGTACAACCGCAAAGAATAATGTTACCGAACTAAGAGAACCTTCATAAACATCACAAAGTCACATATGAAATGGAGAAGCTCCAACTTTAAATAATAAAGCAGCTAAAACAAATAATATTCCTAATAAAACGATATTAAAACAAAAAGGTTCTTCAAAAAGATTTTGAATAGTTTCAAACGAAGTTGTACCTGAAACAATATATATCAAAGAAAAACCAAAAAGTAATAAACACGAAGAAAAAGACCCCAAAACAAAATATTTAAGACCAGCTTCTACACTATAATCAGAATTTCATTGAAATGTTGCTAATAAATAAAAAGCTAAACTTTGTAATTCTAAAGCTAAATAAATGACTAATATGTCATATGAAAAACAGAGAACAGATAACCCAATAATTGAAAATAACAATAATAAATTATATTCAAGTTGAAATACCTTGAATGATGATAAATAATGTTTTGAAATCATCAATGTAAATCCACTAACAATAAGAACCATTAATTGAAAAAAATTAGCATGTATTCCATAAAACATAAGGCCATTAAAAGATAAATGATCTATATTATTACTTGTAAAAAAATTTAAAATAAGACTTAAAAATAATATTTGAGCAAAAAAATTACCTGACGTTATAACAGTTAGTTGGCCAGAATTATGGCCATTACAAATTGTAATTTTATAGATAAACGTAGAGTAAAAAGTAATTTTTCTTTTTCCCTATAAAAACAACAAATCCCCATCTCTAAAAATGTAGCTTATCAAACAAAAATAGTTTAATTTATTATTTTATGAAAATACTTTAAAGTATTCCTTAAATAATAACATATTCGAAATCTGGTTTATTCAATAAAAATTAATATATAAAATTTGATATAGACATTTCACAATAAATAATTTTATAATTAAAATCATAAGTTATAAAATATTTTTAAATAATGTGTTCTCTAAAACGTAATATGTTTATCAAAACCAAAATTAATCAATAATCACATACTATAACATAATAAATAAAAGGATATGATACACTCAATAAAAGCAGGAGAAAAACTAGTAAAAGATAATATAAATGAATCCATCAAAAATTTATTTTACAAAAAAGAGTTAAATCTTTAAATGTACAGGTGATTTTATTACTATTAAAGTTCGAGTTAAGGTATTAACTTAATAAATTCATGTATATACATATGATATTTAGATAGCAAATAAGATTAAGAAAGCCATCATTAAAGCAAATAAAGCAACAGCTTCTGTAAATGCGAACCCTAAGATAGCGTAAGCAAATAATTGTTTCATCATATTAGGGTTTCTTGCAACACCTGTGATTAATGCAGCGAAAACAGTACCAATACCAGCACCTACTCCAGCTAAAGCAATTGTAGCAAGTCCAGCTCCTATTAATTTTGCAGCTTGTAACATCGTTAAAAATTAAAAATTAAAAAAAACTTATCGTTGTATATTCGAAGTAAATTTTGAAAGTAAATATTTTCAATAATAATTATTAGCTATAAAATGACATAATGTTTTGTTTAAGTTTTACTTCCACAAGAATAGATCATAATATAAGTATATGTTAAAGAAGGTGCAAGAATTTGATAGCCACATCGTTATTATAACTACAACTAATTATGCGTATAAATACTATTTAAAGTTAAAATTCCACAAGGCAACACTGTATTAAATTAATTAAAAATTTATAATATTTACAATATTTATAATATTAGATCGATTAAACAACGTTAAATAAAGGTGTTTATATAAATTATCTAGTTCCAGCGACAGATTCCTCTAACGCTACTTTGTTACAACTTGCTCACAATTACAGATTTTTTCCCCTTAAAGAAATCAAAAAATGAATACCGACACTTTTTCAACAAGATCTGTAGGTTTTGGTAAGATTCATAATTTAATTGCAAAAATTTTGAAAAAAGCTATTCTCATGAAGTGATGGGCGATAAGTAAAAAAGAAATTAAAATGTTTCACAACCACATACTTTTTAGTCATTACTACCCATTCCATCTTCATATTTTTGAGTTACAAAAAATAATCCGAACTTAAAAAATATTTTCAGTTTTGCTTTTTCTGAAAAAAAAAGCTTCTTTTTGTTTTATTTTTATTGTATTACATTTGGAGCCCTTTTTATAAAAGTCATAAAGATTTAGACGTCATTTTTTTTCATCTTACCTTAAATAAGTGATTTTTTTAGAGTATAATTGTTATAAATATTAATAACTAAAAAACAAAGTTTCGCTCTTTTTTGGAGTTAACCAAACATTTCGCAACAAGAGCTGACGACAACCATGCAACATCTGTAATAATGTAAAATTTGAAAATAATTTTCTAAGTAAAATCTTTGTTTACTATTAATATACAAAAAAAGGTAAGGTTCGCGGGTATTATCGCATTAACCAACATAATCCACGGGTTTTATTTCTTCTCATCTAATTCTTTAAATTTCATTTTTGCAAATATACTATTCAGGTTGATAGCTTAATGTGTTAACTTGCTTTTCCCGAAAAAAAAGAGCTATCATCGTTAAAGGTTTGAACTACAAGAGTTTCTAATTCTTTTTGCTCCTCAAACTTTCGCAAAATCAAAGTCAGTTTATAAATATCATATAAATATTTAATATTAAATTAGAAAGTTGTTTTCACTCTTGAAATTCCAGTTTATATCAATACATTTTATCGTTCCTTAAACTATTCTACTTTCTTTATAAAAACTCTAGTATAAAAATCTAATTTAAAATTTAACAAATTTGTCATTTGGTTCGTTTAAATGTTTAAAATACCTCCTACACGCGATTTACACCTAATATTTCTGAGTAACGTTCGCCTTTCATGTATTACCGAAACTTCTGGCACATAATTTGTTAAGACTAATAACCAAAATGATCATTTATTTATTTTGGTATTTGGTTTTTAAGATAAAGCTACCTCTCTTTCGAGACAACCAATTAAAATTATTGGATCTAAATTTCTTTAATTGTCCAATATTCTTGACTGCGATTATAAATAATTTAGCTATTATTTCAAAGCTAATGAGACAATTGTTTCGTTAAAAATTGTTAAAGATCTTAGATTTGATAAATTTACGCTTACCAATAAGGTCTAATCTTTTAGAAGTACTAAATATTACAAAATTAATTTTTTAAATATAAAGATTTTTAATTGTTCTTTTTAATATTGGTATTTTCTTCTATATTACTCTCTGATGCACTACGTAAATTATTCATTTTTTTACTCTGAATAATATAACGTTAAATTAGCAATGTCTAATATATTTTAAAAACGTTCACTCTGAGCCAGAATCAAACTCAATTAAGATATTAACATAATTAATAAAAAATATATCTTCATATTGTTACTTAAAGTTGAATCAGGAAATAATTCTTTTTTATTAAATTTACAATAATAACATTTTGTAGTTTATAATTTTATTTTTTTGTTTGCATTACAAACATAAGTGAATAGCGAGATTTGAACTCGCATCTACGGCTTGGAAGGTCGCTAATTTACCATTAATTTATATTCAATTTGTTATAATTTAAGATTAAAATTATAAAAATCTTCTCAAATTGGAATCGAACCAATAACATTTTGATTAACAATCAAACGCTCTAACCAATTGAAGCTATTGAGATTAAAACGCTAATTATCTTAACTATAAAACAACAATATGATTGACAACATTTTATTAATACCTAAATAATGTATAGTATCTATTATAGGGACTATTAAAAAAATTGTATTAACAATTAAATATTATTAAAATTTTGATAAACAAAGAGAAGAGTCGAACTTCAATAATATTTTTAGACTAAAAAAATCAGTATTAAGCAGTTAATAAACGTCTTTCAACATAACCTAAAACAGGTATTATAACTAAAAAATAAGCGAAATAATAAATAGAAGCTACCTGGCCAATTTCTATGAAAGGAGTTTCTGGAGTTTGTTGTCCAATATAACCGAGTAAAATAAAATCTGCTATAAGTCAAAAAAAGAAAAATTGATGAAATGGTCTATATAATGATGATCTATAATTTGAAGTATTTATAAAAGGTAGTAATAATAAGACTAAAATTGAAGCAAATAAAGCAAGAACTCCTAATAATTTATTAGGAATTGATCTTAAAATTGCATACGAAGGCAAAAACTGTAGGTGAGTATGTTTGTCTATTAAACAAAATTTTCTCCTACTAGAACCACACGAGCTAGTTGCCCAGCATGTGGCTCCTTATGGAATATTATAATTAATCGAAGCTAGCTAGTAATAAGGAATTTCGGAATTTCATCGCGTAAATAAGGAGAATCATTGATTTTTATTGTTTTATGCATTGTCAAATGGCAATTTCCGTGAAGAAGTATTAAGTTTCTTCTTGATTCATAAAGCTTATCGGTAATTTCTAAAGATCTTTTTAGACTTCGTGGAACAATATGATGAAGATGGATCGTTGTTGAACGATTTAATAAGCTTTTTTCTGTTATAGACTTTTTACAAATCAAACAAATACCGTTTTGCTCCTTAAAAATTTTAAACTTTAAATCGCTTACTAATCTTCTTGATACATTTTTACCCATGATATCTTGAAATTTAAACGGATTATCGTAATAAGATAATAACCTAATTTCACGGTTTACCAAAAAGCTCGTTATAGATAATCTTGAAAATGTATCTCCAAGACGTCATATATACACGTATGACCATTTTTTTGTTTTCGATATATATTTAAGGCTTCTGAATTGTCAAGCTTTATTGTTTGGATTGTTTTTACCTAAACCAATGAAATTATGCGCAACTCATTTAGGTCTTAATAAACCTTTGTAACGAAACTTTTTAACTAAAGCCTTACGTAAATTGGTAAAAACATATTGGTCTAACATTTTACCATAGATGCAGCCTTGACTAAAATAAAAATAATGACCTCAGCCTAACAGGATACTATTAACAAGTCTGAATATATTAAAAAGCTGAGGTGTGCTTACGCGATGAATTCTAGAAATAGCTTGTTTTAGTTTTTTTTTAATTTCAAGTATTTTATTAGATTTCGGTTTAAGTATTATAGCGAAACCTTTTTGACTGGCTTTGAGTTGACTCAAGTTACTCAAATTTGAAAATAATTTGGTTTTGCGTAATAAATGACGAGGTGTAACGATGAACTCAAAGCCAAGAAAACAAAAATTAACTTTACTTTTTATCTTATGATATATTTTTGTTTTGTTAAAATTAATACTTAACCCAACCTTTAATAAGGATGATTTAAACTTGTGAAGATAATCGTTAAATTCTTCAGAGCGATTTCCTATTATCAAAATATCGTCAGCGTAAGAATAATTTTCAACTCATACGTATTTTCGATTTTTTGCTACCGTTTTAAAAACACGTTTAGGGAATGTTTTAGAAAGAATAACATTTGCAACACTAGGCCCAATAATTGAACCTTGTGGTACTCCCTTCTTTAAAACGCCGGTATTTTGAATTTGTTTTCCTTCTACTAACATAATTTTTGTTTTCAGTCAACGCTTTAGTAATCACTGGTATTTTACAGGAAAAGGATAATAGTCTAATATACTTTTATGTAAAATATTATCAAAACATTTATTTATATCAAGAGAGGCTATTGAAATATCTTTTAAATACAAGGATCGATTTAATTTCGAATAAGCAGCCGCCACACACGAACGAGCGTCGCGTCCTTTACGATAAGCAAACATATCTGCATGAAGTTTTTTTTCTACGATAACGTCCAGAAAATTTAAAAACATTTGCTGTAATACTTTATCGATTGGCATACTTAACCCAAGTAATCTTTTACTTCCATCAGCTTTAGGTATTTCAACCGTGACCGTTTTGCACGAAGGTAAATTGGATAATAAAGATTGCTTACTTTCGTTTAGCATGATAAATTTATCTTTATAATCTATCAGATTACTATAACCAACTTGATTGTAATTGGAGCAACCTCCTTTTAATAAAACTTTATCAATACTATATATTCTATTTTTTATATCAAAAGTCAGTTTAGTTACTAAATCAAGTTGTTGCTGCGAGTCACTAACGTTTATTTTTTGTTGATTAGATTTAACTCAATTATCGATAGAATTTTTAACAGTTCTATTATTTGTAGGTCAATAATTTTTACTAATCATACCTAAAATTTGGGAATTTAATTCGCGGTTTTCTATCAAATCTGAGTTAGAACTGAATTTTTGAATACCTATTTTAGATAAGGTGACTCGCTCCACTAAAAGACACGCCGGTCTATTACCATTGCACCTTTTTCGCAACTTCGTTAAAGCAAAGCCTGAGCTAGGGACATACTTCTTTAACGAAGAAGGCTTGTGTATAACAAATTCTGTCTGTTTAATTAGTTCCAGATGCTTCTTTGATGCTTTACCAACAATAATACCTACGAATTTTCATATTGATTGGTTTGCTTGAGTGTTACAATATCTTAGCGCCGTACTCGCGCCAGTTACACAAGCGCTTAACATTAAGTTAAGGTCCGAATTTAGCATTTTTAAAGCGAAACGAAATTTCTTTCTACATCTGATCCTAAGAAATTCTTCCATCAGGGGTTTCACCAATAACTGTAATTCTATAAAGAGCAAATCTATAGCAGTTATAAGCGTTAGAAAGAACCCGGTTACGCAGCAGCCAATTGTAGTAACTCCAAATGAGCTGCCGGTGTGATTTACGCTAAGATTAAACACAATACCGATCAGAAATGTCTCACAAACTTCCCATTCATACCACTCCGGGACTATATGTTCAGGGGTAACCATTGGATTACCTTCTATATAATTATCTGAGTGCCCTAAAGCATTTGGATAAAAAAAAACAAAGAAAGAAAAAAATAATAAGAAAGGAATAAAACTTAAGATATCTTTTAAAACAAAATAAGGAAAAAAGGAAATTTTATCAGAAATTGAAGTTATTCCTAAAGGATTATTAGATCCATCTTGATGTACAGCAGCCATATGAACGATAACCGCTCCAGCTATTAAAAAAGGCATTAAATAATGTAAACTAAAAAATCTGTTTAATGTTGCATTATCAACACTAAACCCACCTCATAAAAGAGTTACAATTTTACTTCCTACTAATGGAAATGCTGAAAATAAATTAGTAATCACAGTAGCGCCTCAAAAACTCATTTGACCTCAAGGTAATACATAACCCATAAAAGCTGTTGCCATCATTAATAATAGAATAACAACTCCTAGTATTCAGACAAAAGCTCTAGGTTGAAGGTAAGAACCATAATATAAACCTCGGCCAATATGAATATATACAACAATAAAAAACATTGAGGCACCATTGGCATGAATATAACGAAGTAATCAACCGCCATTAACATCTCGCATAATATGTTCTACACTTAAAAATGCTAAATCAACATGAGCTGTATAATGCATTGCAAGTGCTATTCCAGTTACTATTTGTATTGCTAAACATAAACCTGCAAGAAAACCAAAATTTCAAAAAAAATAAATATATTAAAAACTAATCTTAACCGTTGTAGAATTAAACTTAAAAATTATCAACTTAATATTGGTTACATAGGCTCGAATTTTTATAAAAATAATAATTAATCGATAAACAATGAAATAAGTAATGACTTTTTTTAATCAACGTACGTAATTAGCTCAAGGGTAGAGTATTTTATTTATATAATAAATAAAAAGGTTAATAGTTCAAGTCTATTATTACGTATAAATATTTTAAAGTTCTCTTTAAAATAAATTATAATAAAATCACATGAAGACATTATTAAATACTAACTTAATAAATATTGTATTTTTATAGTTTATGATAAATGATTTTGATTCAGATTTTCGCAGAATATGTACTACACAAATAAATAATTATATGATACGTAAAACTATTTGCTATTTAATACTTTTATAGGGAAAAATTAAGTCTGTTAATTTAAGAAAAATGATACAAAAGTATAAGACCAAGAAATAAAACTTGGATAATTTTATGATTTCAAAAGAGTCAAATCTAAAAAAAGTTAATAAATTTCGGGTATCTATAAAATATT
>JACKZZ010005925.1_pt1 | contig 29124 bp, 12 predicted proteins | sample 8027871 | NCBI WGS metagenome assembly JACKZZ01 (sample SAMN15724774, study PRJNA655200) | protist metagenome | isolation source: fluorescence activated cell sorting (FACS) single amplified genomes of... | place: USA: West Boothbay Harbor, Gulf of Maine | collected 2000-07-19
TCTCAACTTTTCTTACCAACACTTCTGCAAGATCTTCTTCAGTCTCCTCGTCATCATACAAGATATCATACAAGGGCTCACCGTTAGGACCTTCGCTAACCCGAGTAATATCACCCTTGTACCACTGTCCAGAGCCACGATAGTTGCCTTCAACACGGGCATCTACAGCAAACATAGGGATGATCTTTTCTTTTACTGGGAGTGCATAAGTAGCCTCATCTGGACGGGGCGATATGCCTGGCGGGGGTGTATGCATCCAAGCTAAGTCAGATGAATTATAGGCAACATCGTCATAATCACTGTCAAAACCGTCTTCAACAGCAAATTTTACACGTAATATACCTGTTTCTACTGAAACTGAATGAACAATTCCCGGGAACATGTCTCCATCTAAGGCTCCAAGTTCATGTGATTGCACTTCAACACCATAACCAACAGCTTCATTGAGAGGTGGCGCATCAATTAAGGAATGCTTATGTTTGAAAGCATTCTGAGAAGATGACTTAGTCAAGGATGAACTTAACTGAGTAGTCTTAGGTAATGTAATCCAAGCCAAATCTTTTGAGTCGTATAATACCTCTTCAAAGTCTGGTTCATATCCTGGCTCAACTTCAAACATAACACGCAGTGACTTATTATACTGATCAACACGGACTACGGTACCCGGGAACATGTCTCCATCTAAGGCTCCAGGTTCGTGTGATTGCACTTCAACACCGTATCCAACAGCTTCATTGAGTAGTGGTGCATCTACTAGAGAGTGACGATGACGGAACTGTACGCCTTTTTTTGCAGGGGATAATTCCATTCCTGCACCTTCTCGGGGTGTGACCACTCTTCCTTCACGGGGAGATGCCTTTACAATGAGAGGTGGTTCACTCATCCATGCCAGATCATGACTTTCCCAATCGACATATTCGTGATCAGAATCATATCCTTCTTCTACATCAAAGCTGATCTTTAGTTTATTTGTCGCCTCACTGAAACTTATAACTCTTCCTGGGAACATATCACCTTCTTCTGATCCAGGTTCTCTTGATTGTAGTTCTACACGATACCCAAGACAGGCTGAAACACTTTTAGGTCTATCAATAGCAGAGTGTTTATGTTTGAATGGCGTTAATTTTTGCGTTTCACTTTCAATTTGAAGTGGAACCTTAGGAGAAGGAGATACCGATTTTGACTTCGAAGGTGACTCAGATATAAGTGCACTTAAATTACGTGTTTTAGATCTAGCTTCTAAAATAAGCTTTAACCTTTCACTAGGGGGCTGAATCCATGCAACATGAGGTGAATCATATGCATACTCTTCTGTATCGCTACCAGTTTCATCATCATCAAGTTTAAATGAAATTTCCATAATACGCAATTTTTCATTAATATAGGTGACTCTTCCAACATACATGTCACCTTCGGCTGCATCAGGTTCTTTTGATTTTATTTCAACTGTATAACCTAAAGCTTCTTTCATATTTTTTGGTATATTTTGGGAATAATGAACATTATTAATAGGTTCTTCCATCCAAGCAATAAGTGACGACTCAAAATCAAAAACATCATAATCATTTGGATTCCATTCGTCGTTGGCATCTTGATAAGCAATTTTAATAATATTTTTATGAGCATCAATTTCGATGACTTTTCCAGCATACATATCGCCCTCGTCAGCATCTGGTTCTTTCGATGGTACTTCTACTAAGGCACCCAATGAATCAGTTATTAAAGTAGGACGAGGAAACTTCGTAATAGCAGCAACTGTTGTAGCATGGCGTTTAACGCTAATATGTTCAATATATGCTGTGTCCTTAAACCAAAATAGATGAGGGTGATCATATGATATGAACTCCATTCTAGGACTCATAGGATTAGCATCTTGCTGATCTGAGAAAGCTACAACTATCAATCGTTTACCCATGTCAATGCCATAGACATGACCCATACGCTCTTCATCTTGTACACCAAATTCACTATATGTTATCAAGTAACCTGTAGTACATTCACTCATTTCAGGTCTATCAACTTCTTCAAGTTCATATTCAGCACTACCCTTTTCAGCTTCTGCTTTTGCAGCGATTTCTTGCCTAATTTTTGATGATTGTATCGCAGCTTCCTTACTCTTTTCTAATATATCAGTTGTTTTTGATATTAATAAATGATGTGCATCATGTTTTGTAATAGGTTCTACCATTTGAAGTGTAGGGTCTCTTGATGCTGACTGTACAGCAAATTTTGGTGCTTTCGCTGCAGGGGATAATACAAAATTCTTTACTTTATCTGTTATTGCTTTAGTTGCAAACCATTTCATTAGTGGATGATCATATGGTAATGTCCTCTCAATGTCCTCGAAATTATCAGCTGAAGCATCATCGGACAATATTTTAAGTGATTCTATTGTATGTGTTGTTGATATAACTCTCAATATACGCAAAGTAGCATCATATGAAGATACTTTTGCTAATTGGGGTAGCAGTACCGCACGATTCGCTCGATCCTTTGCTTCCGTTTCATTTAATTGCATTAAAATTTTAACGGCTTTTAGATCATGTAGTGCTTCATCTAATGAAGATTTAATATCACTGTGAATTAATAAATTTTCTTTTAAAATTTCTATGGAATCTTTTAATAAATTTAGAACTTCATGACAAGCACCTTTCGCCTCCTGATAAATATTTGCTGCAAAGATTTCAGCTAAAGCAAATTCAAGACTAGATATGCCATATAATTCATTTGCTTTTGTTAATAATAATTCACATCGCTTTTCTGCTTCTTGTAAATTACCACCATCGGGGGTATTTCGTAGGTAAGCAACGTACGCAATTTTCTTCAATCTAGATAATACTACATTTGATTTTAACAAGTTTGCATCACTAAGTAGTGAATATGATTGATCAAATGCATTCAAAGCATCAGTATATTTTCTTTCACGTAAATATAAATCACCTAAGAAGCTATACGAATCAGATAAATCTTGAATATCAATATTGTCACTTTCTTCAATATTATCAATAAATTGCAATTGTAATGTAGATGAGGTTCTATGATCCTGACCGCGTGCTTGCATCTTCGAGTTTCTTTCTTCATCTTTTAATGCATTAACTTGCATTAACATACTTGTTAATGAATGAAAGCGACTTTCAGCATCTTCAATTTCTGCACGAGTAAAATCAATGGATCTCTTTATTGGTGACAAGTTCTTTTCACTGATGACAACCCAAAAACCTCTTGATTCTTCCAACGATGGTTTTCTTGTAACATTAACAGAATTTCGTTCAGTCAAAAATTTAATAATATCAGCACGACGAGTTGTAACATAATCATGATGATCTTTTTTGGCGCGATCTTCAATTGAGCGTTGTTCCTCTATTTCTCTAGCACGCTTCATGACGGCGTCCCTTTCTTCTGTTGCAAGTTTCTTTAATTTTGAAACTTTTGCTCTAGCAGAAACTCCGCGATGAAGGCGTTGAATATGAGTACTAGCATTACAATATGCTTCTTTCAACAAACGTTCACGTTCTCTTGCTGCCTTAGTCTCAAAAATGTTCTTTTTCCCTTCTAATCGCAATTTTCTTTTTGCAGCAATAGCTTGAATTTTCCTAGCTGCTTCTTCTTTTGCTGATCGTTGTTTGAATAACCATTTTGTAATACAACGTCTTAAAACAGATTGTGCACGATATTGTTCACTGAAACATGCTGCAGCTTTTTCTAATAGCATACGTTGTTTGGTATCTCTCGCCTTTTTACCGCGGAATATCTTTTGTATATTTACCGACGCATCCTGTTTCTTTTGTTGTACTTTACGCTCTTGATAACCTCGTGCACGTGCTTGTAATGATGATACAGCTCTTGTACGCTTTTCCTTTTCTTTCTTATATTTTCTATATTTTACAGCACCTTCTAATGCGAATTTAAGCTTATCTTCTTTTGTTGCTTTTATCTTTTTGCGAATCTTGGGTAATACTTTAAATTTGAAGAATAGTACAAGTAATGCAGTTGCGCGCATTTTAGCTTTCTTAAATTCAACTTTTTCTGCAATAGCTTGATTATGTTTTTCAATTTCAACTTGTAAATATTTTCGTGTATTTTCATTACCAACTGCTTTTTCTTGTATAGCCGTTTTCATTCCAGCTGCTAAGCGTTTTGCTTGTGATAATTCCATTTCTAATGCTTGTGCACGCTGCTTCTCAAATTCTAATGCTTTTGCCATAATTTGTTGTTGCAATTCTGCATCATGTGCTCTACGTGTAGCCTTGGATATTTCCATTCTGATACTGTCTTCGCCTGGAGACAAAGTGTCATTTTCATTGTCTATAAGTGATTTCATAGTATTCACTTTCATGGAATCAACAAAACTTTTAGGATTTTCTTCTTTAGATAATATTTTATGTGATTGTATAATAGCATTTTCTAACCGTTTTGTTAATGATTGATTTGCATATCTCAATGATTTTACCATATTTTGTAAACGAGGCACAGCTTTCGCTGGTGCTAAATCTGACGGTAAATCATCCAATGGATCCCGGGCACCTTGTTCTAAACTTTGTCCAACAGAAGCAGAACTTACAGAAGTTTTAAGTGTTGTGCCAATATCCTGTGTTGCACGCGCATTACTTTGATCAACTTTAATAAATGGTACATTGACAAAAGCCGCCGTTCCGACGGCCACACCGGAAACTGCCATATCCATACTCACTGCCGGTGAGCCGTTACTTAATGAGCTTGGTGCAGCCATAGATGCTGATATAGCATCATTTGCAGCTTGTATACCTAATAATAAAGAATCTTTCAAATTAATATATTCACATAATGACTGTTGGGACAATAGTGATGAAATTAAGACCCGACGCCATTCCCACCAGGAGATACTCCCATCACCGTCAACATCTAGTCTATTGAAAGTTTTTAATACTGCTTGTTCTAAATCACGATTTAATAAATTTGTATGATTCATTGTATTTGTATCATTATTATCAGTTTTAAAACCAGCAAGTGACATTAACATTGATGTAAATACATTTTCATCTCGATGATTATAACGCGATGATTTAATTACAGCAAATAATTCTTGTGCGCTAACACTACCAGAATTGTCTGTATCTGCATGAATAAATGCTTCTTTTAATGATAATTCCATTTGACTCTTTTTACCAATATCTTCATCTGATACACTCTCATTATTTACAGGTAGTATATTATGTAATATTTTTGGAGGTATTGCTGTTGCAACAAATTGTACAGATAATACTATAGTTGCTACAATTCTATTCAATGTTCTATCAATAATATCAACAACATTTGGCATCCATGGCGAGGAGCCAACTGATCCATTTCTGTTACCATTAGAAGTACCAGCACCTTCAACACTACTCGTAGGCAGACACGATGAGGCTGCGCCACGGACTGCTTGGTGGTATAATGAAGCAGTGCGGACATAACCATTACCCAACACATAACCTTTACCACCATCACCAACAGCATCTAAATCAAGTAAAGTTAATTCTAAGGTTGCTGATCCATTTCTGCCTTGTGCTAATTGTAGTGTATCGACTGGCATAGCCATGCGGGCTAAAATGGGGACTTTTTCACGTCCAGTCACTTGAAATTCACCATTTTTATTTTTAATAGTCTCTGAATTTCTTTGTGTGGGTACATTTAAATCAAATGATTCAGAAAATGCGAACGAATCAGGGCTCAATACAGAGCGGAAGCAACCAGAACGAGCATCTTTTGCTAAAAATTTACCTTCAATATTTCCACGAAATTTCACTGCATGTACGGCAACTAATAACGATCCTTGCACAAAAGGGATAAAAGCAGTATCTACTTTGAGTCGTGGTGCACGTTTAAGTGTACGAACACTTTGTTTATCTGCTTGGGAAAAGGAATCAGTAACAATAAGATCTAACGAGGGTACGCCTGGAGCAATGTCAGTCATACCACCTGCAATCCCATCACCGTCAGTGTCTTCCGCCTTGGGAGTAGACGCGAGTACTGGATAAGAGGAACAATACTGTACTTTACTATTTGAACTATGCACTTTGATGCGAATTTCTGTATTACCACCAGGTACAGGAATAGTACCACACATTGGTTGTGATCCACCAGTATGAATAACAGTTACATCAGAAAATGGTTTATCTACTTCATCATCATTATCAGCAGGGGATTGATTCAATGTTGTAACATGTGATGTTACTTGAGCACCAATCATAGTCATAGCAATTTCTTCAGTACCAGCAGCAATCTCTGACATTTTATTCAACCAAAATGCAACTACACCTACACCTGTCATACTAGCCTTGGGATTGACCGATGGCAACATAGACGTATTTTCATGGTCACGATGCAATCTCTTATCAAATGTATTAACACGAATATATATACGCCCAGCTGCTTCGCCATGATTCTCATGACCTACTGGTGGTGAAATATCAATCCATTGTTCTAAATTTGTTATCACAGCAACACTACCACCTGTATCTTGCATATCATTCAATGATCTAGGTTTCTTTAAGACGGACCAAGGAATGCTGACTCTCGCATAACCAATTTCAGGACAATTCAGTCGTGCTGAGTCTCTAACAACAATAGCAAGGACCCATTTCACACTACCAGATGATTCACTAGCATCATTAGGAATACAATTCGAAGGTATAGATAATCTACAGCTTAATCCCCATTTGTTAACTTCCTGTGATACAGCTGTAGGTGGTAAAAAGGGTGTCCTATCTTGTAATCTACATGATAAGACTGGTGTAGTGTTAGCAATGTCTTGTGGTGCAACGAGATTGCACTCAAAGAATGGCTCAACAGGTGCCCACCAAGATGAATCTCCGACGCTACCTTCTTCAAAAGCTACATTTATATGAATTTTAGACTCCTCATGTGGTGTGTCGTCGTCATCACCATTACTACCGACTTCGGTACCAGCAAGGGTCTCAGGTACATCATTTATAAGCATAGCATTATCTTGACTTGAACCACAAAAGGATGTTGTATGTGAATTGATATCACATAATGCATATCTATCACCATCTCTATCTCTTAATGGAACACAGACATCAAGTGGTAGACCTAGTTGAATAACTTCAGCGGGGACCAAAAATGCACTTTCAGCTATAGTCTTGGGATTATTATCAACATCCTTAGCATACATAAGATTTGCATATAATACACAAAACATACTTGATAATGGTGTTGCTTTTTCTGTAGTCAATGACATCATTGCTTGGGATTCGCTGAAGTATAATTGATTACCTTGGACATGAGAAGCAATTAGTGTTTGTGTACTATCTGCTCCTAAACTTAATACTAATGTAATTTGTCCATTACCTACTAACATATTACGCACTTGTTTTATAACTGTCGTTGATAATTCTAATGGCGATACAACGGCTTGTAACGTGATACAGGTGGAGCCGTCACGTAAAGATCCTGATTGACCCGGATGCATACTCATTGCTAGTGATTCTTTTAATCTGCGACTATTACCTAATAAAACATCTAAACGACTTAATGGGAAATCAACACTTGATGTAACACGCGTCCATACTGCACTGCATACAGAATTGAGATGATCTATTTCATCTTTTCTGTTAAGTTGCCATGCAGGTAAACCTGCATTATTACTAAAATTAACCGCAAGTAATACCCATCCGACTATTTCACCAGTTACAGCAGTCTTACCACCTGTTCTATCTTTAGAGCCAGGTAAATTTTCTAATACTGGTACAAAACCCACAACCATTGGTCGAGATTTACAGGTTAATGAAGCCATATCAATATTCGTCATGCCACCCCATCTTGTACCACCATTATAATTCACACTTAAACATATATATGGTGCTTTTTTCTGTTGACTAGACCATGTCATAGGAATTTTAAAGTTTTTATCTGTTGAAATTTCAACAAAAGAATATCCAGATGCACCACCAGCACGACCAGGTAAGGTAGAGACTCTACCATGATTAGGTTGTTCACCAATGCCGAGAACCTTATGACCGTCCCCCCGTCCACTTGTAGGTTCAAATTGAATATCGATATTAAATTGTGACGGTTTTAATTTCATAGTAGAACCAAAATGTTCAGATTTTGATATAAATCCATGGACACATCCAACAACAACACCACTACATACAGGAGCTCTAATTTTATTTGTTTCAATAAAATAACTTGTACTTTGCACACTTTGTAATACTGCATTTGATGGCATTTCTTTCAAGCCAGGAGACCCAGTACTCATATTTAATGATTGCGCAGAATTTGAATTAACCCAGTTTCCATTCGATATTGCCACTGTTGTTTTTGCTACTTCTTCACCTTCATGATGAATTATCCTGTGACTGTTACTGGGCGCGAGTTCAGACTCAGATTCTTTATGTTCAGTGTCATATTTATTAAGATCTTTATGACCATGGATCGACATTTCATTGATACATAGCGACCATGTACCACGTACACATCTATTGTTATTATTATCAAGTAATGCTGACTCATACAAACGTTCTCCAGTACTCTTATGATCTTCACTTTGCATTAATGAACGTAATGGTATACATACACTACCAACTTCAGTTTCAGGTAAAGCACCTGTATATATTGATAGTTCAAATATATCAGCATTTGGCCAAATTGATTCCATAGTAATAGTACCTATATCGGTAAGAGAAAATCCTTTTTCCTTACCTTTTTTCCATGATAACAAGTTTTTAGAATTTAATTCTTTATAGCATCCACTTGCACTCAGTCTACATATTATACGTAAAAAAGGATATAATTGTGAATTATATATAAAGTTCATAATCCCATTTAGATCAACATTCAATTGAACAGGATTACACGTGAATATGTCATCGTCTTTCGTGGTATTCTTATTCCTATTGCTATGTGCAGCTAATATTTTACTATGTAGTGGATCTGCTTGTAAGCTATCACTAATATATGCTTCTTTTCCTTTCTTTGAACATGCTTCAAGTACAAGTGTACCTACCAATGGTATAGTATCAGCATCTTCAACATCACTTTGGAGCATGGTGATACAAAGTAATTGCCCAGTGGATTTGAGTGTTTCTAAGAAAGATGGAATGTATATTGAAGCCTGAAACGCCATTCCACCCATAGTAACAATAAATTGCACTTTTGGTGGATATCCTTCTCTAAATAAACGACTACGTAAATCACCAGATGATAATGTCAATACTGCAGTTTTCTTATCAAAATCCCATACTATCTTGTTGCCCATACTATTTCTAGTACCAACTTTGGATCGCAATGTCGATTGCTTGCCAGGCACTGGACCAATTGATATTTTTGCTGTTGCAGCATTTGTTTTAATACTAGTATCACCTTTTTTTGTTGGTATCATAGCTGAATGTAAACGTAAACTCAATCTTTCGAAATCTAATAGTTGCATGTCGTCTTTCAACCACGGCCAATTCTTAGTATCTAGCGGTAATTTTGTCCATGATGGCACTTTAATAAGATTAGCATCAGATGAACTCTTATCTCCTTTTTTTGCTATCATTCGCGATGGCTTTGCTGTTGTAGGTCTTATAACTTTAGTATTACTTGAAGCAACATTAGTCGCACCACCAAATGCACTGTCATTGAGCAGATCTTCTTCGCTACGATTACTTTTATTTAATACACGGCGTTTATTACTAGGGCTACCCCCACTTATAGGTGCATCAGGTTCACCACGTGGACTTAATCTTGGTGGTGTAGTAGATTGTTTTGGTGCACTTGTAGTAAGCTCAAAATTATATGTTAGTTCCCCATAACTCATATCATTTTCTTGTAATTCACATATCATGTCTCTAGGACTAAGATTTGTTTTCATATCTTCAGCTTTAATAGTTATCGTACCAGTACCAGGCCAGATCGTAGAATTCGTATTATTACGATCTCGTATAAGTACCGAGACAGAAAGTGTGACATCATGATCAGTACTGATATTGTCAAATATTGCACTACCATCATTCATATTCTGTGTATCTGCATCCTCAAACTTGAATATATACTCCGCACTGCCACGTTTTATCTCAATTCCACGATTCGTAAGGGAGCTCACACTGCCAGAAGCAGAAAGCCCTCCAAGCAGCTGGAATTTTACTACTGGTGATTCACCCCTGCTTGTCTCAACCTCACAAAGGCGAGAAGCACGAATTATAAGACTATTCATTGCAACTGCCTACCTATAGTTGCATATATCACCCAGTTAAGCGGCACAAAGTTCATATTAACAACAAACGTGCGTACGTGCGCTACTACTCTTTCCCTCTTCAAAACTTTTTTAGAAAGATAGTTTTGTAAAAATGAGCGTTGCTGAAGCACAACAGGTGAGTTGATATTACATTAAACTCACTTTAACCTTAAAATGTGATCTAATTAACCTTGCATAATTCAATTTCTAACCTTCCTTCTGTTCATCTTTGGATAATTTCCTTCTGTATTCATTTCTACTCACATGGTTACAGGGTTTGGCCACCTTGAAAGGTGCCATTCAGGCAAAGAATAGAGCAGCTGGTGAGTCTGCATTAAACTCATTAAAAGTAATATTGTTAGGTTGGGATTCTCTTCCACCTCTGAATAATGCTAGTGCTAATGCTACTGTTGAACGAGCTGTCGCATTGGAAGCATATGAAATGTCAGCATTCTTTAGCATTATATGCGAAGATCGCCAAGCATTTCAACGCTCAGTTAGTACATTACGTGATTTTTATGCTGGTAATAATACAGTATCAGAAAATCAATGTACAATTTTAGGTTTAAATCTATTATACTTATTAGTTGAAAATAAATTAGCTGAATTTCACTGCGAATTAGAGCTATTAACAGAAGAGCAGCACTCACACCCCCATATAAGTTTTTGTACAAGTTTAGATCAACATTTAATGGTGGGCTCTTATGATCAAGTGATGGCGGCAGCATCAAAGCCACCACTCGCTTCTTTTTCATTCTTTTTAAATTCATTATTAGAAACTGTACGTACAAATGTTGCAGAATGTGCTGCAGCATCATACAGTACTCTCTCTATACAAGGTGCGACTGAGATTTTAATGTTTAATAACGATAAGGATACCGTACAATTTATTAAGAACCAATATCCTGACTGGGTTATTGCTGGTAATTCAATTGATTTACGTGCTATTAAACAAGCAAAAAGTGAAGAAATTGCATCACATCGTATTATTCAACAAACACTTGGATATGCAACAGAATTAGAAAGAATTGTATAAATATACAACATACATCTAAATTCATAATGGTAGTAAAAGCAGTAACCGAAAGGAACAAATATTGATAGGGAAATATTGACACGATGCAGTACACTGTGTTGGGTGAATAAGGTAAAGGAGAGTTAGTAATAGGGTAGTTCTGTACATGTGTATGTAAACAATCATCATTTCAATCATAAGTGCGTGTCGTTACAACCAGTTCTACTCCCTTTGAATGCAACAGAATTTGCATAGGGTTGGTTGAGCCATACCAAGCGATGATGTATGAGTTGAGGACAAAACTAGTTTAAATACTAAATGAATATAATTATAATATTTTAACAAGTGAACATTATATATGTATATTACCGTCTTATTTATTTGTTTTCATTAATGACAACATATTCTTCATCTGGCGTTCTTCGACATATTTTGCACGAAAAAAATATGCTAACTTTTCAGCGGGAGGATTATGTAGAGTAATTCCTTCTGTTAACGCTGACATGCATACTTTCGAATATTTTGCACCTAATCTTAACACGGTTTCACCATCTAAACAAAATACTTCACATGGCGTAGAGCTTATGGCTGTAGTTGGCGATGGCTCGCCAGGATTGAGAACAGCTAATTCACCGAATATTTGACCAGATGCAATAACACCAACTGTAAATTCGGTTTCATCAGGTTGTAATATTGTTGCACCATTTTGTGAGTTATCTTCAGCTGCTTTAAATATATCAATTTCTTCTTGTTTATTTAATTCAGCAGGATTTTTACGTTTAGCTCCACCGGCATTATCCATAGGAGTGGTGTAGGATTTTTCTAATACCCACAACCCGGGGGTTTCAGGTTTTTGCACTTTACCAGAATATGGTGTATATACTTTAATATTATTAACTTTAGGCTTTTTTAATGGTTTAATTAATTTCACTAATCCATGTTTCACAATATATAAATATTTTGAAGGTTCACCTGCCTTAATAACTTCTTTGTTGCTCCCAAATGATCTTACAATAGCGTTTTTAGCTAGCGTTGTTAATGATTCTACAGGTAATTCCCTAAATGCTGGACAACTGCTTAATACAAGACGCACTTCTTCTCGTATTTGTGCTTTATATGCACCGACAATTTTAGAATATATATCTACATGCAGACCTAGGAGGTGAGTTGGTTGGGAAGCTAGCGCTCCAGCGCTACGGACACCACCTTTTGATTCCAAAGCCGTTTCACCGAACGTATGCCCACGAAATAATTTAACTAATACATTTGTTGATATTATTTCACCATCTTCCTTTTTTTTACATTTAACAATAGATACCTCACCGTCGAGAATCATATAAAAATGTTCGCCTAACATTCCTTCTTCAAATATAAATTCACCTTTATTATAACTTGTTAATTCTGCATGTGATGCAATTTCTTCTAATCTACTTGGACTATTTTTAAATGCACCAAAAAATTTCAATTGTGATATAAAATCAACAACAGCAGCCATTTGTTTCCGTTTTCTTTCTGGCTTTGGAAGAGATAATACTAATAAAATGGGATCTTTCGGTAGCGCTTTTCTTTTTAAACCACTACTATCAATAATAGGGTCATTACCATTATCAAATTCTGCTTTCATATATGCTGGTTGAAGTTCTATAGCGCGATGTACCATTGTTTCTCTTATGGCATCCATGTATTCACCTTGTTTTCTTAAAAGTCTTGCCTTGTTATTTCTATACGATAAGTTCATAGGATCTAGTGTAATGGCTCTATTCAAGTATTCTAATGCTGAATCATTCTGATTTGTTGATGCATATAAGTTTGAACGATTATATAATGCGCTAGCATGTTTTGGGTCAATAGCTAATACTTTTTCATAATCCTGGTGTGCTCTTTCTATTTGACCTAACCTTTCGAAAGACAATGCTCTTTGAAAATAAGGTTGTAATAATTGCGCTTTGGGTTTATTACCCTTTTTCGCACCTTTATCTTCTTTTATTGAACCTATAATTATAGCTGTACTTTCTCTCAATTCACGTTGAAATTCTTCACGTTGACGGTGGTGTAATCCACGTGCTGATAATTTTGCTTCAAGACCATAACCATATGGTTCATCTGATCTTTTCAATAGTACATTACGTTGAGAAGCTACAAAAGACTTGTTACCAACAAAATCGATTTCAAATAATTTTGATTTTCTCTCTTCTTCTTGAGCAGCTACTGAACTATGCGTTAAGCTGTCATCACCACTGGCCACGGATGCTGCATAGGTATCATCATCACGAATTGGTGGAAGAGCCATATCGTATATATTATCCACAATGAATATTTAATACAATATGAATATCTAGACAAAGAGTTACAGACAAATCAAATTTATTTCTGATTTCCCCAATAATGGTGTAGAAGACTTGCTGAAGAAACGTCGCGGTATTTCGGTATTTTCCAGAGATAATTCAGACAATCTTTCAGAAGTCTTACTCCCAAACAATCTACTAATGCAATTCCTTTCAATATAAAGACTTCTTATTATTTGTGGGAGTGTGAGACATCCTCTGCCGGCCAAAAACGCTGGCACCCCGCAGTCAACAAACCCATCCTCTTATTCTCATAAAATTGAATAAAAATCGTCGAAGTCACAGATTTCAATAAATTTATATATTGGTTATTATTAATATAGAGGGGAGATGTTAGCTGCTGATAGAAGTTTATTAGAGGTAAACCTTCGGCAGAGTGCTATCAAGCTTCGAGAGAAAGAATTGAATCTATATGTTGAGAATTTCAGTGCAATGGCAACGCAAGCTGCAGTATTAGCAGGTTTTACAACTACTTGTTTGATTGAAATACAAATTCCTCAAAGTTTAAAATTAAATCATCGAACAGCCGTGACATTTTTGCATACCTCTGCAATCATTTCTATTTGTGCTAATATTACATGTGTATCCTTATCAACAATTACTAGTATATGGGGAAGTGGTAAAGCATTACGTGGTAAAGATGGATCTATGGATGAAGCAGTTGATGGTATAAGTAAGGAAAGGAATCTAATTTTTAATTCATTTGCATTAGGTCTTGGTGGTAATTTATGTACTGTATTGGCTGTATGCTTTATTATTATGGATGGCCCAACATCATATGTAGCATGTGGTGTAGTACTTTATACAGCATGCTTAATATATTATAATTCTAATAGAATTTTGGGTAAATTCGTACTCCATGATACTGTTAAATTAGACGATCTTACGGGACATCGAGGTGGAAACACTGGTATTAATGTAAGAGATTCACCAAATAGTGTTAGAGATACTTCTAGCCCATTAGGCATCAGTAATGCTAGAAGTAGAAGAAATATTGATGTATAATGTAACATTTTAGGAGTAAATGAGTAAATTGGGGGGTCACAAAACTATATTTTATGTTTATATTGTATAGTAACCTTAAGAGTAAATAAAATTATCACCAACTTTCATACCATAGATGTCGATGATAACGTGCATACACTGTCATCCATGGACAAGGGAATATCCATCCACAATGGACGAGAATTTCGTAGTTCCTCGCGCCGCCGGCCGGGCACGCGTGATCCACGGCAACTCGGGTCCTTCGAACGAAACACACAAACAAACAGTGTTAAAGTTCAAGTATTACACCTACTTGCACAATCGCCTTTTCGTTCGTTTTTTCTTGTTATTAATTGTCATGTCGTTTAGTAAAGAATATCATATCAACTATTTTCTAGGATGTCTTTCAGGACTCAATAGTGCTTATTGTAGCCTGGACGCAACACGGCTAACAGTGGTATATTTCTCTGTAATAGCTTTAGACACACTCGGTGCATTAGATAAAGTCGATAAAAACATTATTTGCAATTATATTTATGGATTACAAATAGGTGTCAATGATCTTGGTCAAAATTCTTTATGTAAAGATTGTTCACGTCCTAGTGTAAAAGGTGCTGGAGGATTTCTTGGTGGATCTTATCTTGGTACACCATTTCGAGAATATTCATCATCAACAACAGCCACACCTGGTCATGACGAATCTTGTCAATGTATATCATTCGAATACATGCAAGGTCATCTTGCTATGGCTTATACATCATTAGCAACATTGATAACACTTGGTGATGATTTATCACGTTTAGATCGTATAACATTATTAAAAAGTATAAAATATTTGCAACTAAGTAACGGTTCATTTCGTGCAACAAATCTAGGTACAGAATGTGATATGAGATTCGTATACTGTGCGTGCGCAATATCATACATGTTAGGTGACTGGAATTATATTGATATAAATAGTATGTTAACTTTTATTAAAAGTTGTCAAACATATGAAGGTGGCTTTTCATTGATACCTAACATGGAAGCACAAGGAGGTGCAACATATTGTGCAATTGCGTCATTGACATTATGTAATAAATTACATGATACTCTTGATACAAAATCAATTAAGTCATTAGAATCATGGTGTGAAAGACGTGCACTTGACACTGGTGGATATAATGGTCGTACCAACAAAGTTGCTGATAGTTGTTATAGTTTTTGGATAGGAGGCACCATGCAAATGCTTGATTCATTCAATACAGACCCTGAGCCAATTTTGTCATTTTTATTAAATAAATGTCAATTTTTAAGCGGAGGTTTTGGTAAAACACCAGGTGATTATCCAGATGTATTACATTCATTTTATAGTTTATCATGGTTAGCAATTAATCAAGATATATCAATGAATTTAAAACCATTTTATTCACCATTAGGCATATGTTTCGATAGATATGCTCGAATCAACAAAAATAAATATTATACTAAAAAAAATGTAAGTACGCACGAATATGATATGTACAAACATGTATATGAGCATAGTGCCGATTGGGGCATATTTGTACCAAAACTAGTTCATTACGATAATGCTAGTAAAACCATGATTATGGAAATTGCTCCTGGAATGAATGTATCTGATATGTATGGTGAGGAAGCAGAATCTGTACCGGATACTATATTTAATGAAGCTGTTAATATCATTAAAATACTAAAATATAATAATGTAGAATATCCTGATATTACTGGGTATAATTTTATTGAAGACCGCACAGAAGGTCGACCGTATAAAATATGGATTATTGATTTTGAACATTCTCGAATAAATTCTAATATAGATCCAAATACGGACAATGGTGATTATATTATTCAATTATGCGCTGGAAAAAAGCGTGAATGGAATCAAAATTTTCGTTAAGTAAATTGCTGATATCCGACACTGAACAGTGACGGTTAGAAGTGTTACAGAAACAGATAGATGTCACGGTTCAAATTCTCTTTGTTATATAATTGTACAGTATGTTTTTCGAATAAAAAAATAGTCTATTATTGATATTCATTATAATAATTTCAGCATATCTTATTTTTTCCCTTTTTTTCCTTTACCCTTTGGTTTCAATTTAGCTACAATTTGACGACCAACATAACCACGGTATGCGGCTTGTACACGAACAAGATAAACATTGACCATAGCATTACCGAAGCTCCGCCTTCTTTGTAAAGCATCAAGTATATCATCTTCTTCTTTTTGAAATTTCTTATCTGCATCAACTTTATCAAAATGTTCCCTTAATTGTACATATTCTGCAGTTTCTGCAGCTAATGTTTCATTTAATTCAGTTAATGCTAATTTTTTTGCGGCCATGTCCGTATCATATAGGGCAATTTTTGCATTTAGCGTACTTTCAACACGACTTTTATCTTTTCGTAAGCGTTGCTCTTCATCTCTATTACGTTCAATAGTTTCTTGAACTGTTCTCTCTAAACCACCAACATGATCCTGTAATTGTCTCATTCGTACTTCATGATCGTTTGTGGCTTTTGTAATCGCTTCAGTCATTTCCCTTTGTACAGTTTCCAATTCTTGTGAATTACTTTGTTTAATATCTTGTAATTCTACTTGTGTTTTACGTGTTGTTTGATCTAATGAAAAAGTAACATGTTCTTTTTCCATTCTTACTTCATTTAATTTACTTTGTAACGCATCTCGTGTTTCTTCCATCAATCTTTCACGTTCTGTTAAGTCATGCAATAATGTACGATTAGCAGCTTCATCTTCAACTGTTGTAATCATCCTACTATGAACTTGTTCATTTAATTCACCTAAATATTTAACGAAACGATTATATTCTTCACTTGAAAGACTACCAGAACCATTATCATCAGTTGCTGGTGTATTTTCCGGTTTATAGTCCATTAAAATTTGTAATGATTCTCTATCAGCTAATAAATTACGACATGTTGCTCTATTAACACGATGCGCTTGTTTAATTAATTGAATATCTTTACCTCCACCAATATCACTTGGACCATTTTCCCCGAGATTCTTTAGTTGCTCTTCACTAACCCATGTTTTACCAATGCTATTAATTACAGGTTGACAAGATAAGCGATTTATCAACTCTTCATCCCATTCTGATGGTACATAGGACAATATATTCAATTGATCGCGAGAATTCTTGAGAATCTGATTAACTCTCTCAGCCTCGATGCCCGTCAAGGTGTTCATGATAGATATACACACTAAATTGAATACAAATGAAAAATCCCGAGCTCAACGATTTAACTTGTTCAGGTAGGTGCAACCGGTTTTGGAGTTATATGAACGACCCTTGCCTCACTTCTGTGACCTCCGTTATCACTACCGGGCTCACGACGCAAGGTCAACCGACGCCGCACGAAATGAAAATGAAAGCATTCAATATTAAAGAGAAGCGCCACCACCAGGCTAGAAATAGGTACATAACGTCAAGGTATTTGGTGAAAATCTGCATAAATTTGGGGGCCAAATTGAGGTTTACAGAGTGATTATTTCGGAGAAGAAATCAATTTGGTAAGTAACACGACGTCCAATTCTAGCTGGCGAAATTACAAGGTCAAGACTACCTCGTGTTGTGTTTTTTTGCTTGAGTAATGGCACCACACGGTAAAGCATGTGGTACAGGGTTTGGTACACGTCAATGGATTAATTTAGAACCATGTGGCCTTCTTTGTGGCATGATGACTTGGGTTCTATTACTCTTTGGTATGTATGCGACATCAAAGTATGTAATAATACCATGGTTGGGATATGGTGTAATGGGCATGTTTCATTTATTTTCATTTAATGGTGCAAGTTTATTTGGTGTATATTGCCATATGATGACTATGCTCACTGATCCTGGTAGTGTACCTAAAGAAAGTGTTCCATTAGCAGATGATGAATCAGAACATAATTTTAAAGCTGTAACAATGGAAGCTGGTGGCAGAAATAGAGAAATTGATGGCAATAGAATAAGATCATCATCACAAGCACATATACCTGTTATAGTAAGAAAATATAGAAAATTTTGTAAACGATGCAAAGCATTTAAACCAAGTAGAGCACATCACTGTTCTATTTGTGGTAGATGTGTTGTTAAAATGGATCATCATTGTCCATGGGTAAATAATTGTGTTGGTATTGGAAACCAAAAATTATTTTTATTATTTTTATTAGCTGTCAACGTTTGTTGTATTTATTCACTACTTCTTATAATTGGAAAATTTATGTATTGTTCATCAAGTGCTGCTGATACATTACAAGGATTAAAAGAAAGCACAATGCATATATCATCCTCCTCCTCCTTAGATACAACAGGTATCTCAGATAGCAATTCTTATGCAATCAAAGGCACACCCGTCGGTGAAAACGTACATACTAACATACATCAAAATATTTTACATTCTGGCAGTAGTGGTTCCACAGCAGATACATCTAACAATGGCTGCAATCAAATAGATGCAAATGTTATGATTATATTTTTATTAGTCGAATCAGTATTATTTGGTTTATTTACATTATGTATGATGGGTGATCAAAGCACTGTATTATCAACAAATCAAACACAAATAGACAAATTAAAAGGAATCCATCATGATGGTATTGAGGGGTTTAATGAAGTATTTGGTTGTGATGATGATATTAAGTTTCAATATGATTGGTTAATACCAACGCCTATACTATATCCTGATATTAATACAAAAGATAGAGTATTAGGTTTTAGATTAATAACAAATTCAAGTATGAACACAAATAATAATAATAATAATAGTAGTGATGATTTAACTGTGGGGAGCATCAGTACGGGAAGAGATAGAAATGGGAGCATGACGTTATCTGATAAAAAACAAACAGATAGTAGAAGGAGAGGATCACGAACAGGTGGTATCCAACCAGCATAGTATATTCTATTCAACTATCATCAATTTTTGGTATATAAAATAGAAATGAGGCCGCGATATTTTATACGCACATAGAACTAGTAAAGTCTGATTGCATTGATTAGTAGACAGACACAAACTAACACACTTATTGATTGTATTTATGTTCATTATGTATATATTAAACATTATAAGCAAATTATTCTTCATTAATGGCTCGTACTATTCTGGACTAGGATGCATGGTATTAGTGATCATGATATGCATCTCAGTGAGTGATATCATCATGATAAAAGGGTGTATCTAATTCAGCCTCATAATAAGTTCTTATCTTATTATTCTATGATTTTATCAACAATTTGTCCATCTTTAATAACTTTCTTCTTTTTAACTTTCTTTTTCTTTGGTGCACCACCTTCAAGGGAGACATTCGATGAGGAGGTTTTTACACCATGTTCTAAACCACCTGACGACGATTTACAACCATCACCGTCATTAGAGTGACCTAATTGATCTTTGTCATCTATTTCAGGTAGTCCGGGTGGTGGTGCATTTTGTACTTCTGGTGATATTTGTGTTAATGGTACTATTATTAAATCATGACTAAAAAAATCAGTAGCACCAATAAGTTCTGCTATCGATCTATCTTCATAAGATGGATGTACTAATTGTATATCCTGTACATTATCTTTACGACAAAATCCAAATTGATATAAATTTAATTCTGATTTTGGTCTATCATATATATTTGGTAAACGACCAAATATAAATAATACTTCTTGCCATACAACACTGCGTTTCTTCATACGATTTCTTTGATCATACATTAATATAGGTCTTAATTGTTGTAATGTTAATATACGTATATTCACAGGCATTGTAACAACAGGATCAGATACACCCATTGGTAGATCGTCAAGAACGTAACCATGTGATGATTGTGTTTTATAACCTTCACCATAAACACGTATGACAAGAGTGAATTTGACATTCTTAGTTGGAGATGGAGCTGACTTCAATTCCTTATTTGCTGCCATTCTTTCAACTATGATATGTATATACTTTGAAATACTTCAATAAACAAAACGAATATTTACAGTTATAGTTCAAAAGATAATTAAAACTAGATAAAGGTATACCAGTTGATGCCTTTGTTGTTATGAGGAAAGATGTACCTTTTAAAAAAAAATATTTTTGTATATTTTTATTATAAATAAAACAAAAATTCGTATATTAAACGAAAAGAAGGAGTTTAGTGCAATATATTACTTTCATTTAACACTTTTTTGACCTGTTTTATGCAGTGGCCACCGGGGCCACATTCGTAGAGAGAGTGAGTTTGTAGAAAATAGGTCCAAAAAAGCACTTACGAAGTATTATACAATGAATAATTGGGAAATAGAAGTAGGCAAGATCCTCGCAAGAGTGATTGCAAGAAGAGATAGCGAAATGTTTCGTGAACCAGTGCCATATGAAGAAATGGGTCTTACAGATTATTTAGATGTGGTGAAAGTTCCTATGGATCTTGGTACTGTTCGTAAGAACTTAGATAGACGTACATATCAAAATGAAGATGAATGTGCTACAGATATTCGAAGAATTTGGATGAATGCTATGTTATATAATGCACCAGGTGCTGTTGTCTATGTCAAAGCCAAAACTTTAAGTGAATTTTGGGAATCGCAATGGAGTGTTATGAAAAATAATGATAAAAATCGTCCACCACAAACGCAAGAATTGCAAGCATTCAGTGAATTATGTTATAAATTAAGTCCTACAGATTTAGGTAAAGTTTTACGTAGTTTAGAAAAAGATTCACCTTCATGTCTTGTAAAAAAACCACAATCAAATGAAGTTGAAATTAATGTTGATCTTATCAAAGGTAATATATTTAGAGATCTCCATAACCAAGTAAAGAGAATTGTTGAAAATGGATCTTAGGTATGTAAGCATGGATTTGTCCACAAGAGTGTGGGGTAATATGACGACGCAATATAGGGATTTTATATATAATCCCATTCCTTAGTTTCCCACCTAAAAAATAATAGCATTTGTTAGCTTTGTATTTTAATCAAAACTCAAAACAATATATTTATGATAACATAACTCCAACCTTTGTTGTTCTACAGCTGTGGGCCTTAGTTTGCCCTCCTGCAATATGGTTTTTGCCTCCGCCGTGTGCAAAAATAAACTTGCCTGAAGTGGGGTTTGAACCCACGCATCTTACGATACTCGAACTTGAGTCGAGCGCCTTAGACCACTCGGCCATCCAGGCTACCGGCGGCGCCAGTATCGTATCGACTGCGAAACAGATTTTATTTATACTATTTTTAATAGGGACGAAATCTTACTGAGATGTTTCAATTATATAATTTAGTGTTTAAATGCACTAACAGTGCAATAACGTATATTATTTAATTTAAAAGTCGGTCATATGTTTACTAATATATATATATTTAAGCAATTAAGTTTGGATCTGCCTCTAATCCGCAAAAGTTTATTTGCTTACATTATTATTGAATAAGTATAAAAATCAATTTGATGATACTTACTGATTTTGGGATAATGTCATATTATCGAAATCACGAACTTACAACTCTTTGTTCTGCAGATGACCCAATATCAGGTATCAGTAAATCTGCACGTAATTGAAGGCCAAGCCAAGGCAAGGACTTGGATGGATCCGGAATGGAGGGTCTTGCGAGCAGAGCAACCACCGCATTATACGATCATTTATGACAGCACCGCATATCATACTTTCCACGCATTTCAATGTCTCAAAGGATCTTGAGCATCAACTCATATGAGAACATCCAGATTAACTCTACATACTCTACATAACATTCACGATGATAAACAATATAAGATATAATATAACTACTATGAGAAAAGAATAAATTTGCAACAGTGCAATAAAACATTATCTGTGGATACATCACATAACTCTTTAACTCTTATCATAGTATTTTTTCACATACCCGAGGCCGAGAATACGAAAGAGAGCGCTATAGTGAGGTATATACTACTCATTAAATCCTTCTTTAAGCTATTTATTAATATTCTTCATCATGTTTGTTTGTTTGTTTTTGGCGAAAAAAGTAGAAAGAATTGTTCCTTATACTTAAATATTATGAGCCGAACACTCCATCAACCTTCTTCGTTTTTCTTGTTATTGAATAGTTTACATATTCATGATATCTTTACCAAAAAGTTCTTCATCAGATGGAATGACTTTTGTTTCCTTAAGTGGTTTACTAACCCATGTTTCATTAATAAGATCACGCCAAGTAATATTGTGGTTAATACTATTTCCACCCCATGAACCACAACCTAATGAAAATGTTTGTCTCATACCATTCCATAAATTACCACTATTAGATGCTGCTTGTGGTTGATTAACCATAACTCTTGATGTCTTAGTATTAGATGCTAATGTTATGATATTATCATCATTATTAGAATAAATACCACATGAGTGCCCTTGTCCTTGATATTCTTGAATCATATTTGTCATTTTTACTGCATCTTCAATATTATTAATTTTATATAAGGTTAATGTAACACTTAATTTTTCACCTGAAAATGGATGATTTGGTCCAACACCAGTTTCTTTAACAATGAAGAATTTAACATCATCTGGAATATCAATGCCAGCCATACCCGCAATAACCTGAGGTGGTTGTGCAACAACGTTAGCATTTAAATGACCGTCAACCCAGGTAACTGCTTGTAATTTTGCTTTTTCATCATCATTAAGTACATGTCCACCTTCTTTCACTAATAACTCTAACATATCATCATAAATAGCATCAAATACTAATAAAGAATTATCAGCAGAACAACTAGCAGCATAATCCAATGTTTTAGAGATACGAATTTTTTCAGCAGCCTCAGCCAATGATGCAGTGTCATCAACGGTAACAACAGCATTACCGACACCAACACCTAATGCAGGAGTACCACTAGAATAAGCAGCACTTACCATAGCACCACCACCAGTAGCAAGAACACGATCACATTGAATCATTAATTGATTAGTTTTTTCTAAGGATGGTTCATCAATAGAAATAACAAGATCTGGAGGACCACCACACTTTACAATAGCTTCTCTCATTAAATCAACAATCATTTTATTTGTCTTTTTAGATCTAGGATGAGGTGCAATAACAATAGAATTACGTCCTTTAATAGATGAAATAGCTTTAATAACAGGGGTGGCTTCAGGATTAGTACTAGGTGATAATGCACCAATAACACCAATTGGTTTAGCAATTTTAACAAGATTGCGTGCATGGTCTTCTTCAATGATACCAACACTCTTATCATCAATAATATCCATTAATGTTGCACGAGTTTTGCGATTAATTTTGAGAAATTTACCATCATAATTACCAAGACGTGATTCATCTACTGTAAATTGAGCAATCTTTTCAGATACACCAGGTTGTGCAACAGACCATACAATAGCTTTAATCATACGGTCAACTTGCTCTTGAGAATAATTCTCAATTTGTGCTTGAGCAACACGACTTCTTGCAATGTAAGAAGCAACCTCATCAGATGCTTGCTTTTTCTCTTCTGAAGAGACTTCTTTAGCAAATCCACGAATTGATGTTGTGCGTACAACAGACAAAGGAGCACGACGAATGCTACGAGACAAAACTGAATACATGGTAATAATATAAAGAGCGCGTTTACGGCAATGAAAGCACAGAAGGATTTTTTCCACGATGCGACGCCCGCCGGGCAACCGGGAGTAAGGAGCTCCTTTGGATAGTAAAGAGCAGAATAGATAGGCTTAATGATAATGAGCAAAGAGGGAGTGTATATAGGAGTTAATTGGAGTCAGTCCCGGGGAAATGCAGATTTATTTATTGAAGATTGAAACACAATGAATGACACAACTATTCGCTATTTAAATAGATTGGTCCATGTTTTCAGCAGAAGATTCTTCAGGCTTCGGTGCGTCACTTTCCATCTTTGCAGTTTCTTCCTCTTTACCTTCTGCTTTATCGGATGCCTTTTCATCAGCATTATTTTCATCAGCTTTGGCCTCAGCCTTGGCCTCAGGTACTGGTGCTGGTGCAGGTGCCTTCTTGATCATAATAGGATTGGTTGCAGAAAATAAAGCACTTCTCTTTTTCATGATTGCATCACATGTTAAAACAGGATTTATATTCTTATTAATATCACCCTGTTTACCAATCATATCATACATCCATTCTTCACATTCTGAAGCTTCCTTTCTAATTTTATCACGATCAGTTTCATCAATATGCTTAAATCTGTCATCAGTATTAGCAGCAAATGTTTTGCATGATTCAATTTGTTTCTTTAATTGTTCAATAGCACCAGGTCTATTAGCCTCTTCTACAATTCTAGTTTCAATAGGATTACTAATAGCATATAATTCATCAAGTTTTGCAGTATATTTTCCTTTAGTAGCATCCCAACCATCACCATCTAGCCATTCTTCAGATTCATTTAGAAGATTCTTTAACTTAGTGGCTTCGTCTTGAGAATAATAACCTTTCAGTTTACCATCTAATTTATCACGCATAGAATAAATATATGATTCTAATTCATTTCGCTTATCTGCAGTTTCAACGATGATTCTATCCTCAAAAGCCATACTACCTTCAAATTCAATAGCCTTGGTAATTTCGGGACCAGTAAGACCAGAACATTCAACTACGGTTTCTAAGTCAGTCTTCTTAAACCTTTTCTTTGCTGGTGCATCAGCTTTAGCTTCACTTTCTTTTTCATCACCTTCAGTTTTAGAATCCCCTTCTTTACCTTCACCTTCTGTAACCTTTTTATCATCACCACCTTCAACATCCATAGCAGGTGCTTCAGGCTTCGCTTCTTCAATAATTTCTTCCAACATTTCTGCTGATTGCAGATATACACAATGGTTTTTATCAATATTGAAGTTCACACGTACATCTTGTGCAACTGTACCAGATGGAACTTTAATTAAGTATTTTGCAATTGTTTTATCAGCATCAGAATTTGTAGCATCATATGATAAAGTTACTGTAAAATCACCAGATTTTTTACGGAATGTTAGCCTTCTAGGTTTCTTAGGAATATCATCACCACGATTATACAACTGGGCTGAACTACTTTTCGTTGTTTCTTCATCTTCATCAGTAGATGTTGAAAATGAGTCATATGTAGCTACAATACCATAATATAATTTATCAACAATATTAAAAGGTTGAACACGAATACGACTTGATAACATGGCGCACTGTAGCGCAGAACCACGTGCGACAGCTTCGTCAGCGTTCATGGTTGTTTTTAAACCAAAATTTTGAGCATCTTGATCTAAATTCAGTACTTCACTAATTGTACGTTTAACCATACCAACACGTGAACCACCACCGACGATTTCGACTTCGTGTAACTGAACGGCACCTATTTCCGCTTCATTAAGACATTTTTCAATTGGTGCTCTTAACCTATCATTTAGTGCTTGTGTCATCTCATTGAATTCGTCTTTCTTTAATATACATGCAAGATCTGTATCTTCAGCAAGACATTCGACATTAACTGGAGCTTCAGAGACACCATTTGGTGATAGCGTTTTCTTTGCTTTTTCAGCAGCAACAGCTAATTTTAATAATGCCTTCTTATTATTACGTACATTAATTTTGGTCTTTTTTTCAAATACAGTACATAAATGTTCAATAATAGCAGCATCATAGTCACGTCCACCTAAATTATTTTCACATACACTAGCTAATATCTTCATATTACCTTGCATAAATGCTGCTATAGTAACACTATAAGAACTATAACCCAAGTCAATAAACATGATATGTTGATTTTCAGTTTCAGAAAATAACTTTTTAGCTGATTTGAAAATACCATATGATAATGCAACAGCATTACCTTCATTTGTAACTTTTAAACAATTAACTGATGCAATTGCACATGCATTCATTATGGCACGTCTTTGAGCATCATTGTACGACGCTGGTACAGCCATAACACAATCACCCATACTAGCTCCATTATTTGCATATGCAACTAATTGTGTAGCTTTTACTAAACACATAGCAAGAAAATGTTCCGCAGAAATGAGCTTTGGTTCATTATCATATTCTACACGGATACCAACATTACCATTAGCCAATGCTTCCGCTTCAAATGGTAAATGTGACAACTCTGCTTGAACATCAGGAGCATTAAATGGACGTCCAACAAGTCTTTTCATGCATGTTATTGTATTTTTGATGTTAGAACGAGCCTATTAGAATCGACAACGAAAAAACAGAGTGAGGAGTACGCGTGGAAGGTTGGAAAATTTGAGTTAGTAACGATATTATCACAATGAAAATGGTAGGAATTTGATATGATGAGTAGTACTTACCATTGCTGCACCTTCATCACCTAAAAAACGTTGTTTTCCTTGGATAGAGACTGCTGTGGCTGTCTGTCTATTACTCGCCATATTGAGCAGGACATCTACACCACCTTTGCTCGTCTGAGCAATAAGCATGGACAAATTACCAAAATCTAAACCACAAACTGACATACTTCAATAATGCAAATTGATTAGAAGATTGAAAATTATTTGTATTTGTGTCGTGTATTGATGGAACATGATCTTCTTCTGGAAAGTTCCGACGGTCGTCCTGCGATCCCCGGCTACATCGCCACTCGATTGAGTTTTAGTCTTCTGTTCTCGAAACGAAGGTTAAATTGTTCAAAGACAAGATCTTGTTCACCCCGACTCACCCTTTATTATCAAACGTAAGTATATCAATGCTGCATTTCATGACTTATAGATGGAGATAGAGAGGTTTTAGAGACGTCATAGGAGCATCGATGCTTTCCTTGTTAAACACGCTTTATCAATACCATCATGATACAATTTCTATCATTAAGTATAATATATACATTACAACAACACATTGATGTCCGTGAATACGAAAATGTCACACATCGTTACACAAAACAAGAGACTAACATTCTTCTTTTCTCAAACATCTTTAATTACATATATAGTAAACTAATTTAATATGCCCATTTCTAGAGAAAAGAAAACTGAGTACTTCATTCGCATGAAGGAAATGCTTGCGAAGTATACCAAGGTATTCATCGTCGCTGTTGACAACGTCGGTTCCGCTCAAATGAATCAGACTCGTCTTGAGATGCGTGGACGTGCTGAAATTCTTATGGGTAAGAACACTATGATGCGTAAGGTTCTTGAGGATTTCCTTGAGGAAAACCCAGGTCATCACTTCGCTGAACTTGATTCTCGTATGAGAGGTAATGTTGGTTTCGTTTTTACCAACGAGGACCTTGGTCCTATTCGTGATTTCATTCTAGCCAACCGAGTCCCTGCCCCTGCTCGTGCTGGTGCCGTGGCTCCCATTGATGTTGCCATTCCTGCTGGTCCAACTGGTTGTGATCCTGGACAAACATCATTTTTCCAGGTCCTTCAGATTCCTACCAAGATTGTCAAGGGTCAGATTGAGATCACCAATGTTGTCAATCTTATCACCGCAGGTACAAAGGTTGGTGCTTCTGAGGCCACCCTTCTTAGTAAGTTAAGCATTCGTCCTTTCTCGTACGGTCTTAAGATCAATGAGGTTGGTGACAATGGTAACTTTTTCAGTGCCGCTGTTCTTGATATCGATGATGCTTTCCTTGCTTCCAAATTCCAGATGGTCTTCAGCAAGATTGCTGCTTTATCTTTTGCAACAAACACCCCTACCCAAGCATCCGCTATTCACTCTATTGCCAATGCTTTCAAGACCATGGTTGCTGTTACTACCGGTCTTGAGAACTACACATTCGCTGAGGCTGCCAAGTACAAGTAATCTCAAGGAAAGTGCCGTTCAATAGAAAGATGATCCAGAAGGTATTTAGTGCTTTGTACTTAGTATACGTATATTAACTGGTTTATGTTTGACAATAATTTACACACAATAATTTAATCTCTTATAAATAACCCTTTTTCACCATTTTTTAATGATATCAAATTATTTCCCAAATGGCGCCACTTTAAGAGGACCTGTAGTCGTCGCGACATGATATGGTTCTCCATAAAACGTATCATATTTTTTATATAAATCATCAAGTTGTGATTGTATAGTACTAATTTCTTTCATTAAATCATGATTTTCTAATTTTTGTTGCATAGTTAATGTTTTATTTTTGAATTGTTTTTTCAATAATTCCATTTTGTAAGCTAAAAAATTTTTTCTTTCTAATTTTTTTCCAATAATACCACGTGAAGCTAATTTTTGCTTAATATAATCATAATTAGTACTTACTTGTACATTTGTCGATGCTTTATTAAGTAATTCAAATAAAATTTTGACTTGTGATTCTGATGATACTTTTTGTTCACTGAATTCTTCTTGTAAACCTTGTACCATGATTGATGTTGGAGTTGTTGACATATCATTTAAACCATTAATATTATGAGCAGTATTAAAATCATTATCCTTATTTTTCATTTCCATAATACGTTTAATTTCATCAATGTACTTAACTTCAAGTGCAGCTACTAATTTTTGATAGCGTTTCTCCGTATCATTTTGATATTCAACTTTCCATTGAAAACATGCCATTTTTAATCTTCTTTTATGGCTTTCAACACGACTTCTTTCTTGTGCAATAGCACCACCAACTTGAAGTAATTGTGTTTGATATTCGGTCATTTGTTCATCCGTTTTTTCTAT
>JACKZZ010014434.1_pt1 | contig 29103 bp, 11 predicted proteins | sample 8027871 | NCBI WGS metagenome assembly JACKZZ01 (sample SAMN15724774, study PRJNA655200) | protist metagenome | isolation source: fluorescence activated cell sorting (FACS) single amplified genomes of... | place: USA: West Boothbay Harbor, Gulf of Maine | collected 2000-07-19
GAAACTCAGCTCCTCTCGCCGCATACGTTGAGCCGCCTGCAGAGGTTTGACCTTGCTTACCAGCATCAATATCTGCACACGGACCATCGCCAGCAGTACTGTATTTACCGGCAGCACATACAAACTGAGATACTGCCGCGCTGCTCACATATGCGCTAGCCCCTGTCGGAGACGCATCCGCGGTTGCGTAGTTACCGTTCGAAACATCACGACACGTACCCAACACACCAGCTGCCCCGACTTCAGTTAGGGTGATAACAGTGCTGTCTCCATTGGAAGTGAGAGTCAGTGTGTTACCGACAGCATAGCCAGTTCCCGCAGTCTTGACAGTCACAGCGGTGATTACACCGCTACCATTCGTCGTCACACTGAGCACTGCACCAGTACCAGTATTAGTAGCAGCAGTTCCTGCAGCGGCTGTCAACGTATTTCCCGTCCCTGGGTAATCTGCAGGATTTTGGTTCAATGTATGTTTAGCACCAGACGCGTGGGTGGTGATTTGAGCGTACAAGCTGACGGCACCAGTTTCGCCCTTGAAAGTACCTTCCGGGCAAGCAACCTGCTGGTCTGCTCCAGTGTTCGCCTGCATCACACCCAGCTTTCCGCCGACACCAACACTGCTTGCTTGGAGAGTGATCACTGCATCAGCATTTCCTATGGTAGCGGTGGGAAGCGTCAACGTATCACCAGTTGCGTAGCCAGATCCTGATGTCTTCACAGTCACTGTAGTGATCACACCGCCGGCATCCGTCGTCACACTGAGCACTGCACCAGAACCACTACCATCAGTTGTGGGGTTCACATCTATGGCATTTTGATTGACAGTATGCGCTGCTCCCTGTGTTGTGATCTGAGCGACCAAACTCACAGAAGACACTTTGCCGGCGACTGACACAAGACAGTCGTTATTTCCACTCGGACTGTATTTACCGGCAGCACATACAAACTGAGATACTGCCGCGCTGCTCACGTACGCGCTAGCTGCTGTCGGAGACGCATCCGCGGTTGCGTAGTTACCGTTCGAAACATCACGACACGTACCCAACACGCCAGCTGCCCCGGCTTCAGTTAGGGTGATGACAGTGCTGTCCCCGTTGGAAGTGAGAGTCAGTGTGTTACCGACAGCATAGCCAGTTCCCGCAGTCTTGACAGTCACAGCGGTGATTACACCGCTACCATTCGTCGTCACACTGAGCACTGCACCAGTACCAGTATTAGTAGCAGCAGTTCCTGCAGCGGCTGTCAACGTATTTCCCGTCCCTGGGTAATCTGCAGGATTTTGGTTCAATGTATGTTTAGCACCAGACGCGTGGGTGGTGATTTGAGCGTACAAGCTGACGGCACCAGTTTCGCCCTTGAAAGTACCTTCCGGGCAAGCAACCTGCTGGTCTGCTCCAGTGTTCGCCTGCATCACACCCAGCTTTCCGCCGACACCAACACTGCTTCCTTGGAGAGTGATCACTGCATCAGCATTTCCTATGGTAGCGGTGGGAAGCGTCAACGTATCACCAGTTGCGTAGCCAGATCCTGATGTCTTCACAGTCACTGCAGTGATCACACCGCCGGCATCCGTCGTCACACTGAGCACTGCACCAGAACCACTACCATTGGTTGTGGGGGTCACATCTATGGCATTTTGATTGACAGTATGTGCTGCTCCCTGTGTTGTGATCTGAGCGACCAAACTCACAGAGGACACTTTGCCTGCATCAGCTTCCACGCAGTTAGTCAAAGCAGTTGAAGCGGCAGCATCTCTGTAATAACCAGCGCTACAAGGAGATATGAATGCAGCGGCAACTTGATTAGCAGTGGCGTGTGTATCACCGCTGGTTCTACCCACGGAACCGGCAGGAACTACGATGCAATTGGAATCATCGTTATTCGCAGTTCGGTAAGAACCTGCGACACATCCCACCTCGAAAATAGCACCCACCTCATGGATGGAGTCTGCCACAGAGCTTCTGGCAACATCTAAGGTTCTACCCACTTTGCCAGCTGCGACATCAATGCATGGGCCGTCATTTCCAGCAGCAGCCTTGAATTTACCTTCAGCACAAGGAACACAAGTTACGCCAAAATCATTTGATGCATAGCCAGCTTTGCAGACACCCGGGGAATTATTTGTGGAATTTTCACAACCATTAGCATCGCATATATCACAAACTTGATCACCGTTAAGTGGTTTATAATATTTTGGTCCATGAACTGCAGTTAACGTGACTACTAGAGGTCCTGAGCCTCCTATAACAGAATCTGGCAAAGATACTGTGTCAGACACAATGTACAGATTATTACCAGGACTTTTTACAGTCACATGAGTGACAAGACCATTACTATCGGAACTCACATAAAAAGAAATGTTATTACCGCTCCCACTAGTAGTTGTAGTATCGACTTCCAAATTTACTAAATTCACTGTACGACCAGTCATACCCGAAGTTTTTTCGACAACAGTACGAGGGTGATTTTCCTCACAGGTACATGAATTGTAATTGTTTTCAAGTGCGGGGCAAGTAGATACACAATGTTCAAGAAGTGATTCTAAAAATGTGTTGTGTCGCAAGCATGCCGAAGTAGTTTCTGTGCTTTGAGCTGTTTGAAAAGTCGTGAGTAAATTCCATGAGCTACAAGTAGAATCACAATTAGCGGAGCCTGCGGCGGAGAACTTGTTGTCCTCGCAAAGGGTACATGCACTTGCTCCAGCCGCACTGTATGAGCCTGCAGGACATGGCGTGCAAGTGGTTTGACCAACGATAGCAAAACTTCCAGCAGGACAATTAGAGCATTCACTTGGTTCTGTAGATTCGCCAGGCCACGTGTTCACTTGGCCAGCGGGGCATGCTGTACAAGTACTAGAACCCGCTGCACTAGTAAGACCATGAGGGCATGCGATACAATCAGTCTGCCCAGTAAGAGAATAAGTTCCAGCAGGACAATCGGTACATGATGTTCCGTAAGTTTCAGCATCACCAGAAGCGGCATTCTTCGAAGACTTTCCAGCGGCACATTTCGTACATGTCGTATCACCTGCAGCTGCAATTGTACCTGAGGAACATAATTCGCAAGAATCGCCTTTTGAGCCGGTAAAATCTGATGCTTTACCCGCAGCGCAAAGGGTACATGTAGTGCTGGCAACTGCTGGACTATACTTTCCAACTTCACACACATGACAACTCGAATCGGAAGTCAAGTAATAAAAACCAGGTCCACATTGAGTACATCCAGTAACACCATCCGTTGTAGAGCCCTCAAAGCCAGGCATACAACTATTACAAACAGCAGCGCCATAACCTGTAGTAGTATAGCCGGTATTGCAAGATTTGCATGTACTAGCACCAGGAATAGCGAAAGTACCGGTCGAGCAAACTTCGCAATATTCTCCTCGGCGGACTGAACCAGGAGCACAAATCCACAAATCGGATGCTATCATGAAACGGCGTCCGTACACAGCACGTACAGCCGTCAGTGTGACACTACTCGAGTCGCCTCCGCTGGTAGACAAGCCCCAAGTGACAACGGAATTATCAGACTTGAAAGCCGCAAAGGCGTTGGCATTTGCCGAGATTGACACAACACCACTTGTCAGGCTATCAGCACTAGATCCGGTGGAGCCTCCGTTGGCTGAATTGCCCCAAGTGACAACAGCACCAGAATGTTTGACTGCCGCGAACGCGCTATCTGTTGATGAAATAGAGGAAACATCCGTCAGATTCGTAACCACACTGGAACCACAATCGCCACCGCTACTGCTGTCGCCCCAGCAGAAGACGGATCCATCCAGCTTCATCGCGGCAAATGCAGCCTGTGTCGAAGCTATTGAAGTGACAGCCGTTAAGGAAGTTGTTTCAGTACTCGTATCGGTTGCAATCTTCCAAGTAACGACAGATCCATCCGCTTTGAGTGCTGCGAAAGCAGCGTCTGTGGAAGAAATGGATATTACACCGCTCGTAAGCTGAGCGGCTACAGCTGTTGAGGGGCTGCCTCCATGACTGGCATCACCCCAAACAACTGTGGAGCCGTCGGACTTGATCGCCACAAATGCTTTAGCGGTTGATGAGATGCTCACAACATCACCTGTCAGACTATCTGCGATAGAGTTGCCTCCGTTGTCAGGATTACCCCAAGTGACGACGGAGCCATCGGTGTTGATTGCAGCAAACGCAGTTTCTGTGGATGATATGGAAACAACATTTGTCAGGTCTAAGCCTGACGAGTTGCCTCCGTTGTCAGAATCACCCCAAGTGACGACAGAGCCACCAGATTTGATCACCGCGAAAGCGTGCTGTGTAGACGATATCTCGGCTACTCCACCCGTCAGGTCGGTGGAGCCTACGTCGCCGCCATGAGCCGTTTGACCCCATGTGACGATAGAGCCGTCGGCCTTAACGGCTGCAAAGGCTTCAGATGTCGATGAGATGGAAACAACATTTGTTAGGTCTTTCCCTGACGAGTCGCCTCCGTTGTCAGGATTACCCCAAGTGACGACAGAGCCATCGGATTTGATTACAGCAAACGCAGTTTCTGTGGATGCAATGGATACAGCATTTGTCAGGTCTAAGCCTGACGAGTTGCCTCCGTTGTCAGGATCACCCCAAGTGACGACGACACCAGTGGCTTTGATTGCAGCAAAAGCCGTTCGTGTTTTGGCATTACTGGTAAAATAACCAACAACACCCAAAACTTGGAAGCTTAAGAGCAAGTAAATTACCAAAAAAAACTTGCAGGCAATCATACTGTAATTGCTTTTGTAACTTTTGAGTATATTCATCACCCTTGTCAATGATAACACTATATTTCTGAACTTGTCTGGACTGCAAGACGATTGTACTGCACTGAAGGTAACTTGTTGATGTTACTTGGCGTACGTATTCTAGCAAGAACTGTTCCTAACAATCTCTATTTCGCTTGAAAAGCTAGTGCAAACGAACCAATGGGACATGACGTCGAAAAAGAAGGGAAAGGGAAGGAAAAAAGATAGGGAAGGTTAGATGTCTGGCTCTGCGGTAACAGGAAAAAGTGTTTTTGCGGCCCAGGGAGTATATGCGCAGCGTTTTTTCGCATTTTCATTGAATAGATCTATCAAGAGATTTTAATTGTATCTGAGTACGATCATGGATACTCAGTTTGGCGGCTTGGTAGTGCAACCGTCGAATAAGACGTTGAACATCCCTTGGGCGCTTGCCGGCAAGGCCAGAAAACACCCAACTTGGACTGCGCTGCCAAGACTGAGCCGTCAACTTATTCCACGGCGACATCTTTGGTCATGGACATGCCGCTTAATCCTCGAAAAGACGTCCGAATGAAACTTAAGGCGAAAACCTGCAGCGACTGTGCATGCAGAATAAAACATGGCAGATTTCATGACGCTTTTCATTATGGATTCATTTAGAGTTTTACTCACCTGTCAATAGGATGCACTATGCGATAAGTTTCTTATGAAACGGATTCCAATCACGCAATGCTTCGAAAATTGGTCTTATTTCTTCTGGCTTCGTTGGACGACAAAATCCTCCCGTCCGCGTTGCTTCTTCCCACAGAGAATCCAGGGGAGCTTTTGCTCCCGGATGCGGCGGCCAAAAGGCTGTTAAAGGACATTCTCATTGTACTATTCTGCAGGCAACATGGCGAGCATTAAGAACCCTCTGGCTGAGGGAGCAGAAGTTGATAGAAATGGCTCGCTTGGTGAAGTTAGCGCAACAATTTCCAATGGTGCAGCAAACCTGTCTGGGGACAAGAAACCTGAACATCCCCCATTTGCAACTTGTTGCAATATGATTTCCATAGGCGTGACCTTTTTTTCCTTTTCCCTGGCTCTTTCATTGGCTTCCATTGCCCTTTTTGTCTACGTGCCACAAGGCATGAGTCTTATTTGGGTCACTCAAGTGGGTATCATTACCTTTTGCTTAGGCAACCCTCTAGTTTTGTATTTTGCTTCCTTAAGCGATAACTTGACCGGCAAGTGGGCTCGCTGGGGCAGACGTAAACCATTCGTTGTAGCAGCTATAGTTCCTACAATATTCTCAGCTATCATGCTTGCCTATCCAAACAATTCCAACAAAGCTTCTTTTGAATACAGCTTTCTGGTTGCAGCAATCGTGCTTACTTTCAGTCCGGCACTTTTTATTATTCCGTTCAAATCTTGGATGATTGAGTCCTGCTCTTCGCCCGAAGAATACACTTCGATCAATGGGGTAATAACGATAACAGCTCTACTAGGTGGGCTCATGGGGCAGGTGGTTCTGTCCACAAAAAACGTAGAAAATCCGTTTGCAGGTGCACGCCTTTGCACCTTGATTACCCTCTTTCTTCTTCCTACAAGTGTTGCAGCACTTTGCTATTTCGTGCCCTCGAGGGAGCTTCAGAAAGCGCCAGAACAACCGCCGATCATATCTAGTTTCAGACAGTGCATTCGTACAAAAGAATTTCAGACAATCTTTTGGAATGAGACACTTACGCAAATGGCTGGGCAAGGCACTGGTCAGCTCACATACCCTATTCTGTATTTTTTCTTCGGAATGAAGCGTGTAGGTTCCATTCAAATGTATTTTGGGCCGGCTCTATATACAATATTGCTAGGATCAATTGTCTCCATTCTTAGCTTGACCTACTTCCTAAAACGCTTTGAAAAACTAGTTGTTTATAGAGCGGTTATGCTTCTTATTGTTTTTGTGGGTATTTGCACAGTGGGCACTTTGTTTCCAGGTTGCTTTGCATACAAGACCGATCCCCCCTTGTATACCGAAAAGCAACAGGCAGTACAGATCGTCATCTTTTTGGGGCTTTTTGTGATTGCAACGTGTTTAGGTGTATGCATGGGCTTCGTCCAAAGCTTGCTAGTTCGAGACCTTATAACCTTTGACACTTTCACAACTGGCTTGAATAGAGAGAGCATGTATCAAACAGCGATTTCTGTTCCTGCTAGTCTGTTGGCTACCGTCCCGACAAATATCGTGATGGGCATCTTGAACTCTTCAGGCTACAAAAACAAAGAAGGTCCAACATCCGCGGATCCTTATATCGATGAGGTGTATGGTTGGAACGATGGCACACTTGTTCAGATCACGCTTTACGTGCTCTTATTTTCATGCGGTATTGGATTCGGAGCATATTATTTGATGAAGGATTATGGCCTAACTACAGTTGTATCGAAGAGAATGGAAGAAATTAATCTCGCGAAAGATAACAGAAAAAAAGCTCTTGCAATTGCAGTTGCACATGAGAGTGGAGTGCACTCTGTTGAAGATGGCAGTAACAAGTCATCCTCTCTTGAATCAGTGGGCAGTGCCCTTGTCCTCACTCTCACTGACGAATCGAATTTGATGAATCATTTCAGTCAGTTAGAGAATAAAGCAATGAAAGAAGCTTCTGTGGTCGATGGACATAATGAAGCAATGACAAGGATTAGAAACTCTATTTTATTGGGTGGAGCTGTCTTGGGTCCACTGGCGATGATTTCTTTGCTCGTAGGCACTATCTATCAAATCAGAAACGGATTGCCGTTCGCGACACTGTGTCTAACCTTTTTCTCTATACTGATGATGTATGTAGGCTATGAAATCTTTAGATACCTTGCAATGCAAAAATTATATGCGATGTCAAATGATGAAATAATGGGACTGGTGAGGAGAGCCGTGGAGCGCAATAGCAAGTACAAGATGAACTTGAAAGAAGCACTTGACAAGGCTGAAATCGATGAAAGCGAGGAAGACCATACGAAATTAGAAGATGACCACCCCCTGGCCAGATTAACTATGACCACGAAAGCTACCAAGAAGTCTCTTTTGGAAGAGGCCGAGCCGGAAGATGAGAAACACCCACTGAGTGGATACAAGCGTATCTTTTCCAGCTGCTGCTTCCTCATAGTGGTGGGCATCTTGGCCGCAATTCAGAAGCCTTAAAGTTTTTTATCACATCTACCAGATAGTAATATACATCTCGAGGTTCATATTCTCATTACAGTTTACCAGTGCAGATGATTAGTGAAGGAATATTCATGTTTTTGGTTCGATCCCATTTTGGGTGTCTACTCTTATGTAGGTGGCTTCTCCCAATATACTACGGCAGCATTTCCCTTGAAAGTTTAGCTTTAGTTATGAGTCTGCGTCAAAAGGACCTCGTTTACATGTAATAAACAAATGCAAAGTAATTTATTCTACTGAAAATGTGTCAAGCTCTTCTCTATCACATATGACCATTGGTTTTCCCGTAACACTATTTAACACCAAACGTGGCATAAATGCCGCAATTCCTGCTCCTTTATCGGTGTCAGAACTCTTACTCTGCTTCTTGCAAACAGACGTGGATGCCCACAGAAGTTGCTCCTGTTTACTACCGCTTCTACCACTACCATCACCACCACTGCCACCTTCACCACCACTACTGCTACTACTTGCTGAGTCGCTGAAAATTACTCTGAATACGCCTGTCTTGTCCAAAGAAGCACGCAGTTCATCTCTATCTGTGAGTCCACTCACACCCGCTTGTAATAGCGGATATGATGCAGGTATTTGCCCCTTTTGTGACCACACTATCTGACCTACATGGTCATGTACAAGTAATGCATATTCCCCATTCTGCTTCACATTTGAAGAAGAAGATTCTAAGCCACTGGCAGGTATTTTATAGTGCAAAGTTAGACGAAAAGGTGTACATTGACGCCACTCTGATAGCCAGGTGCAATGCCCAATACCCTGTCCGTGTCCTAGCGCTTGTCCTTGCCCTTGTCTAATAGGTAATAAATCCATTCCTGCATGTAATTGCGAAGGCGGTACATGTAAAGAAAATATGTATACTGGACCTAGAATACAAATAACAACTTTCCACCAGTGGATGGCATTTTCAATAGATGATGTCATTGCCCATGAATATTCTTTATTCTTAGCTACGGGGCGGAGAGGCTTTTGCACACCAGTAAAAAAATATGCTACGCTATGAACTTGCAAATTTTCGAAAATATTGGCTTCTGCGTTGACAAATGTTTGCAGGAATATTGTGATTAGATGCATGGATGCGATCACTAAGGAGATAGTGTCGTGGTCCCACTGGCCTATAAAAGCCCTTAAAGTAGTGCCAAAAAAACCTGTTTTGTCATGTAACATCAAATGAGTTAATGAAGAAGTGATGAATGATGCTTGCAGGGCCCAAGGCGTCTCCGTTTCCACCGACTGAAACCCGTCTGAACGTTGTGGGAAAAACAGTGCAGCACATCCTGACAAAGTTCCGACAAAGATAGGTCCAATTAATGCACATGAAGGATATATTGCCCGAGGTACAAACACTTCTGCTGCATCTATCGTCGTTTTCATTACAGTATGCGTGCGAAATAAAGCAATACATACTAATAACACTACTTGAGCAAATCGATTATGTGTCCAGAAATGATAAGTGCCACAGTAACTGGTGGTATACCAAGCAAGTATCACCAGCGGGATTATCACATCATTCTCCAGTGGCAGCGGCAATTGATTGACCAATAATGGTGTGACGAATCCTCCCGTGAATCCAGTAAACAGAACCATTAAGAGTGAGTGTAACCAATACGTGCGCTTCTCAAGTCGCTTCTTGTGTACAATTAAAGAAGCAGTGATTGCTTGAGCAGCTGAACAAATGTGTGAGGAGGAGATATAAAGCAGATGAGGGTGGCATTAGTGAAATGAATGTGTAGAGAGAACGGACCCTAGCTTCTGTGCGTAATCTGTCATCACAGCATGACACACTATTGTACATTCTCACTCACCTAGAAGAATAATAAACACCTGTGATCTACTTAGTTCAAGCAATGCCTCTGATCCTGTCTCTCCTAGCATCCATTCCCATGGACGCAGTAAATTCTGAGGAATAACCCATTTTAATTGAACAAATCGTGTGTAAAGTGTCCACAAACTTCTTGCATGATGTATTGTCGCATGAGAAAACTCAATGACGAGTTCACATACAGTTGAGATCAATGCTGGCAACATATGCTCGTAACCATAAACGTGGATCGGCTTCAAAAGAATAAGCGCAAGAATGACGCTTGGCAGTGGATCCCTGGGATCCGCGGCATCTTTTGAGAAGAGACGACAACAAAAAAGGGGCCAAGATCACTTTGCAAAAAGAAGCCACAAGAAAACTATATCCGACCCCCATTACACGAGAAGATAAGCTCAGCATACCTAGTTATTCTATAGCATCTATCTCAGAGTCAACTGTTAAAGGCTTGGGACAGATAGAACCCTCTAAAGACAGACGGAGGGACCCGTATCTCATTTCGCTTTACTTTTGTGTAGTGTTGCACATATCCATCTCTAGATATGGACGCCGAGTTGTTTGATGATGATCCCGGATGCCTGCCCAAGAAATTTCAGCCAATATACATTAATCCATATAAAATATTCGGAATCAATAATCAAGACATCCCCAATGAGAAGGAGTTAATAAAAATAGTTCGTGATAAAACGCGTAGAGCAGCATTAGGGCAGTGTAAGTTTTTCTGGAGTTTACCACAGAATAAGGCTCCTATGGAAGAGATATTATTCGCTTATCTTTTAATACGGCGAATTCTTGTAGGCCCTGCCCAAAAAATCAAGGCTGTGTTAGCGCAATCAAATACCTTTTTAGACTTCCGTCCAGAAGACTTATTACCTACCTTGCGTCCATTGCAAGGAGTTGTTGAAACGCCAAGTGCATATCGTGCATTCCGCCATTTGAACATCACGTATTCGCATGCTGTACTGGAAATGTCTTGGCTCGTTGTGCCAAACTATGCGTTTGTTATAAACATTCATTATTGTTTGCGAAAACATTCCATTCAACGCACATATGCAGACATGCTGCAATTCCATTCAGAACTGCGTGAAGAGCTGCTCACTGTGCCACACTTCCCTGAAGATGCAGGTTCCTTCTCTTTCCTGACAGACTTATCACAAGCACTTAGTTGGAATGGCACCAAACACAGAGGGAGATTCCCCAGTAGGGATGAAGTAGGCCTTAAAATTGCATGCTTTTTACAACGCGTACATAATAGTTTGGCAGAATCTGGTCGATTTAGCCCTAGATTGTTACGCTTTTTGGAAATTGATTTTGAAAAGGTACAATCAGAGGAAGAGGGAGCTATCTTGCAAATCTTGGATAGCCAGATTTTACCCCCGCGGAGCTGCTGGTACATGATTGATGAACCTTGGTTAGGCAGATGGAGAAGATTCGCTATGGGAAGAGGGCCGCGTAGGTATTTGCCTCCGGGACCAATAAGCAATGCACAATTGGCCATTGATATGAACTCTGAATTCGACGGTAGAAGGGATGAAACTGACTTCAGTATGTATGCAAAAAATGGCGAAGACGAAGGCGCAGAAAAGGACAAAAGAGTTGCTAAAACTCCTTCCTCTAGCGCATCTAAAAAATGGCTGCAAAAGGTGGTGCATTACCGGTGTGTGAATTGTAATGTATGGAAATTTTATCAATTGGTACATGGAGGTGGTCCTGTGATATCTCGTCAGGATGCAGATATTTACTCCCCATATTCCGTTTCGTATTTACAAGGAGTCATTATGTTACAAACACGTGTAAGAATCATGATTGCCAGGATTAAACGGGAAGAATTATATACAAGACGATTATCTAAAACGCGGGCTGCGCAAGCATTGCTATCCAAAGAACTAGATGAAATGAGAAAGAATGCAGTGACAGCACAAATTGCCAAAGAAGCTTCCGTGCGATTAAGCCAAGGGTTAATTATTGCAACACAAATAACCCAAAAACTATGGAGAAAGAAAAATAACAGTTTACCCGAAGAAAAGTTAGCCATCGCAAAACGTGATCAAGCAATATTTAATCGCTCTAACCGCCTTACAAACAGTGGGCGTGTAGCGGAGGATAATATGACTAAAAAGGCAAAGAAACGCGGGTCAACTGCGGCTGCGGACTCTGATTTCTCGGCGAATCCTGGGGCAGAAAATATTATTAGTGATGTATTACCTATCGTTCATATCGGCAATACAAGCCGCTATACGCGTTCCTTGACTGATGATGAGAATCATCAAATTCCTTTCAAGATCAAAAAGTTGCCTTGGATGGAGATGGCTGTCATTGCAGAAAGTACAGACGGTCACTTCTTGGTCAATAGCAAAATTTTGTCAATTAATGGTCATCCTGCAAGTAGTATGACATATGCTGCATTGCGCCGCAGATTAGGCTCGCACGTACGTCCCATGACTCTTGTCTTAGAGAGGCCTCCGAAAGAAACGTCGAAGAGATCGTTGGATGACTTAATGAACCTGACAGACGACAGACTCAGATACAGTGCTTTCAAAATAATGTTATCAAATGAATTATTACTTATCAAACATAGCATTTCTGTGACAGCAAGAAGCGTATTTGATGCCATTGGGTTGAGTGTCGTTCCAACACACCATCGCACAGCCTATATGACTCGGTTGATCTTAACGGAAACGGATTTATATTACAAGAAAAGATTAGATTTGAATAGAGTACAATCGGAACATTGGTTAAGTGTACCGCTATATTCTATAAAATTCATACTAGAAGGCAAGGAAATTGATTCCATAGCGAAACACGGTAGCACAGTGCCAGTAGTCGATAAAGCCACTGGGAATACGCAAGTAGACTTGAAGGCCATCAACATCAATTTATGTTTTGCAATCATTACGGAGACGACAGAAATCATATTAGAATTGCCCACCGAAGCGACAAGTGCTGCGCTTCTTGAGCATGAAAGACATAAGCAGAGCAAAGTGCTAGAAATTCAAAAGAAGGATTTGTTGTTGCGTGGTTTGGACCCAGACGACGAAGATCAAGCCAAGCTGAATCAGTACGAGAAAGGTTCCGGTCCGGCAGTCAAAATGAAAAATAGCGCTTCTGAGACTCCAGCTGCTATGTTAGCAAAAACAAAAATGGTGATAGGGTGCTTGAAAATGCTTGTACAAGAAATCAAATCATCGCAATTCTATGTTGATAAAGAGGGGGTTCCAACGCTGCGACGTGTGGCCAAGAAGACGCTGCGTCAGCTGAATAGATAGTGTGTGATATGTATGTGTTTGTACTTATTATTGTAAATGAAATTTGTTCTATATCCTATGTATGGTCTATGCTGTCTTGTATTGGCCAGCGAATGGGTAATACCAGCTGCCTCCAATGAATTCGCGCAACAAGGAAGCACTTGGTACAGCAGTTCCTGGTAACGATACCAGTTGATTTAATAGGTACAGTAGTCTCTGAGCCTCGGCATACTCCCCGTGATCACTGCTTATAGATCTAAGTAATGGCTCTGCGTATATCTTCAGGACATGTGTCTCGTAAATTAGGCTGGAATTCATTACAATATCAGCATAATTTTGATTCGGGTAAATATTGACACGCTCCCCCAACGCGACTCCAGGCCATTGCTTCAAAGTTGCGCTGGCAGAACGTCCACGAAATAAGAAATCGCGTACCATACGACGCATCATACGCACCTGAGTACTAGATATGAAAGTCATGTTGTCAATAGCAACAGCAGACAACGGGGAAATCATGATTTGAAGTTTATCTGCCTTTGGGACGCGAGGAGTCAGGTTGGGATTCAAGCAGTGAATGCCTTCCATAATGATCAAACCTCCTTTAGGTAACTGAGTTTTCACCCAATGCTCCTTTTCCATTGGCATGGAAGTCTTCATGTCGTATTCGGGTACTAAAACTTCCTCTCCAGCCAGCAGAGAAATCAAATGTTCATTTAACAAAGTCAAGTTCAATGAATCTAATGACTCCCAATCAACATATTGCATGCCACGAGCATCAATATCAGGCCATCCTTTGTAATAACTATCAACAGAAATGACAATGGGACGCACACCAGTGGTTTCTAAGGTCATGCCTAACCGCTTTGCAAAAGTTGTTTTACCAGAAGAGGATGGGCCAGCAATCAATACAAGTCGCGGACCAGGTTGAGCTTTGGTGCCAATAGTGCCACCAATACGGTTAGCAATGTTGACTAGTTGATGCTCGTGCATTGCTTCACATAGCTGAATGAACTGGTTGGACTGCGAACTCATAATAGCTTTGTTACACGAAGCAACGCTATCTAACGAGAGTTGCTGTGACCATGTTTTTTGCTTGGTGTAGGCTTCTAGTAGAAGTTCTTCGCTGCTTTTAACCATTTCTAGCTTCTTTGTAGTCAAACTTGGGACTGCATAGTAAAGTCTGAGATGAAGTTGTGGGCTGCCTTCGATGCAAACGTTGAAATGCTCACTGTTAATGGTTCCAAAGTTGTCTAACATTTCACTTCCATGCATAGCATGAGCAAGTTGAATGTATTCGCCTCCAGCACCGCCCAATTGAATGGAATAGCAACTGATTGTGGCATCAGGAATCGCTTTGACAAAATCCAATGAAACTTGAGCACTCTTGGAGGCAAAATATGCTTCTAGTTCACTACGTGCAATGCTCTTGCATTCTATCGGTAACTTTTCTTGTACAAGTTGTTTCATAGTTTGCATAATACTGGAGGCGAGTGTATCTGTAGGTTGCAATTCTTCACCATTGGCACATATGTTGAATACGAAGCTATTTGCAACACATTCTTGCACAGAAAGACATCCTGTGAGTTGCAGACGCTGGACAGCTGCTCCAAGCAAGATAACGACACATCTCTTGTAAATACGGGCACCCTCAGGGGTATCCACACTTGTTGCGGTTTGGTTTGCAAAGGATGACATGGTTTAGCAAATTTGATATAAACGTGCAATCCATAGATTCGTCCCAGATTCGCCCGTAAATTCGGGCGAGCCAAAAAACCAAGCCAGCAAGGGAACGAAAGCTCGCACGCGAATTTAATATATTCACGGTGATCTGAAGACGAAGTTATAAATACATCTTTATATTGCAAACATATTCATTATTTGAATACGATTGCTGTACTATTAGTTGATTATTTTCATCAATCACGGAATAAACGATCAACTTGTAGTATCGTTTGGTTTATTCATCATTAGACATTAGACGCATAGCATACTTCAAGTTCCTCAAGCAAACTTGTCGAAAAGTGATTATATATTCTACAAAAACATTCCGTATAAGATGAAGACACCCATGGAGTCACCAGAGCCACAGGAACCTACTGTGAGAAAGAATGTACCCGTACGCACAGCCAGCGTGACTAGCCGTCTTACAGGTATGTTGACATATGGTACCAACTCACCCGATGGAGGTTACTCTACCAACCAGTTAAAGGAATCGTATATTGAGATTGAAAACATGTGTTCTCAGCTAGCTAATAAGCGAACTCTGTGCGAGAAGCGTCTGCAAGCAAAGAACGAGAAGATTGCCATGTTCACGTCCCTGCATGGGAGCAGTCAACATCGGATGTTGCAAGCAGTAACAGAAGCAACTTACAAGGCTAAACTACGAAACAAAGCGTTGGTGGAGCGCATGGGAGATATGAAAGACGCCATATCACATGTGGTTGGTGACGTCGCTACAGACAATGGTTTGCATCGAGCACAAGAAGCTTACAAGAGCAAACTAACTATTGCTTTGCCTGCACACATTAGTGCTTTGGCTATCAGAGAATCCTTTTTAAGCCAATCACATATGCAACTACCCCAAGAAGAAGCACCATTAGAACCAGGAAATGCTGCGGGTAGAGCACATCTTGCAGTACATGATGCGGAGCAATTGTTCCAACGTGCGCACAACCGAGCAATGGGCTGGGCTAATGACCAAAAGCAATCGCAATTACAGCAGAAGAAGCAGAGACAGAGGCAAGATTTGAATCAGACTGGCATTAGCAGTGCAAGTTCTAGCAGCAGAAGTCACAGCCATGTAGACAGTGATGCCAGCACAGTTGTCTTTGGCATAAAATCTCTCTCTCTCAACAATGGAAATGCTAATAGCTCAAACCAAAGTCACACCAGCAGGAGCCAGACAAGTATGACCAGTAGTAATAATGAGGATAGTAACATGTTTGTTTACTCTGACAGTGATCAGAATGGAAATACTTCTTCTAGTTCTTCAAGTCATATCAGCAGCAATAGTCAACCAAGTCACAGCAGCAGCAGCAGCAGCAGCAGCAGTAGCGGTAACGGCACCAGAAACCAAACGAATAGTGGGCGCAAGCATAGCAATCAAGCCAATAAAAGCTATAGTCTGTTAACTTCTGAGCAAACAGACATGTCCGTCAGTAACATCAATAGTGATTCCAACGCATCCAAAACTGCGAACAATATGTCGGTCTCAGAAAACGTCAGTGTTAGTAGAAGCTTACGTCTTGCTGAATCTGACGAGGAATCATCTTATGGCAATGGAGACTCAACTGGCTCGCCTAAAGAAGATATTGATATCAATGATACGGGCCGGAAAGTTGCTGACGCCACCCTGGAAAGTTCATTATATTTTGCGTTCACTGTCACCGGTGGTAGCCCGTCTTACAAAGTTCCCTCGTCTCCGGGTGGATTCCGCGCTGGCAGCAGTAGCCCTGGTAGTGCTGCGCGCACAGGGCAAAGGCAGGGAAGTCCGGTGGCTCGCCTTACAAGCACTAGTGTGCGAGCCAGTCCGAGCACATATACGTATGGAGCCACATTGCAGTACAGTGCGCCACTAGCGCAAACTACATCTGCCGCAGCCGCTGAAAGTTCGGATTATAGAGCAGGAGGAGGCGGAGGGGCTGTGGGAGGGGAAGGAACAAACCGCTCCAAAACTGCCGAGTTTTCCAATTTGTTCGATGAAGATGAGTTCGAGGATGAAGATGTCATTCGCAGCGCCCCAGCCTTAGTCGATCTAGAAACGACGATGAATAGTAACAGGTAGTGCAAAGAGACGGAGCAATGTAATAGTCAGACGGGTAATCAGAGTAGAAGAGAAACAGAGAGCCGCGTATGTAGAGATGTAGATGTCTGTAACTAAGCGTGAAGTAAAATTCAATTGACTTTCTTTTGAACAAAATAACATTCTTCTCCTCTGCCTCAATACGGACTTCACCCAGCGTTGTCAGTTCCGCTTTCCTTTCATTTGTACCCTCTCATTCGATCTTTCACTCGCAAAGTTGCAGTGCGTTACCAGTGAGCTGAGCATATGGATATCATAACAATATATCAACGCTCGTCATCTTCATCTCCCCAACAATGTCAATGCACCGTGTCAACAAGCACAACATCTTACCAGTAGCTTTAATCCGTATACGTTGCAAAGATAAGAATCGTGCAGAATTGGTGCTCGTTCTTATAGGTCACTGATGCATAGTTATCAGTTGTAGGGTCCCACAAACATCTGGATGCAACACGCACGCCTTGGTTGACAATTTGGCCGATAACCGTTTGCACAACAATCTTATATCTCGAGTTAGCAATGCTTGCAGCCACCTCTTCGCGTACTCTGTCACTGATATTCAATGCCCAGAGCTTGGCATCCTCATCATTATATTCTAAATCACCTAGCTCTTGTGCAGCTGCTTTCTCCGCAATTGCACGAGCTCTTGAAGGATAGAAGCGATTATCTTGCCCAGGCTCCAATCTGAAGGTTGGCAAGAAGATATCTATAACTGGGGCACCATTGATAGTCTCCATCTTACTAGAGTTCTGAGGCTTTCCAGTTTTTCGAGCAGAAACAGGTGTTTAGGACCCACAGGGCTCCCACCACCTCAAGATAGTTTTAAGGGGTTTGCAATCATTGAACTGAGCATTACTGCAAAACCTATTGTTCTAAGTCTATCCGAATTGATGATAAGCTAGTTGTGTGATGCGAGGATTTATTTCATTTGAATTGTAAAGGCATTCTTTTGGACACCTTGCACTACTGCCTGTTAAGCTATCCTTTCTAGCTTCAATCCTAGTGTATTAGAGCAATACAGGTACATGCCAAGACCACAGACATTATAGAAACATACCTATTCTTCATAACTGGTATAATTTAGTGATTGCTTGTCAATATGGCATCACAGTTCTCCATCCTGTGGGGTGAGCTGAAAAAGCTGACGCCAATGACCAAGGCTAGGGATACCAACTATGAAAAAGATAGGAAAATTATCATGGGTCAGTTAGGTATGCTTGGTGGAGATGGTTCGAAAGGCAAAAAAGCTTCGACAAAAAGCTTAGTACCACGTGTGCAACTCAATAAACATCACGGCAAAAAGGCACGTGCGATGGAAGGTAGTGCGCATTTGGATGCATTACGCCAAGATAACAAGGCCGACAGTAAGAAGCGGCTAGAAGTTCAGTCTCTAGTACACGAGGTAGAGGCGAAAAATGAAGTTTCTAAAGAGTTAGCCAAGTATGTTGTGGCGCAGAAACCCATTCCTCCTCGATTACTAAAAGCTCTGGTGGGAGGAAAAATGACGAGAACTAATACCCTCCCTCCAATCGAACAAAAAGCCAAACATGTTGGCTATGTTCCTCCACCAACGAATAAGATCCACGTACCGCGAAATGTGATAACGATGCAAAAGAGGTGTGATAACAAGTGGGCAGCTGCCGAGCGTGAGTTCCTGAGTAAGTGTTCTTATTATAGTGTGTGTGCTCTTGTGTCTTATGTATTCTATCTGACGCATCTTGCATAGTTTAGGAGCTAAAGTAACATACATGCTAACCCACTTTTGCCCCCGTTTCTGCATTTTACCAATATAGTTGATTTATACAGAGAAATGGATAGGCCACAAGGCACACAAGTGGGCCTGTGGAAGATCTATTATGGACGGCTCAGCGATCGATTTCGTGCATTATATCCTCATAGATGTCCTGAAGAAATCAGCGATAAATTACATTCTATGATTGAAAAACGCCAAATGCATGCGGTAGCTGAGGTAGACCATTGGAAAAAAATTGGAACACATAAAGCGCAGGACAGAGATAAGGGAAGCCCAACGAAACACATTTAGTGCTTAATTTCTTAGTTATGGGACTGAGGTGCGTAGCCATAGCAATATCAGTAGATTTTGAAAAGATTGTAGAGTTATATGTATACATTTCACAGTAAAGAATACATCGTGTACATCGTTATTCCTCCAGCATAAATCTATCGACATGATCATTTCCGTTGAAACGTTAAAAAGACTTATGAAAATTCATCCACCATCTGTTGCGCTTGTAAAATAACCTTCCGTATTGCCGAGCCTTCATTTCTAATCAGATCCTCACGTTCTTTCATACGTCTCATCTTCTTCTGATCATTCTGGAAGCGCTGCATTTCCAGCTCTGCAGTTTCGTCAGTGTTGCTGGATGATGCCAGCAACTTATGTCTGACACCTTTATACTTCGCTAACTTATCAAACCACCAGTCGACTCCCAAGATTTTGGTTCTGAAGGCATTTTGTAAACGGAATGCAGGATGCATGGTATTAGGAAATTCTTCATTCATTCGGCAAAATTCATCGAATTCCATTTTCTTCCCTTCCACCATTTGCAATTCTTGTAATGCGCGTTTAGCTCGTTGTTTCTCAAAAGGATTTAAAGTGTTCAATAGAGTAACAAATTCCGCATGAGTAATAAAACCCTTTTTGCCTTTGTCAGTATAGATAAACATGAAACGCAACACTTCTTCTTTTCCAAAAAAGCAGTATGTACCAATAGCGCGTAAGAAATCGCCGAACTCAATCTTACCAAGTTCGTCCAAAGCATCCATAGAATAGAAAATTTCTTTACTGAAGAAAGTTGGCGTTTCTTCGAAATATTCGAAAATTTCATCGAAGTCAACACTGCCTTCACCTTTCTTATCGACTTCTCCAAAAACACGCATCCATTCTTCCAATTCGTGTGGTTGCAAACTCAACAAATCCACTGCTTGGCGTAAAGGATTGGTGACAATATTCGCCGTTTCTTTCTCGTAGGCTTTCTTCAACTTATCATTCAATCTCTTCATTAATGCTTGCATGTTACGATCTCCTGGGTTCTTCGCAAGTAACTCGCGTACTTTCACTACTTCGTTTATGACTTCATCGGTGTTCTGGGCACCCGAATGGGCAATCTTGGCAATCTTCTTTACCCAGAAATACATATCCGGTAAGCCAAATTGATCTAAACATTGATCATATTTCTCATATCCTTCTACCATGTTTCTGTTTTCTTCAGCTTCACTTAAAGATAACTCTAATTCCTTGTAAGCAAAAATCTTGGTTGGGTCTCTCTTGACATAAAAAATGCAATTGAGATTGTGATGCGTATATTCTTCCCACTTATCTTTTGCCATCTGTGCTGGATCTTTAAATGTTGCATGAGTTGGATCATTACTAGTAATTTCTAAGTTCGTAATCATCAATTTATTGTCGTAAGTAAATTGAAACCATAAATAAAATTGGTTTCCGAATGAACGTGGCATTTTCTGAAAAAAAGGAATTCCTCTATCTTCCAGGGCAGTTTGTTGGTCAGCAAACTGTTGATTCTCCTCTGTTCCTTGACAAATATGAAACTTACGGATACCTTCAGGCATCGCAGAAGAGTCACCTTTATTTCTGGCACGAATTGTTCTGGCCATCCGCAACTCTTCTTGGTCCATCGCAGTAGCCGCGCTGTGACGCAGATCCCGAATAAAGTCTCCAGCTGCACGAATGCCTGCTTTTGTAGCCGCAGCAATTCTTTTTCCAATGGGTATACGCTCGCTCCTTTCCTTTTTCTTTTGCTCTTCGACACGTGTGGCCTCAGCAAGTGCTTTGGCTTTCTCTTCTTGCAGCGCACGCATTCGAATTGTTCTTAAAAATTCCAATCGCTTTTTACGAGCTTCGATTTCGACCTGCATAGCTTTTTGCCGTCGCTGCGCTAGTAACGCATCTTGAAAAATAGCTACAGCACGCTGGAATTTAGGTACCATGGTTGCAAAAGCATTCATCCAAGTTTCTTCAGCGTCCATCATGTCCTTCAATTTTTCGTACACGTTATAATTAGATTCACCAAATAGCAAGCGTGTCGCTGCCGAAGCTTTAATAAGCTCGCCTGCAGAAGGAGTTGTACGTGGTTTTACAATTTTCAAGCATTCAACTAGCGCCAATGATTGGGAATTAAGCGGAATTCTTAAACATTCACGTTCCATTAAACTCAGCTTTTCCCCATTACCACGCTCCAGCACTCTGTCGAGGAAAGGGTCATGATGTGCTGCTGCTTTGAACACAAGGTTCCTATGTTCATTTTCTAGCATTTCTTTATCGACTTGCTCTAATAATTTAGCTACTGCGATAAAGAGTTCATGATTTGCATCCACTTCGCTCTCGAAAAAAATACTGCGTAGTCTTTCGCGCTCGTCTTCACGTGCCTTAATGTGCGCGTGTTGTTGCTCAATGTCAAGTGCAAAATCATTAATTTTCTGTTCCAGTGGGCCTATTTGTAGAGAAACTTTACTGTTGACTTCAATACATACATCCAATTCACCTTCTTTTTTGAATAACTCTGCACCCAAAAACCCGACTAAGGCTTCTCTTTCCTCTTTTTCTAACTCAGTTTCAGGATCGACATCATCTCCTTCTGGAGGCACAGAGCGTGTATCGATTTCTTCCTTTAAATCCATGATATTTTTACGTAAAGTGATCGCTTTTTTGTCATTATCGGCAATAGTAGTCTCAATACCTTTCTTTTCTTCAATTGCTTTGCCTCGATCAATTTCTGCTTGCCTGGCGATTTCTTCTAATCGTACATCTCCCACTGCTTGCTCTGCTAACCAAGGTTGAACAAGGTAGATATCCAAGAAATCTGTTATTTGTACATGCTTTGGATGACTATATGGATCCAACATTCTGCATTCAATGAGTATGAAATCTTTCACTAGTAAATCAGGACTATCCCCTGGAAAGATGAAAGTCGCAGCATTTTTGTCATCTTCATCATTGAACTTGGCCTGTAAACCCACTTTGATTGCATCAATGACATTGTTGTTTAGCTGTGTTAACTTGCGCTTGATGGTCAACAATGCTTCACTGCAACGTAGTGCTTCATCTGAACCTAACGCATGCACTTCACATAACTGCTCTACTTGCAATTGAACTCGTTCTGCAGATAAATGTGAATCGGCTAAAATGCCTTGATACAACTCTTCCATTAGACTATCTACTTCAACAGTGATGTGTTCATCGCGTTCAATACGATGTGTTTCTTCTAATATCAAGGATTCTTGTTGTGCATCCAATGTTGCTTGATGAATTTGCATTTTTTTACCGTATCGCTGTAGCCAATCTACCGCCAAGCCCATGCCAAGCTTCAATTTCATTACCTCAATTCTTTTGAAAACATGGCTTTCAATGCGTCCTACTATATTAGACTCATGATTCACCCATTCTAACCGATGACATGTGTCTTTGATGCGAACTTCGATGGCTTTCAATCTGCGATAAGAATTGCGTAAATAAGTAGTAATCCACCAAGATATATTGCGGCAATTATCAAGACGATTTTGTGCAGTTTCCACACGTTTATACGTAGCATCTAATTTCTTTTCAAGTTTTTCGTATTCTTCGGGATCTAGCACACCCTTTTGAGCTGCGGTGACTTGACTTTCTTCCGCGTGCATTTCACTGACTAAATCCTTTTGCTCGAGTAAAGACTGAATTTCTGCGGGTAAGCCTGAGTCAATTTTCAACCAATGTGCAATATTCGTCTTCAGTGTCACCTGCAAGTGGGAATACTTGACAATCATATTCTCAAACAATGATTGTCGAGCTACAATTCTTCGTCGTTTGATTTCTACAGCAATGCGCTCATCCAATTGTACTCTCGGAATGGCAGGCGGATCGCCGTCTTTCTTAATTACGCGCTTCTTCTTCTTCTTACGAAAAAGTTTATAGTTCACATTTCTTTCCCGAAACCATTTCCTTGTAGAATATGTTCGGAAAAGCTTTTGAAATGGGATCCAACAGACTTTTTGCCGAGCTTCTTCTTTCGTCACAGCTTCCAATTGAATCTGCTCCCTTCGCTGATGAACGATTTTCCTGGCACGTTTACAGCGATATAACAAAGCAATTTCTGTAGCTGCTTGGTGCTTGTCATTGCTCTCACCTTGTGCGCGTAAAAATTGCATTCGACGCGCTTCCTCTTGCTCTTCATATTCTTTTGCCATGCGCTTTTCAGCTTGTAAACGTTGTACTTCTGCTCTAGATCGCATGTATTTCACTAAGTATCGCAAGTCATATGAAGCATGTTGAGCCATATCAATATGATATACGAGCGACTTCGTAGGCTCAGTAATGGCAATAACACGTGGTTCCATGAGTGACATGACATGATTGCGTCGAGTGGCTTCTGTATGTGTTCGAAAGGCACAAAAGAAACAATACCCACGCATGCATGTATTGCACATGACAATACGCATTCGAGTCCTGCATGTTTCGCAAAACAATACATCACGATGATTGGTAGCGATATCAAAAGAATTAATCATTGGGTCGTGTTGTTCAATAGAAGTGTCGGTAGGTCTGTGAGGAGTTGTGTGAGGCCAGAATGCCATATTGAAACAGTGCATAGGCGGTGGAGCAGCATCTGCAGCATCTTTTTTTGCTTTCAAAGCTAACAAAATGGACATATTTTCCACCGTACTGCCATTTTTACGCGCTCTTTCAGCTGCTTTGAACATATCCATACCATTCTCATCATATTTTAATCGTAATTGTGCTTTTTCTCTGCGCTCTTTTGCACGCCCAGTAGTGGCCGCCGTGTCAGAAGATAGTAAGCCATCAATGTGCGAGTAATAGTCGATATGTTGTCCGTACTGATTGCTTAAATATGGCTTTTTGTCGAACGGTTGAGCAACTACCAGAGACATTTGTGGCTTCAAAACGCCATCTGTTGCAACATCTTCAATAATATGCCGCATAATATTTTGCACATCAGCTCTCGCTTCTTGTATTTGATAAGGAAAAATACGTTTTCTCACGGCTTCATCAGCAGCATTTTTCTGCGCTTCTTCTTGCGAAATACCCTTTTCTCCAGGTGCTATTGACACGCCTGCAGCTGATGGAGGCACGGTGTTCATGATAGCGCGCCAAAAGGCGGGCAATTTCAAGTAAATTTGAGCCAATATGAAACGCTCGCTAATACGAACAAGTACCCCACGTATCAAGGATTGTATACGAACAGAAGCCCAATCCTCGTGAGCTTTACGGTACAGCACATTTTTACATGCATGTCCACGATAAATCTTTTGTATCTTTATTGCTGCTTTTACAAGCGGCAATTTACTATTCCGGAAATAACGCTGAATACGCTTGGCACTGTTTTCCATTGCCAGTGCTTTCAACAAAATAGCCATTTTTCTTGCTTCTAAGATCACTTTATAAGTATTTGCAATCTTTCTGGCAGACAAACGTCTCCTAAATCTCTGCCACAACGCATACAGTTTCCATTTAAATTGAATAAATCGAGCACATGATTGCTCTTCTAGTCTACGACGAATGTATAGATCTCTATACCGCAACGATTTTCTCAATGGATGTCCAGCTAAAGCTAAATAACCAGGAGGCGGAGCGGGAGGCATTCCAGCCCCCAACCCTTTCTCCGCTTTCACAGCTGATCCGTTGACGCTACCTGCATCATTACTATCAAGCGCTTTTATAACGCTGTCTATTAGTCTAGCTGGACTCATCGAACGGTCACGCTTTTTAGGACTACGACTTCTGCTTCTTCGACTTCCATCGGAGTTCAGACTAGCAATGCTACCATTATCACCAAATCCTTTCTTTTTACTAACACTGAAATCTATCATGCTGCCATCTTTCGTGGGAGTAATCACAGATACAGAGCCTTGTCCAATAGTCGATATGCTGCCATTCTGATCACCGATACCCCCATCAGCTTTGCTACGTTTCAATAAAAAGGATTCAGATGCTAAATCAGAGAGTACTTTTGAGAAGACTCCACTCACTAATGAACCAACACCATCATCACCGGAGTAACGACCATGCTCCACTCCTGCCGGCATAGGTTCGGGCGGTGCAGGCGTACCTGGCAACTTTGCACTCGGACTTGTAGCACTGCCTGATATGATTGTGCTGTTGCCAGCGACACTACTGCCACCACTGATGCTACTTTCATCATTGATATTTGGGTTCACATAAGCTTGTGTGTACATACATCCAGCGAAAGCAGAAGTCCAGAAGCTCTCAGATGTCACATTGGGCAGCTCCGTTTCAGGTGAGAGTAGCACAAAACATAACTCACTACATTGCTGGAATAGCACTGCAGCCGCAGCCAGATTGATGCAATCTGCACCACGCAAGTCAATTTTCTCCAGGAATTGATGTCCACCTCGGTGATTTAACTCCGTCAATATCCAGGGTGAAGCAAGGAAAATTCCACACTGGTTCCTCAAGGACAGTTCTCGTAAGCAACGTAAGCCATCCAGACATGCTTCGATAATGGCATCTGAAAATTGAGTCACTCGTGTGCCCCATGCATTCAATACGCGACGGGAGTCTGACAGATGTAGCACTTCCATAAACTTGCAGGCATAGCAAATACTAATGACACCTTTATCAGTAATTGCAGGGCAATCATTCAACCATAAAGATTTTAAGCTTCTGCAGCAGCCTGCTACGACAGATAAAGCAGCATCATTAATATAAGCATGCCCAGAGATATCCAAATGCTCTAAGTTGGCGCAGCGCTCAGACAGACATGCTACACCGAAGCCAGTGAGGGAGGTGTGTGCGAGAGATAATCTTTTGATATGAGGCAAAAAAATAGCAATTCCACCTGAATTAGGTATTTCCATCTCAGAAAATGTTTTATCCGTGACACCACGATTATTCGAAGCATTAACATAAGTCAGAGTTGTATTCGAAGTCAGCAATTTTCGGAGTGATTTTTCCGAAAACGGGCCAATGTTCGCGATATTTAGCTCCTGCAAGGCTTTGGCATGCGATCCGAGGGTTTCCAAGGCAGTACCACGCACATTTTTACAACCTTGTATACACAGTACTGTAAGGCCAAATGCACCCCATGCAAAGCCTTGGACAGTGGCGTCAGTGAGACCTGGAATTCGAGGCAAATGCACATGCGTAAGTCCAGCCAACGATCCCGCACAGTAGTCCAATGACATTTCCAATAAGTGGGAACATTCATCCAATTTTAAGATCTTTAAAGGTCTTCCAGCATATTGCACATAATTGCCATCTTCCGGGCCGGGGTTTGGGTTCATGTGCGGCCCTTTTTTCGGACTTGCACCTACATGCACGATGACCCCCAAGGCTCGGAGCCCCGGGCAATAAGACAAATCCAAGTGTGTCAAACTTTCACACTTCATCAAGACATCATTGGCACCAATTTGTGTGATATTGAAATTTCTGGCTGCTTGCAAGGCTAAAAAACGATGATTAGTACGTGCTACTGCGTGCAGCGACTCGTCAGTTAACTTGGTGCATCCACTAATATTGAGCGTATGCAGCTGCGGTAAATCTCGATCTAGTATCCGTATGACATTATCATCAGATATGAAAGGAACATCAGATATATCCAACGAGTGCAATTGCGATAAACCAGACACGAATGCTAGAGCGATTTTATCTATTCCAAGGCAACCACTCAAGATTAACGAGCCCAACGATTGTCCGAATAGGCGAGAAGCTCTCGCGATAACTTTACTACCTGCTTCCGTGTTTCCGGCTAAATTCAGTTCCTGTAATTGGATTCCTCCAGCATGTATAGTGGTCAAGACTCCTTCCAGATCGCCCCAGTACCTCAGATCGGCTGTGAAGGGGGCGGGGCGGTATGTGTGGGATGAATAAAGAATATGGAAAAGAAGAGGGTGAGTTTCACGAATACAAGCAAATAGAAAGAACTGCACGGCATTATTTGAATCAGCGCATGAATTAAGAGCTCCAAAAACAAAAGCAAAACAACCAGACAGCTTATGCTATACATGCCATCTTTCCATACCACTGCTTGTTGGCGTGCCGAACTTGTGACTTGGCTCCATGACCAGACATGACTCCCACTCATCAAAGCAATACTGGTGATACAAAAGCCAGGGAGGAAATGGTTTACCCAGCTTTGCTCTGCTGAAATGCGTTCTTCCGGACAGGATGCGCACACGTTCTGTGCTAGCCGTACCAGTTCCACGGCTCTTGCTGCGGGTACCCTTACGGCTTTTTGCAGTGCCTGGAGACGAAGACATGATGAACTATTAGATGCTTTCTATGCAGAACATGCAATCGATATAAGGTAAACTTCAATGTATTCACTTTAATGCCTCAGTTGTGAGGTTGCTGCATCACGACGACATTGCATCTGTTATAAAGTCCACTCTGAAATCAATTTAACACGATTTTCCTACAATTTTAAGAGTAAAAAACCAAAGATTACTACAGAAAGACAATTAGTTGCCTGAATTGCATCTGAGTATCTCAAAAAAGCCTCATTAATTCACGAACGACGATCAATCTTTCAACAGGTCCAAGAATCCTGAGAGGACACATCTTCACCCACTCAACGAGTGGACCCCAAAGCATACACCGGATTAGTGCATAAATCTAGTGCATAATTCAATTTCTTTGGAAAATTATTGCAATAAGCACTCAGGATTAGATGCAATTCAGGGCAAAGGTGCCGCCGGCATCATTGCAAGTTGTGCAAAGAAGTAATAGAGACAGAGACAGAGAAAGAGATAGAGACCTGCGGGAAATCAATGCAGTTGGACGTGGGCATGTTGTAGTAAATAACTCGCCTAACCCTAACGGCAGCAATACTAATATTCCTGACGATTGGGCTTTAGATGAAGATGGTGAACGTGTGCCTTCCAGAGGCGGTGGCGTGGACTTACGACCCGGCGCGCAGTCAACAGTACGCCTAAGTGTTGGTGCTATCATGCGTTCGCGAACAGCGCAATCTGTAAGCGTGGAAGCCAGTCTGACAGGCGACGGCTTGGATGCACAAGAAAAGTTCCGTGTGGGCCACGGAAATGGTATACATGCTGCACGGCCTGCAACCGAAGGAAGTAGCGCTACCGGCAGCCCGGCCACATTACCACTAGCATTATCACAACCGCGGCCCGTGCATGCAGTGTCAAATGCTAACAGTGCCGGCAAGCACATGCAAATCAACAATATTATGCGGTCTACTTCTACTTCTACTACTGAAGCCAGTGTCAAATCTCTAGTGAAAGCTGGTGATGATGATGGCACCAACGTTGACGAGGACTTGATGGACAGCGCATCTCTGAATGCTGCTAAACAACAAAGGCCACGCAGCAGAAAGCTGTATCTCGGGTCGGCTAAACAGCAAGATGGTGAAGACAACACAGCTGCTGCGGCTGCAGTAATTGTCAGCTCCAATTATGATAATAGCGATCCTACTACTCGAGGCCCACGTCCAACAAGCAGAAAACTATACTTAGGGTCCGAAACTAGTGTGGCTTCATCACACACGAGCGCGTCTGGCAATGGGAAAGTAGAAGATTCCGCTATTGAACAACCTCTCCACGTCCGACACCCGCGTTCTGCTGGTACCAACAGACCTTCTCCTGCTGTAGCACGAAAAAACAAGCATGATGTGAATTCTGATGGCAAAAACATGGATGTTGAAGAGGATGCTAGCACACACACAGTCTTGAAGCGCTTGTCTTCCTTCGCGGGATTCGCCTCTTCGTCACTTGCTTCGACATCTCCTACAGAAAGCGGGAGAGATAGCAAAGACAGAGGCAGAGAAAAGGAATCTCGCAAAAGCGAAGGGCGAAGAAATAGTGGCAAGCATAGGAAGAGCAAAAAGCATGCGACTGAAAACCATGATAATAAAAGCAGTAGCGACGACAGTGACGCAGGCAGTAACGCGGTGATACGTGCATTAGCTCTGCAAGATGAAGAAGAGAGACCACCTTCAAGACAAGCCTCTGCATTTCCGGTGAGATTAGATAGTGCCGAGGCTAATGTTGATAATGCAGATGATGTGCACGACATAGAAGCATTTGTAAAGGAATGGGATGGTGAAAACAGTGAAGAACAACGGTGGAAACGTAGTGCCAATGTCAATGCAAGTCCCGGCACGCATGCACATGGAGGGGGTACTGCTTCATCATTACCTGCTTCTAGTACCGCTTTTTTGCCCAAAACGCCACCACGCAGAGGCTCGCATAGCAATACCAAGTCTGTACCCGTGGATTTGAATGATTTATCAAGTGATGATGAAATATTTACGCGCAGAACTGACAGAGCTTTTCGAAGAGATGGCAGTAATG
>JACKZZ010008539.1_pt1 | contig 29090 bp, 24 predicted proteins | sample 8027871 | NCBI WGS metagenome assembly JACKZZ01 (sample SAMN15724774, study PRJNA655200) | protist metagenome | isolation source: fluorescence activated cell sorting (FACS) single amplified genomes of... | place: USA: West Boothbay Harbor, Gulf of Maine | collected 2000-07-19
GAAGAAGTCGGCAGCGGTGGACACTAAGGGGGCACCAGGCGTCTTGTTGACACGAGTTCCAGGGTTCCGACCTTTGAAAGTTGGCAGTACATTGGTGATGGGCTCTGCGAGAGCAACAGCCTCTGGCACCTGCCCACCCGGCAAAGGGGTCACCGCTGAACACTCCGTAAGTCATGGGATTCAATAAACATCATAGTTGAGGTGCACCACAACAAAGCGTCCGCAATAACGGCAGGAGGACCGCTGCTGGAGCTGGCTGCAGCGGCAGCAGGGGGTCCTTCCCCTTCCTCTTCGGAGTTATCAGCATCTCCACCATTATAGCAATCAGGTAAATTAAGACAATCGACCGCTCCTTCCTCTTCACTATCAAAGTGAGACTGGTTGGAGTCGGTTTCATCGTCATTACAATCATCTTGGACGGTAATGGAGCCTCTGGCAGTTGATCTCTTCTTCGACGCCCCCCCTGCTCCAGCGGCCACCCGTTTCACAGAATTGGAGGAAGCACTAGAACTACCCACATTTAAAGCTCCGGGACAATCAGGACATCTGGGCTTGGTATGCCCAGTCTTTTGGCAAATGCTACAAGCCTAAGGCTTGCGTGCTGGCTTCGCTGGGTTCTCCGAGGATGGTGCAGACATGTCCAATTCGGTTGCATGCGCGTCCTCCTATAAAAAATTAAGAGTAAGCAAAATTCAAGCTTGCAAACAAGCACAGCGTTAACTAACCATATTTATGGTTATTCCAAACAGTCAGAAAGTAGATTAGAAAACCAGAGCTCGACAAATTGGACAAAGTGATGATGGCAATGTTGCTATGAAACTGCCTAAAAAACCGTTAAAAAACTAAATCAATGCAAAATTAAAATTATCATAACTTCTTCAATTTTAAGAGTTAAGCTCTGCAATTTTTTTCTGTGTTATAAAACATTGATGTTCTTATGCACTTGGTTTCATTAAAATCGGTTCATTACTCGTTTCGAAAAAGGGTTTCGCGCTCAAAGTTGGACAAAAGTGAAAACGCCCACACCTGGCACAGCGGGCGTTTTTTCCCACCAGTCTGAGTAGAGGGTTAATTTCGCAATAGATCGCATTTTTAACAAGGTCAATTGTCCTGAATGCATTTGTTGGTCAGGATTTTTTCATTTTATTTCATATTCTTGCAATATTTCATCACTTTCTTGTCCTTGTCTTTTTTGTTGGTTGTTTGTTTTGCTCTGAGAATGGGGGGTTCAGCATCTGTGGCGATGGCAGCGGTTAGTTCGCCATCTGCAAAGTCTGGTGGTGATAAGTATAAACTTGAAGCAAATCATCCTGAAGAAGATCCAGTTATGATGGCAATAAAGAAAAAGAATAAAGAAAAAGAAGAAAAAGAAGAAAGAATAAAACAAAGAGCAAAAGAACGTGAAGAGAGAGCGAAGAAACGTCATGAGAAAGCATATCCACCAATATCAGATCGTAATAGTAACCAAAGAGCTAAACAAGGAGATGGTCCTTCAGGTAGAGAGAAAGATGTGAATTCAATTAGTAGACTTGCTTTAGGTCATTTGAAATCAAATCTAAGTCGTGACGGTAACAGTATCTCTAGAGTTACTTTACGAGATGTTTCTTTTGATATGTATGATGCTGACAATGCTGCTAACGATTCTGAAAGACGTCAAGCAAAAGTGCAAAAACAAGCGATGGATATTCACAATAATCCTAAACAAAATTTGAATGTGAATACCAACAATGAAGCTGGTGGGGGCACTTTTCGTCTACTTGGGCCAATTATTGAACATCAAAGCGATATGACACCTACTTCACCTACAGGTAAGATTTGATCAAAGATATTTAGGAAAATGAATAGGAATATTTCTAGAATTTCAGTTTATGTGTTTACCTTTTTGCTACTGCTTATGTGTTTGTGTATGTTTTCGCAGCTGCTGGTTTTGGTAAAGGACCTGCACCGATGGAACGCCTTGGAGAGGACTCACCTGCAAATTCTGTTTCTTTTAAGAATTCTGCTCCATCTCCGAATACTGCTGCTGCTGTCGCAGCCACTGCTGCTGCAATGGGTGGTTCCACTATGAATGAGTCCAAGAGCAGCGATGAGAATGCTGCTCCCACCCCTTCCACTTCAGCTTCTACATCTGGTTCTGGTTCTGGTGCAGTGAAGAAAAAGAGACCTGGTCTAGGCTTAAGTATTTCTGTAAATAGTGAGAAGGACTACTCGAATATCCCTAGCGACATGAGTTTGTTTATGGCTTCTCAAAGTAATGTGATTGAAAAAAGTAGTCGACGCAGAGTTCTCGGTGGTGGCGGCGGTGGTGGAAGTGGAGAGAAGAGTCTACGTATTGAAGCTGGTGGCGGTGGCGGAAATGCGTCTAATCCCGGCGGATTGGCGCTGAACCTTGGACTAGAAATAGATCCCACCACTCGACGTCAGGCAGCTTACGGAGGCGGAGAGAATTATGTGTCCACGGATAGGAAAGTAGCTGGATCTGGATCTGGGTCTTCCAACATCCAATCTGACACAACTGTACGTGTGGGTGGTTTTAAAATTCATGAAAGCGGTATATCCCTTGCTGGAGGAGCGATGTTTGTGTCTCTTGGTGGTAGTATGAATTTTGTCGAAATTGCTGCACTTGGAGCTGGTGCATCTGGCACTGTGGTGGAAGCACTTCACATCCCTACACTGACGATTGTAGCGTTGAAGATGTTACCTTGCTACAACCAAGCTAAGCGAGCAAGTATCGAGAGTGAACTAGCCGTTTTGTGTAAGTAGCACCTGCTGCTGTCGATTTATTGAGGTTGTTGTGTCAATACTCACAATGACTGTTGTTGTTGTTGCTGTTCTGCCCTTGTAGACAAGAATATGGCTGATTTGCGTCTGGTGGATGAATCTCTTGAGGATGACGACGGTGCCCCGTCCAGTGGAAAGAAGAAACCCAGTCCTTATGTGTTGGCTCTCTATGACGCATTCTCGAACCCGAAGACAGGATTAATTAACTTGGTCATTGAATACATGGATGGTGGCTCCCTTGCTGATTTGGTGAAGTGTGGAGGTTGCTCTGATGAAGATGTGCTTAGCGATATAGCTGGTCAAGTTCTTGATGGCCTTAACTATCTGCATGAGAATAATCAGATGCATCGTGACATCAAACCTGGGAATATTTTATTGAATTGCCGTGGGGATGTGAAGATTGCAGACTTTGGTATTTCCAAGGCGATGGATGGTACAGCGGTGAAATTTGCGAATTCATTTGTTGGTACGGTAACCTACATGAGCCCTGAACGGATTATTGGCGAAGCTTATGGATTTCCTGGTGATATTTGGAGTTTCGGAGTGACCATGTTCACCGTTGCAGATGGATACTTTCCGTTTAGTTCAGATGATCAAAGCTACTGGGGAATGATTTCTGCTGTTTGTGATAAGCCTGTACCAGTCCCTGCTGAAGACATTTACAGTGACACTTTCAGGGCTTTTATTGCCAGCTGTTTGGAGAAATCACCAATTACCAGAGGGACTGCCAAAGAATTGATGAAAAACCCGTTTATTAAACCACGTGTGGCCACTTTGCCTTATAATCATGGCGTTGAGCTCACCGATCTTGCTCCTTCTGGTGCTCCTCCGGGTACGATGCGCGGTGCATTGGCATCGCCTGGTTCTTTGGGTTCTCCTGGTTCTATGCTTAATGGAAAAAGCGAGTCTACTTTGTCAAAGATTACCCACGATCGTATTGGTGGTTCAGCACTGAGATTGACAGCTAGTTCTGCTGTGATGTCACCAGCCGGGGCGCTCGTGGGCTCTGCGAGTCGTGGCAGCAGCTTCAATCAGGTGGATCGGGATGCATCATCGAGTGATATCACTGCCACGCCTGTACACCCCCAATCAGATGGCTTTGCTTTTGATCCCATTCTGGATGACATCGATCCCACTCGCTTAGAGCATTTGGATCGCATTTTAGAATCACTACACGATATCGTAATTTCTGCTTTACATGCTAGTGAGTTAATGAATCTGACTCAAGATGCAGAAAATGAAAAGGAAGTGTCGCATCGTATAATGAGTTGTATGTCAGAAGACAATTCGGTGGTGTTTACTAATCGTGAGAACTCGATCACGCGAAATAGTGTCAATCGACGCATGATGAAGCCTATGGACTTGGATACTGTAACTACATTGCATAATGCTGCCAGAAAAATGAGAAGTGATAGTGAAGAAGGTGTGATTGTAGCCAGTCATGTGCGCGCAAGTGGCTTGAATAGTTCGCAAGTATCACCATCTCCAAGCAAACATCAAATTGGTTTACCTAGTACGGATGTTTCACCAGTAGTATCTACAAAAGTCACTGGGTCAGGTTCAGGTTCGTTTGATTTCACGTCTGGAACTAAAGGAAAGGGTAAAAAGTTGATGAAACAATTCCTATCAGTTGCAGGTTTTGTAAAACCGGATCATTTACTGCAGTGGAAACATCTCGCCAATCAGCTCTATCTGCCATACAAATTAGTCGTTCAATTGGCACGCGAGAAACTTGAAGACGCTTTGTGGGAACTTGATAACGCGGAACATTAATAAAAATCGGACTGTTAAATAATATTGTATCTACTACTGTGTAAATTGTTAGACATAAACGAACCGAAATGAACCGAACCGAACTGTTCCATGTGTACTCTTTCAGCATTTGATTTGAAAGTAAGACGTGTGCCATCGATTTGTGCTAGAACGTTCCTCCTGATAAAAAAGTATTGTATTTAAAGCTTATGAATGTTGTCGAGGTACTGGTATGTCTGCAGTGATGCAAACAATATGAAATTTGGAGAACACAGCAGACATAGCGGTACCTGCTGCTGGAGTCACATGAGTCCCTTTTTGACCGCAACAACCACAAGCTTTTGCCATCGCAGGACAGATGACAGCAGAGTAGCTGGCATCGTGCTATTCGCACAGCAGCAGATCAACCACGCGTCTAAGCACCTCTGTAGCAGTGCTGGTTCTCTCCCTTTTACCATCTCCTTCTCCAGTAGGCTCTTTCACATCGTACGTCCGTGTTTGATTCAACATATCAACCAAGAATATCTCTTGCAGCGATAGTCGTGTTAGCAGCAACAGTGTGGCGGTGTGCACATCAGTGTGAAACTGGCAGAAACCGTCAATCATCACAATCACATGCTCCTCATCGCGAAGCAGCTGCTTCGTTGAGGACGGTATACTTATCCCAGCAGAGGACAATGAAGGTGCGCCCTGTCTCTTTGCCCCTGCACCCGCACCTGCCGCTGCGCCTGATGCATCAAACTGTCCCAGAGCTTTCGCTACGGCAGTGCAAATATCAGAAGGGTTACTGGCGAGAGAGAGTCCCGCTTGTAGAAAACCTGCTAGCAGAGATGGCGTGATGTCAACGCATTCTGAGCGGTCTGTGGCAGCCCCATTAGCAGCAATTGCGCCTTGATTGGACTTCAACAGTGCACCCGGCGGTGGAATCTCGTCTTCCCAAGGCTTTAAACCTGCTGCCGCTCCTTTCACTGCAACACTGTCTTTTCCAGTAAGATGCACTGCAGCAGTTTTCTTATTGGCATGAATTGTTTGTTGTAAGACATGAAACTCTCCACCACACAAAATCATCAGTGGTAAGTTGTATTTCACTTCTGAGGTCTCGAACAGAAAAGGCTTGGAAACTTCATCTTCCGCCTTACGTCGCTCAAATGAATTGGGAGGGGGTGGTGTCGCTCCAGCTCCAGCTCCAGTCCCGGTCCCGGACCCAGAGCCTGTTGATCCTGCGTTGCCCACAACACCACCATCTTTCAAATTACTACTACCAGGCACGAAGCTGATAAGTTTCCTCTCCGAATACATAACATAATGGCAATTTGCACTATAATAGTGAGCATCAGTGACGACATTAGTAGCAGTGGAAGTAGCTTTTGCTTTCATATAAACTCGATCTAAATGGGATACAATGGAATATATATAATGCCCCACATTACGGAAGGAATCGTCAGATTGGAACAAATGTTGCTTGTAGTGATTCCGATTAGAGTAATTAGACAATATATTGCGACCAGCACCACCAGGAGCAGAAGCAGCACCAGCAGCAGCAGTACGATCAATTTCATCACTGCTGTCCTCATCAGATCCGTCAGGGTCATCGTCACTGTCAAATGCTCTGTAGTCGACTGCTCCGGGAGTAATACTACTATTAGTAATACTGCCACCAGTATACTTGTACTTTTCGGTGTCCGTTATTCTCAGAGCACGATCTGAATCTTGTGGAATGAAGTATCTATTGTACACGCAAAACAAGCAAGACAGTGACAGTGACAGTGACAGTGACAGTGACAACAGTACACTTACTTATACTCTGCAGAAGTGGTTGCCCTACGCACTGAACCATTACTAGTTTCAATAAAAGATGCTCCAGGCTTCAATACATAAGCAATATTTGGATACAAACCAACCTTTAACAGTGCCAGAAGTAACTTTGGTTTATGGGCGTTGCGATTGCAAGGAAATGAAACAGACTCTTTACCAAGTATCTCACCATAATATAATTTATTTTTGAGTTCCATCGTAATAAAGTGCATCGTTTGAAGTTCAGTGAGTAAATCGAATAATAGCGCGTCTACAATTTCAACCATAATGTCTAGCATACAATTGTTATCTGTGCAAAACTTTTGTCTTGCTCGGAACAAACTCCCACCACGAGCAGACTGCTGGCGGCTGCTACTGCCATTATTAGACGTGGTATGATGAGAATTTGTACCTAGTAGATGAAAACGTACTACTAATTGATAAAGCATAAGGTGCTCGCTGTTAAACGACGGGAAGGCACCAAACGTATCTTCAACAGCTTGCCCCCCAGTGATCTGATTTGACGGTTGGCAACCCCGAAGCATTGGAGATCCTTTGCTAGAACTCAAAATTGCACCAAGGAGACACGCAGAATAGACAGAGCTGAACATGACACCATACAATACAACGCGCCCCACACGTGGTGAGCACACAAACTGGGCTAGTTTACGACCAAGTGCAGTCAATACGCCAGAATCTCCCCCGCTTGCTGCATATCCATATGCATAAGCAGCACTCCTGTCAGTATCCACATCAGTATCAACACCAGGGACAGGAGGAGGAGGAGGTCGGGTCACAACCACTTGCAGTTGAGCTAGGTTAAACACCCCCTTTTGGATGTTGGCAGTTGAAGGCACATCTAAACATTGCCGCAGCAACTGAAAACAACTGTCGCCATTGCTATCCACAATTTTACCGTCATTGCTACTGTTACTGCTGTTGCTGTTGCTGTTGCGGTTGCTATTGCTATCACCGCTGGCGATCAAACACTGTGAAAGTGGTGGCAGACTCATGGACTTGATCTGCAAGATTGTTTCTTCCAGCGGTACACGCAAAATCTCAGGGATTGAGTGAGCGGTCAATCGCTACGAACAGCAACAACGAAACACCGATTAACAGCAGCAGTGGTAAGTGAGCTATAGCGTGATTATTGACAGCGGCAGCAGCAATAGCAGCAGCAGAAGTAGTCAGTTTCAACACTCAGCAAGCAGCGTACGTTATATGTTCCTTGCGTGATACATCTGAAACATCGCCCAATTTGCACTCGACCAGCTCTGCCTTTACGTTGGGAGAGGGAATCCTGGGCAGCAAATTGCGTTACTAGACAGGTCATGTTTCGCTCAGCGTTATATTCCATTTGTTTCACTTTGCAAGTATCCACCACAGCAGTGACGTCAGGGATAGTGATACTGGCCTACATCAGCAATAAAAACAGACAGCATAAAAAACAGCCAACCACATGTGCATGCACATGTGCATATATTCACCTCAGCGACGTTGGTTGAGACAACTACACGGACGTAATTCGAAAGCCCTTTCTTCCGCGCACCACTGCCAACAGTTTTGCCTGATTTGAACACCACTTGTTGATCTGCATGGCTTAAGTTACCGTGCAGACATATGCATTTAATGTTCTTCATTTGAGCTGTACATGCTTCTGATATCCCTTTCAAAACACTCGTACCACCGCGTGAGTCACAGCCATCATACAAACCCTCACCAGTATCTTCACTATTGCCAACAACAGAAGTTGAACCATCTTGATAAAATGCCAACTCTTGCTCAACACAACGAATACATTTCTGAATTTCTGCAACACCTGGCATAAATACAAGAATCGTTTCACCATCTCCCAGTGGGCATAAAATATCTTCCCCAGTGGAACCATCACGCTCCCCTTGGGGAATAGCATAGAGTTCACCACATCCAGCTAGTTGGAGAATTAATTTTGTAAGCAGATCATAGTCGATATCACCAACTTTCTTTGGTCCACCAATAAGATAAACACTATTTAAGGCACTTTTGCTACTCTTTTTTGTAACTTTGCTATTGTTATTGCTATTATTCTTCGGCCGTGATGTAGCCGCCATATCCCCTAGCAAGCGACTCTCGTAATCGTTTCGGAAATATTCATGGACACTAAAAGTTCTTCCAGGGATACAGATGATTGGAGTAGTACTAGTACCGGTAGCTATGGCTCCTGAAACCATTGGAGAAGGTGTATTCAAAGTAAGGCCACTGCAAGGCACCAAATATTTGGCGATCCGCTCCGTGGCAATCGTGGCACTCATCACAATTAGCTTTAAAGGTGTTAACATCTCCATCGATCCCTGTCCCTCACCAGCCAAGCCCTTACCCTTGCCTTTGCCCTTCACCTTTCCTTTCTCTCGATCTGCAGCCGGGTAGTTTCGTGCCAACTGCATATTTCTCAGAAGAGCAAGGACTAGATCTGAGTCGGATCCTCGCTCGTGTACTTCATCCAGTATTACATAGTCCACAGCAGCCAAACTGCGCAGAAACTCAATGGAATCTGTATTCACGGAGTCCGAAGCCGAGGAGGAAGCCGATGGGGAACCCTGCAGGCGTCTCAACAACACACCGTACGTACAAAACACTATTTGACACTGTGGACTTGCTTTTACATCCCCCTTAATCATATATCCCACAGTATCCCCCAGCTTAGTGCCCATTTCTTCAGCTACTCGCTGTGCAACAGAGGTCGCAGCAAGCCGCCTTGGTTGACATATTAAAATTCTACATTTGCCTTGGTGATGTTCGTACAAAAACTGAGGGGTTTGGGTAGTCTTCCCAGAACCAGTTTCACCAGTGATAATTACTGCGTGGTGGGACTCAACAGCTGTGAGAATCGACTGCTGTGCACCCCACGCAGGCAGTTTCTGTCTCATGGCCAGCATTCCTCCAGTGGAATGGGCATAGCCGCCACTAGCACTGCCACTAATAGGTTTCGGCACCCAAAATCGGTGAGAACTGAACTGCTTCGTGGCCGATACTGAACCAGAGTCACCTTCAGATGCAAGAGGGGTTTTCCTTTGAGTACCCAGCAACCTAGATCGCAGCATTCCAATCAGAGAGCGGTCCACAGAAAAGCTGTGAGTCGGTTTATTATTAGCCCCTGCTATTATTTCACCATGAGCTCTGTCTCTACCAGCCGTGATCCCACGATCACTCTGCTCTAAGTAGTCAGTGATCAGATCCGAGTCCACGTAGGCTTTGATTCCCAACACACAGCCTTCACTTTCCATCACCAAGTCAGCCTGATCATCAGAAACTCCACTACCACCGCACATCTGTACAAGATGCTGTTGAATTAGGTTCTCTAGCGCTTTCACTTCACCAGAGCAATCAAAACCATCAGAAGACAATCCAGTGAAATTGACGAGCTGTTCTACAAGCCAAGAATTGCGAGCAGCAGTGGCTCCAGCAGGAGCTTGGGAGGTAGTATTTTTGCGTCGAATACCCACCCATACACCTGTTGCTAGCCCACTGTGTCGTGCAAAAGTATACTTAATAGGGTAGTTGCAATTAGGTGGTATTATCACATCCACTACGTACTCTTTAAGATAAAGCAGATTAACGGAAGAATCGGAGCCAGAGTTAGCAATTAGTGGGAAAGAATAGCATAAACCAATGGAAACCATAGCAGGGTCGTCCATTGACGTTTCAAGCCGATTCAGTGGAACAATAGAGCTGCCAGCATCCGCGACAATCATGACTGCCCCGGTTATCCAGTTTTCTTCACCGGCAGATTCGGACTGCACAGCAGTGGCATAGTCCCCCACAGCAGTGAATATTGACTGCAACACATCCAGTTCCTCCACCATCGCTTCGACATCATTCGCTCCCATCTCAGACTGGAGTTGACTCTGCTTTGCATTGTTCTTACTATGTACAGAAAGCCCACAGCCCATGAATAATTCCAAATCATTCAAAATGACACCAAGAGAAGGTTCAACCGCTGAGTCTATCTTTCGAGGCAGGGTATCATCACTGTCAATTTGCCTATCACTCACTGCCTTCACAATGGAAGCAAATAATTGGTCCTCTACTGTGTTGATCGCCCCAGAAATAGATGATTCATCGAGTTTCGAGGTGATCGTGTCCATAGATGCAGGAGCAGATGCAGATACAGGAGCTGCCAAAACTGGTGCAGGAGGAAACAGAGCGGCGATTCTTTTGTCATCAGGGGCAGTGGTACAGCAACCGAACACCAACTCAAAATACAACTTCAATTCGCTGTTCTGCAGGGCTATATATGCAGCCTTGTTGGTTTCGATGAACGAACGAAGGCGGCTCACGCGCGTATTGCGGCGGGCCACTCTTTGCAATCGCAACTGTTCTTTCGCAGATCTTGACAGTGGTGCACCGACACACCCACCACCAGTTGCTCCTGAACCGGCACCAACAGAACTAATACTAATGCCGGTCCCACTACTGGCGTTCTTATGCTGTAGATTCAACACGGCGGCAGGCGTACTCTTCACACTCTCCCCGCTGCTGCTGCTGCTACTGCCACCGGTGGCCGGACTGCTGCTGCTGCTGGCGCCTGAAGAAGACAAAGAGGAAGCACCAGACATCGAGATAGCTTTCACAGTATTGCTCCCGGTAACAGCTTTCGCGATGGATATCCCCCCAGACTTAATAGAGGGTTGACCACCGCGTGTGGCAACAGCAGGGGCACGGGGCGCACTCCCAGCTGAGGTTGCACCACGCGGTGCGCCACTTTTCATAGGAGGACCCCTGGGCCCACCAGCAGCACCGGCGGCACCTGCGACGGTCGCTTTGGGAGCAGACTGTAGCATACTTAACCAGGTAGATCGATAGGGCTCCGGTAATTTCCGCTCAAGTGGTAATGTTCGCTGTATAAGGTGGATGGACGGAGATGAACATGACCGCAACATGGGTAATCATTAGTGGTCAAAACAAGATAACAAAAAGTCACATATTTCAATCGATAAGAACTACCTGGAAATGAAACAACGCCAACAAGGCAGAATAATCCCGACCGACTTTATCCGATTCAAATCCCTTAGAAGGTAAATTTGGAATAAAACTAAGATTATTTTTTGAATCTTTGTTATCTTGTAATAAACAACAGTAATGATGTGATTCAGAAGGAGAACCACGAGCATGTAGATACTTTGGTAAAGCGCGTTTTTGCCCTTGACAGTATTCTCTTAGTAATTGCTCTGGTAGCCTTTCAAATGCTGAGAATTGAGATCATTGGTAGAGTTTTAATGTTATTGAGCAAGAAAGTAAGAAAGTAAAATGTGCAAACAATACGATAAAAAGGTAAGGTAAGCAACAAACAAAATGCAGTAGAACTTTCTTACTTACATTTCAAAACAACACCGTCATCTGTAACAATAGGCCCTTTATCAACCATTACAGTACCAGCACCCTTCTGACGATGACCTTTCGGAGGTCTGGGTGGTCTGGGTGGTCTGGGTGGCTGTGACATTGGTATAATTTTAAGAGTTGAAACTTAATTAACTGATAAAATGAAATTTTAAAGTAATAATTTCCAAACTGTTTTGAATGAAGGCTCAATAGCTGAATACTGGTATACCTACCTGGTAAAGTTATATTATTAGATATTTCACCACAAGTTCACGGCCGGCGGCCCGAGTCGGATCAGCGAAAAGGTGTGGCTCTGAAATTCGAATGATGACTGCTGTTATATTACTATTCATGGGATGAATATACCTGGTATACTGATGAACACACATTTGTGATTGCATTACACAATTGTTGCTCAGTGAAAAAAATCGACCTACCGATAAAATTGTACTCTTAGTATCTTACAATTAAATCAAAGCATTGAACAAGATTTGCATTATCGCCCAGCGTTGCTGCTTTTACTACTACTACTACTAGTAATATTATAAACCACATCGCGTAACTTCAACCAAGCAGGGTAGTGTAACAGTGGAGCATACGTGTAATGAGTGCAATCTTCCCAACTTGACTGACTGTCACTGAAAGGCAAGCGTGGCCCCAAAGCCATGTGCTTCGAAGCAGGATGTAGCTCCCAGAAATGTCGAACATAGTTGCGAAAAGGCACCAAAAACACTTTACCGCGCTGTCCATCCACTGACAGTTGCTGCCCACGCCACCTCTCCTCGGCATGTTGCAAAGCTTCTAACTCATACTGAACTTCTTTCGCTATCCCCACTGCCTTTCCCACTGGCGCGTCCTCTTGCGGCATACACAAATGAGGGGTGCACGTAGGAAAAGGCTTGGATCCATTCAGCCATTGTAGCCTCACACCGAAATCAAACCGACCAAACTCTATATTGGGATAATCTTGCATGCTACTTTCTCGATATAAAAATATATTATCGAATTGTGCCATACCTGTGAATTCTTTACTTTGTGCCCATTCAAAAGCAAAATCCAGTGCCGACAATAAGTCACCAGTGCGGTGATGATGTAGCCCGGTGTTGAACATTACTACAGCAGAATAACCATGATCCCACACATGCTTTTGTAATTGACCATGAAATAATCCACCTTTAATTTGGCCTTGTGCAGACGTAATACTACAAAACATCACACGCACAAACACTGCCACACCATCTCGTTGTAGAATTTTAAAGAGATATACAGCAGATGCCTGCCCTCCAAGTCGAGGACGGACAGAAACTGTATAATTATTTTCTCTTTGTAAAGCACATAACAAGCTTTGCAAGAATTCTCTAGTGATAGAATCACCTAAAAGAACTAACATGCGCTTGGATTGATTCATATTTAACAACATATCCGTAACTCTAAATTGAGGCAAAGCAGAGCCTGTAACTCTATTAATAGGATGTTGGTATAATACTAATGGTAACGTTTTAAATCCGAAAGTAGCAGAACATTCCATACTTCGTTTGTCTGATTTACACTTTGCTCGTTCTGTAACATCGTTTCCAGCCATAAGATGACAGTAATCGTAGTCATTATACCAAATTCTAAGCTCTTTGGTACTCATATTTACCATACGAAAGGAGTCCAAAGTACCGCTACCACACACGCAGGTACTGGACGGTAATAGACCACAGAACACAAAACATACAAAGTATAGAAGTAAGATATACCCTAAATTATTCATTGCTTATAAGGTTAAAATGAAAACAAAGCGGATTGAATTTGAATTTGACTATCAATAAAAATATAACGCTAACCACTGACTACACAACAAAATGTCGACTAGCGGACAGCAGAGAACACTCAATATATTGAATCAGTCGTAACAAAGAACTCCACTCCTGGAACTTCAATCCCAATCACCAGCGATTATAGATTTTAATAAAGAACGTCTTCTGCCGTCTCCGTGGGTCAGTTGCTAATAAGTAGAGTGACTTTTTAGTTGTTTTAAATTTTATAACAACTCCGCAGTCCACACTCTCAGACTGTGCTGGACTGACAGTCTGCGTCAGCTTCAAATCTGCAGTCGCACTGCTGTATGTATGAAGGTGTGCCAGTGACATATACTGATATACCTTCAGAGTGGTATAACAGGTTGCGGACTAACAGACTGACATGCCCGCCGGCTGAATTATTGTCGACGACGTTGCTGGTTTGCGACGTTGACCAAATTGAAATTGTTAATAAATATTTAGTAAACACCATCATATTGCTTCCTTTACTTCCTTCCTTCAATCTTCTAAATAGCAATTCGCACATCTTTCTACAAGTTGTAAGTTTTGCTGTATTACTCTATACCTACAGTAACTATGACCCTCCGTGTATTCCACGTGATCCTCGCGGTCGTCATACTTGGTACATTGATTCCAATCGCACTTCATTATCATTTCAATGGCTTCTTTTCTCCCATTCAAGCTGCATTGGTTTTCTTTCTTGCCCTTAACACTCTGATTTGCCTGTGGGAAATCTCTTTAGGTAAGTGTTATTAATTTATTATTAATTAAAATAGTAATTATTAATAATTATTACTTACTATTATTAAATGTGTAACTTCATCGTATGTTTTCTTACTTCGCTATTCTATATTATGTTATTTCGTGATAGGTTTAAATATTAACCACATTAAGGCCCATTTGAAAGAGCTCAATGAGCACTATGGAGTTCGTCGATTGGAAGCAGTGGGAGATTTATTCTTGGCTCCATTAACCCTTGGTGAAGCTCTCTCTTTCAAATTCTGGGGTCGTATCTGGTCAACTTATGGCATGTATGACCCTTCCTATGCTAATAACGAGAGCTTCGGGTTCTTTGTCGATGTTGGTAATGGGTGGACTACTATCATACCGTCTATCATTTGGTATGTTTGTCTTACAAACCATTCTTTATTATACCCTGAAGTGCTAACTCCATTTGTCTTGGGTTTGATGGGAATCATGAAATTTTATCAAGAATTCTATGGAACATGTATCTATTTCCTCTCATTCTTTTTGAATGAGCGTTACAAAGGGAAAACATTCTTTGAAGTTGCTCTATTTGTTGGATTTAGCAATGGGTTATGGTTTTTCTTTCCTTTGTTAGGTATCTATGTTAGCGTTCATATGATAACTAGTAACAACTACGACATATTAAATGCGTAATTTATTCTCCGCTACCTATTACTACCATGTCCAGCACAGTTGTTGTTGTTACTGTTGTTGTTACTTTTGCTATGACTGTCAGCCGCTATAATGCGAACCGAGTGATATTTTTGATGTTCTCTGTTCTTCTCTGTTCTTCTCTGTTCTTCTCTGCTGCTGACAACACAACAAACTAACTTGAAGACACTCCAAAAAGGTTTAAATTATGAACAATATCCACAACTATCAGGACAGATCATAGCTATTGTTTAGAACAACGCATCTTCGACACGCAAATATTCGCCAATGTCACCTTGATGCAAAACCACATTCGCAGTGGGATCCAAATCACGACAATATTCTGTGGGTTGGGCAGCAACACCAAAACCTAGCGCAGTATCGTTCAAGTTGTATACAATCACTCCGCCATATTGAGGAATATTGTCTGTGATTTTAGCTAATCCAGCTTTAGTGATATTGTTACCATAGAGAAAACTCATCTCTGCACTTTGTTTTACCCATACTTTGTTCTGGGCGTACTGTGCTAGGTAATCCAGGCATGTCACATGCATGCGAAATTTGCCACTCTTTGTGAATTTGCCGAAACAAGTCCCAATTGACATTAGCATATCTCTTGCAATATTTGTAGCCAATCTCATTTGTGATTCAGAAAGATAGAATACTCTATCTTTAATTAATCTGAAAGTATGTGGTTCATCTTCACGGTCAATCAACTTCTCGATGCTTTGTCCAATAAAAGATTGAAGCTTTTCGAAAAGTTTACGCATTTCATCATCTGTAAGTGGTCTCATGATTAGTTAAATAACGAGCTTGGGCCTTGGTACGAAGCGTACTAGCGGGTTGTTAGTTTGTCAGAATTGGTATACCTTACAGCACTGATTAGCTGTACAAACAATAGGTAAATTATAGATAAGTAAATAATATAGGGTTAAGAATATTTACAAAATTGATTGCTGTACAGTTGTCTGTAATGTAAGTGTTGCATCCGCGTTGCGCTAATGTTGCGCTCACGGAACCATTGAATGAGAGGACCACCCACATGTGTACTTCGCCTTACTGTAATCCAGGTAATCAAAGAAGCAGACCGTCGTCGCTGTCCACCAGGTCCAGGCTGCAGGAAGTGCAGATCCTGGAGATCAGATTCAAATCCGATATTTCAAGTTGAAATCTGTTGTAAAATTAACTATTAGTGTCAAATGTGAACTGTTAAAACTGTTATACACTGATGTTAATCGACATATATCGTATTTGTTATTTTTTTAATTAAAAAAAACTCTGATAATGTTTCAATTGCTTGTGTTTGCTGTGTTTCTATTATGGCAGGATGCCCTGGCATTCAAGGACAACATGGACACCCTGGCGATCTCAAAAGTAAACAAAAACAAGAATAAGAAATCATTCTCTCCTGGTGATGGATATGTGGAGATGGAAAGAATTAAATTACGTGAAGATTACTCTGAACTTGGTGTTTGGATGGATAAATCGCATGTTCATGAAGTGACTGTTGCTGTCAAACATCTGAATTTGGATCAATTAGAAAATGAAGTCTTACAACGCAGTTCACCTAATCATAAATCTTATCAGCAATGGATGACATTTGATGAAGTGAGAGATATCACTTCGAATGTTCCTGGATATGTAGCCCTAAAGAGCTGGTTTGCTATGCATCGAATGGAGATTGTTTATAGCTCTCGTAGACATGAATTTATGAAAGTACGTGGAACAATTAAACAATGGGAGAGAATTCTACGTACAGAGTTCTATAGTTTCAAGAGCAATGACCCAGCCCATGCTACCAGAGCTAGTGTTCCTCGAGCTAAGACATATCACGTGCCTACTGTACTTCGTCCACATCTGCACAGTTTGTTCCACGTCTCACATCTACCACCAAAGATTGAAGTTCATGGACAAAAACTTGACAAGACTGGTCGTATGGCATTAGCGCAGGCAGTTGACGGGCTGAGGCAAGGGTTGCGTGGTGATATCACTGCCACAGCCTCTGGCTCTGCCTCTGGTTCTGCCTCTGGTTCTGCCTCTGGCTCTGCCTCTGGCTCTGACTCTGCCTCTGGCTCTGACTCTGCCTCTGACTCTGGCTCTGACTCTGCTGCTCGTCCATTATCAACCGTGTACAGTACACCGTCATTTCTGGCTAATTTGTACAATATTTCTAGTGCCTTAGGAAGCAGCCAAACATCCCAAAGTGTGTTTGAAACCGCAGGGCAAGGTATGAGTGCCGCTGACCTGACATCGTTTCAGCAAGAGTATGGTTTGGTTGAACAAGCTGCTCTTGTTGTGGATGCTGATGGAGACTTGGATGGGTTGGTCTGTAATGTCAATCAAGGTGAGTCAATCTCTGCCTACCGATGCATTATCACTCTCTCTCTCTTACCCATAACCACCTACTGTATGATATGATACTTTTCTTGTCTTTCTCTTGTTATCTTTCTCTTAGGCAATTGTGATGAAGGAAACTTGGATATTCAATTCATCATGGGCATGTCACAAAACACCGTTTCCACCTTTTGGTACGTTGGTGGGTCAGACTCATTTGTTGATTATGCTGTAGCTCTGGCAGATGCAACAAATCCTCCTGCTGTAAATAGCATTTCTTGGGGATCTAATGAAGCGGTAAGAGTGTACCATCGCTTATTTCTTCGTGCATCTATTGACTAACTTTATGGTGATGTGATGGTATACTGGTTTGTATTATTTGCTGTGATATCTGTTGTTATGCTGATGTAGTTCACCCACCCAACCACCATGGACTCTTTCAATACAGCCACGTTGCAGCTCGCTGCAATGGGAGTAACTGTCACAGTTTCCTCTGGTGATTCTGGCGTTACTTCAGCTAGCTGTGGATGCAATGACGACACCAGCTCATACTATTCTTCGTGGCTTGGCCCTTCATGGTCAGGTCAAGGCTACTACCCTTCTTTTCCGGCAACATCGCCATATGTAACTGCTGTTGGTGGCACTCAGGGTCCTAATCAAGGTTCCGCGGAGGTTACCTGTCAATCTCAACATGGTGGTGTGATCACTTCTGGTGGAGGTTTTAGCACATATTACCCTGCTCCGGACTGGCAGGCTGGCATTGTCAATAATTACCTTGGCACTACTACCCACACACCCACTCCTGGTTTCAACCCGCTAGGGAGAGCATATCCAGATATTTCTCTTCTGGCTACTGATTACCCTGTGTTTATTGCTGGCGAGCAATACACTCTGTTTGGTACTTCTGCTTCCAGTCCCCTGTTCGCTGCATTTGTTTCTCTGATGAATGGTCAACGTCTTGCCAATGGTTTGTCTACTGTTGGATGGCTGAATCCTACTCTTTATTCAGCACCAAGCACCCTCTATAACGATATTACGTCAGGGCATAACAACTGCTGTGCCAGTGGAGATCCCGATGATGCGGAGTGCTGCAACGCAGGATTCCAGGCAGGAACAGGCTGGGATCCTGCGACTGGCTTTGGTAGCATCGACTTCCCTTCACTTCAGGCCATGTTTGGCACAGTGGAAGACAACATGCCTACTGCAGCACCAACCACTGCTAGCCCTAGCTACGCTCCTGGTGAACCTACTCCTGTTCCTACAGCTGCTCCCAGCTCTATTGCTCCTGTACGTGGTCATGTTCTGTCCTTATACAGCTCCGCTGGCTGTGAAGATCTTGTTTTTCCACCAACCAGTGCGGATACTGGGCTCGTCATGATTCTTGGTCAGAATGTGGGTTCTTGCATTTTTGTGCACAATGCCACGGGACCAGATTCCTCGTTAATGAATGTTCTCGATGAAAGAAATGTGTTCCTTTATCAATACCAATACCGCTACGCTTCAACTGATTGTACTGGTGACCCTATTTCTGTAGTTAATGCTGGTACTGGTTATGCTGAATGTCAACAAGTGGATACTAATTTGTTCACCGTGAGTCAATTAACCACGGAACTTGAACCATGGAAAGATCCAAATCTCCCTTCTGCAGTGATGGAAATTGATTATGAATCTCACTCTACCTGTGCTTCTATTGATGCTAAAGATTCGAATATGGGAAGTTTCGTATGGGTTGCAACTGGTACATGTATTGGTGGACTATCTGTATATTCTTGTGATTCCTCTGCAGTTGTAGATACGATTCCTATTGATGATGAAGATGTTGATGTGACTGGGTTTTTTGAATTTCTTTATGATGATTTTGATTGTAAAGGTGGGAAAGAAAAAACTAAAGTACCTGCTGCAATTTGTACCAATGCTACGAATGATGACTATGCGGATGACGATAACAATGGGTTTGATGACGACTATGGTGCTGACGATGATGATGATGATGATGATGATGATGGTAGTTTTAGCGATGATTATGTTTATTATGGCTACTATTATTCAGATGATGGGCCTCTAGTTGCACCTGTGCAGAGCTCTGTTTTCTGTCTCGATAAGGAATCTAATAGCGGTGGCTCATCATCATCTACAGCTACAGATGCGTTAACTCAGACCTACGGTGCTTTAATGTGGGGTGGGGTTTTAATTGGTGCTGCTGTTTTGTGTGTATCTATGTACTATCTAAAAGAATACTTCCGCAAGTCAACATGGACAACGGTCACTGAAGGTGGAACTGAAACTGCTGGTGGTGGCATGGAATTGGCGGAATCCGGTGTAAAGAAATCTGATGACGATGTGTCTGCTATCAACCCGATGCAGCAGAGCAATTCCAACAGTGGTGTCAGCACCACCTCACGGACAGCATTATTTGCGAGTGTTGAGAACAACAGTCTAATCTGATGCTGATTTAAAAGCTCAAGCACGTTTGGAACGTGGCAGTGGAGGTGATGGCTTGGGAGAGGACAATCGCGAGATGGAGGGAGATGCTTCTCCTGATCGACAGCCTCCTGGTGCTACTGGTTCCACATTATTGTCTACTATAAAAGGTACAAAACAAGGTTATGCTGAAGTTGGTGATAAGTAATGATAAGACTAATGGATGTGGATATGAAAGGAAGGTTTTGAAGTGTGAATTATATTGTGAACTAAACAGACTGACTTTTGGTAGTTTGAATGTTTTTGTTGATGGTACAACAATAAGAACAACACAGCATTAAACCATGCCATCACTACCGTGCTCGCTCATTATCAGATCAGATGAGGTCACAAGTCATAGGTCGGTTCGAAAAGGCAATTACAAGTTAATAGTACATTCGTTGCGAGGATTATACAAGTAAAGTAGAAGAAGTAAAAGAAGGAAGTAAATGGATAGTTAGAAAGGTGGAAGCAAACGTACATGATGAGGGTGAGGCTGTTCACTTGCTGTTCACTTGCAGTGAATGTCGATAGGTTGGAAGGCGTAAACGATCCAAACGACATCCATCAGCTGGGGAAAAGGGGAGTATGGGGTGTATGGTGTGGGTAGACTAACAGCTGTTGCTTCTCTTTCTGATTAGCACGAGAAGCTCTGCTGGGAGAGGATCAGCGCCACAATCAGACCATACAGACCCAGAGCCTCGGCGAAGATAAGGATCAGAATCATACCCACGAAGAGTCTCTCCTGTTGGCCCACAGCACGTACACCAGCGTCACCGACGATGCCGATAGCCATGCCTGCCGCCAGGCCAGAAATTCCACAACAGAGACCAGCAGCCAGATGAGCATAGCCGGAGAAAGAGGAATACTTCGTCAAATTTGTTCCGGTGGTTGGAGGCGTGATGGATCCCTGGATGATGACGGCCACAATCAGACCGTAAATACCGAGCACACCAGCCATGACTACGGGAATAATGTTTCTCATCACCAGCTGCGGGTTCATAACACCCATAGATGCAATCCCAACGCCAGACTTAGCGGTACCATAAGCAGCACCAATATCTACAATTATTATAAAATAATAAAAAAGAAGATAAGCACAGATAATTAATACAAAAGTAAAAATTGAACTTACTGGCAAAGCACAGGGCAGCAGACACGCCCATGAATCCGAAAAACGGAGCAGAAGTGGGGCAAACCTCGACAGAAGAAGACATCTTTCAGAAATATAAGTATTATATATTATAAAATATTAACAAATATTAAGGACCAAAACTTATTCTTTGTGATTATTGATATACTTGAAGCATATAAAAATGCAATTGAAGATGCAAATTCACTTGCACACCAACATGACACGGTTGAGTCAACAGAACGAACAAGCAGCAGGGCAGATTGAACAATTTGATCTGAAATTCTTTTTCACGACCACATTTTGGCCGGGCAAAAAATCGAAATCTTGCAGAGTTGCGACATCGTTCAAGAACTGAAAACTCTTACACAGTTTAATACACTGAGGATTGAGGAAGTTACGCTGTTCTCTGTTGTGATTTTTTTTTCTGTTCCGCGAAAAAAGAACTGACCGGTAGTTTACGTTGCAGTAAATAATTTTAATAAACCTTTACCTTACCGGTAATTTTAAATGGAACCAAATGGTAATAGTTGAACCTGACGCTAATTTTATTTGTATTTATTTTCAATTAATAGTATTGACGTTACATAATTGACGCTTGAACAATGATGTTTCCAAGGAATCGCGTAGATTGTATCCGGTGGATTACATTTACTCTTTACCTTATGTTACTTATCACTGATTGTGAAGTAGAAGGAATTGATAAGAAATACAAAGCAAAGCAGAAGCGTAAAAGATCTACCAGGGGAAAGAAGACAAGTGAAAACATTGATTTAAGGTCAGTTATAGCATGCCTATCTGCCTTAGAAATGTTCTGCATATTTAAACCTCATTCTTGAAACATGCGTGTTCACTCATGCCTGTTACGCATATTTAATTGTTTACGCGGCCTCTTAACTTCCCTGAACATTTGCTTTATAGATCTGGTTTTTGGATTATTGGTGTGCTTATTTGCACCGTTACAGTGCCTACTATAATGTACTTTGTTTATTCTGTACTTCAAGATCCAGTAACTCCTTCCGTGATGAAGGAAGCGTGGGATGTCGCCAAATTGAAATACTTCGGTTATATCAACAAGTTTGGCGGCAAACAAGGAGCAGAGAATGGTGATATTCAGGCTGACCGCCAGACATTTGACCGCGCAATGGGTGGACATGGTCATCAAGGTCCTGACCTGGAGGGATCTGGTCCGGTCGAGGATAATGATAATGTTTTACATCGCATGTAAAATTATTAAATCAAGCATGTTTTTTATTATGTATTGGTGGCGTACACATACTCATACACGTGCGCATTTACATGCTCCGACATCAGCAGCAGTGGTGTCTACTTCATCTTATATGGTAACGTTATGGGCACTCGGCGTGTGTTAAAAGTTTGCGTGTTGGGTTGCTGGTGCTGGTGCTATGAAATATTACGTTGAAATGTAAATGCCTTTAAAATATGTAGAACCGCTAGCTTGCAAAACACACTATAACAACAGCAACACCAGATGTGAGACACTACCTTGACCAGGTTGATGCAGGTTATCCATCATCGCGATGGGCACAAGCACAGGTACAAGTACACATATTAGCACACTAAAGATTATTGCTATCACCCTTCATATTCGGAGGAGTGTATGCTGCATCTGCAGGAACGACAGTTGCTTGTTGAGGTTGCTGTCCTCCCATCGGATTTACTGTGGCCTGCACTACAGTCACATTTGTACCCCCTGGATAAGCATTGGCACCACCTATACCTGCAGGCTGTTGTCCTTGCACATAATATGCTTCCTGCACATACACAGCAGTGGATGCGCCTGTGCCTGTGCCTGCACCAGTAAAGGTTGGTTGTGCATTGATCACCGTGTCAAAACGGTTCTCAGGATAAATCCAGAGAGTTCCATTGTCATGCCATTCAAAAATTCGTCGCCCGCCGTAGTGAATGTTGTTCATATTAGTGCAAGCAATTTGAGAGTTTTCGTTCGAATATCCGTGCCAAATAAAGGGACATGAGCTACAGAATATATATGTTCATACGGTTAGTGAAATGTTGGTGAGAACATGATGGTGACGTATGTAAACAATAATCAAGCGCCAGTTGGAACTAATTTATATGAAGTGATATACTCACCAAAGACCGATGATCAAGCCAATGGGACCCAGCACTAATGTACATCCACATACAAAACACCCTCCTAGACAGCAACCATTTGAGTTCTGCTTCTGGATTTGTTGAACTAATGTTCTGTAGCAACCTTCATCAAGAACACCAACCAAAGTTGGAGGTAAGTTCTCGCTCAAATCAGCAAGGGAGTAAACCAAAGGCATGCTCACTTTCTTCAACAACTAAAATAATCAGACAGAGGGAAAATAATAAGGAAAACTGAAGTGTTTATTATCGAAATTGGTTTTGTTAGTGGTGCAACATGTAATCAACTGACAACAAACAATTTTGTTCAAAGATCAACAATTTTGTTCAAATTACACAGAAAATGCTCCTTTTTCTGCGGAAGGCAGGCATCAGAAAAAATATCAGCAGCTATTTGTTTGATATTTTAAGTGACCTGTACCCATTCTATTCTATTGTGACAGCAGCAATTTCGACAACTCGTGCCTGCTGCCATGCTGAATAGGGCACCTGAGTCTAACAGCAGTGCTGCTCCAGTGCTGGCATGTTAAATCACTTAAATGATAACACTTTAATTGTTATAACAGTAAACTTATTACCAGATCATGTCATTTTTTTTCCAATTGACTTCCTCATTGCTCTATAGTTATTTTTTGCTCATTCAATTCCACTGAGAATGGTTGGTCCACTACTTGCATTGTTATTGGTGATAACCTTAACTGTGCTTAGCCGTGTTGATCTCCGTGTTATTCATAATGAAAATACTGTTTCACCTTCAACTTCTTCTGTTGTGAAGTTTTATGATTTATTTGGTGGCATTCTTATGAATGACTTATATCATCATTTGTTCGAGTGGTCAGCTATGAGACTTATGTTAGACAATTGCCACATCACAAAGGGTATGAATGTCGTCGAGATAGGACCAGGTATTATTATATAATATTGTCCCTTACCTCGCTGCAGTGGTGGTGAGTAATGTTTGCTGTTAACGCTGATGCCATTATTGTAGGTGGTGGGTTCTTGGCTGAGAACGTGATGCAGAGTCTAGGTGTCAGACCAACTGCTGGTTCCGAGCCAGAATTATCTTACGTTGGTATTGAATTGAGTGCCACGATGCACAACAAATCCTCTACAAGGCTTTCTCCTTACATTACCAATGGAAATGTGAAGTTCAATTTGGTTGGGGATTCAGTAAGATTCGCCCAACAGATTGACTTCCCCGTGGATCGTTTTGTTCTCACCTACGTACTGGATCTAATGCCACCGGAGACTATCAATGCTTTTATGAAGATTTTCAAAGGTAAAGCTAGGAACAAAGATAGTAAGGTGTGCATTGCAAACCTCACATATGGTGTCGATGGTCTATCACGCATTGTGACTAACATTTGGCAATTGCTGTATGTTACCCTTGGTGGTGAACATGTGGGTGGATGTAAGCCCTTTGATGCTTTGACGTTCTTCAACAAAAACAATTTCAATCGTGAGTTTGTTAAGAATGTGGTCAGTACGGGGCTACCTTCGCAAGTGCTAGTGTTTGGGATTAATAAATAAGGAAAGGTTTTGAAGTGACAAATTAGTTGCTGTTTAATCTGCTGGTTCTACACCAGGTACAGTAGCAGGAAAATAGACGGACTGCGTGACACATAGTTTTTTCAGCAGAGGCTGCACCACTGAGGTGCACCTGACACTGACTCAGGTGCACTTCCATGGACTTCTGAAGTTTTTGTGAGTGCTTGCCTGGCTTGCTGGTAATGATATTAGCCAACGTTTTGACAGTTAACAGTTAATAGATAAAGCTAGTGCGCCAGTAGTCTGGCCAATATCCCGCAACCTATTTAACATATATATGCCAATGATTGAAATTCAGTGAGACCGTTTGTAGTTTATTTTTTGCCTTCCAACCAATCGATGAGTGACCCTTTTGCCAATCTTGGTGTCTCAGTGACCGGGAGTGGTCATGGCCACGGTCAAGCTCAACAGCAATCACAACAACAACAGTTTAGTGCACAGCACAATTTTAATCAGAGTCAACTTCGACAGACACCGCCGAATGTGCTAGGCTTTGCATCACAGCTTCCTTCAGCAGCGCCAGGGTCAGGTATTGGCACTTCGTCTTCATCCCACAATCAACGAGACCCTTTTCAGCAGCAACAACCTTATCACCACCAGCATCATCATCAACCGCCGGTGCCAAATGGAGCCTATAACCCTTTTGAGGTGCAGCCTGCTTTAAAGCAAGGGACTCCCTCCGGCTCTAACTTAGGGATTAACGCTCCCCCTGCTGCTGGAATTGGGGCTGGAATGGGGGCGAACTCACTAGATATTTTTGAAACAAAGCCTGCCGCTCGACCTGCCCCTGTGGCCTCCGCTTCCTCGGTGCCATTTCCGGACCCATTTGCTCCTGTTTCTGCTCCTGTTTCTGCTCCTGCTGCGGCATCTGACACTGATTTATTCGGAGGTGTGGACCCATTTGCCTCTACATCTAACTCAACTCCCTCCAGACCTGCCCCAATTAATGTGAGAGACAACGGAGGTGAACAATCTGCCATGGATTCACTACGTAGTGCTTACGGCCTAGAGTCCCCTAATGAAGAAGAAGAGGAAGAAGCAGAGGCAGAAGAGCGTGTTCCTGCTCGCGGGAGTAGAGGTGAAGGGGGAGTCGGTGGGTTTGGCGTGATGACTGGGGGTAGTCCTCACGCCTGCGTCCAGACTGTGTTGAAGGAGGGAAATATTAGTGCGCGTTATGATACTTTGTAAGTGTCTGTGTTTCTGTCTGCTGTTACTGTTACCGCTGGCGCTGCTGCTGCAGTAGTTTTATTCGGTATGTTGTACTGTACACTCTTAGTTCACTGCTGACCAAGGACTGGGAAGATCTCTATTGGGTTGCTGATGCCAGCTATCTATACCTCTACCGAAACAGGTGCGTGTGCGTGTGCGTGGTGTTATAAAGGTGTGCTCACCTTGTATGGCCTGTTGTGTTGGCTGTTGGCTGTTGGCTGTTGGCTGTTGGCTGTTGGCTGTTGGCTGCTTGCTGTTTGCTGTTTGCTGTTTTCTACTCTCTGCTTGCTGCTGGTATGTTCCCTGCTGTTATACTGCTACTGCCATAGAGACGATTACAAGCAGTATTACCGACCAGGTAACGATTATGGTGCCAAGAAAATGATCCCTATCACCGGTTCCCTTCGTACCATGCCAATCAAATCAAAAGATTATGGAACAAAAACCATACATAATTTTTTCTTAGAAGAAATGACAGAATTTGGAAATTTCCGAATTGCAAAATTTGGAAGTAAGAATAAGCAATTGGTTGAATTGTTAGTACAAACTTTACAAAACCGAATCGTGACGAAAAAGCATTTACAACTGCAACAGAAATGAATAATGACTGTTTTTTTTCATTGTATTAATTGATTTTTATTTTATTTTTATACTACAAGTGGAAGTTGAAGTGTGGATTCAGCAGCAATACATCTAGAGTGGTGTATATTTTCAATATTCTCTCAAATTAATGAATATATGTACAAACAAGCTCACACAAGATAAGCATAATCACCCTCATCACTATTGCTGCTGCAATCATTCACTGATCCTGGTAACGCTACTGATTGAATTTATGTTCTCTTGCCATAACTTCTGCAGAAAATTTAATTAAGAAAATCGTTTTATCAAGGGCAATAGGGCTATTCGTGGAAGCGGGTGTGTTGCTGGCGGGCTCGGCTTGCAGAGTGTGAGTGGTGACTTTACACGGCTACATCCCAACATGAACAGCATTGCAATTGTGCGAAGAGCCATAACCAGAACCAGAACAAGAACAAGAACACGAACACGAACACGACCGCATCAAGACAACAACAGCAGTGCGTGAAGGATGAGACAACGCAGAACCCGTAGGAGATGAGAGGTTAAACTTACGAATTTGGCGGCATCCATTACGCCATTAATAATTCCTCCTAGGTAGGAAGCACAATTAAATTGCGACATTTCCCCGGGTACGGAAATATAAGTGTTTGTAATTGGTGCATTCTCATAGATCATATCTGAGGAGACGAATGGTACACGGTGCGTACCAAAGTCGAGATGCGAGGCAAGTGAGAACGCGATACAGGTACAGAAACAATGATACGGAATCTACAAGACACCTACATTCATCTTCATTTTCTGTGCTGCGCTCGAGATTGTCGGCAACTTTGTTGAACAGATGTTTCCAAACGGTTGAGGATAGGTACTGTAACATCAGCATAGAATGGAAAGGCACCGGGGCCGGGGCCGGGGCCGGGACGGGCATTAGTGACAAGTAGACATAGGACACATTGTTATTACAATCAAACCATCTGCATCTACCTGCAACATGTTGATCAGGCGTGTCTCTCTCTTAGTAGCTCGATCACGGATGGAAACGAATTCAATCAGTCGCAGTCCGACACCATAGCCTAACTCTTCCAGTCTATATCAGCAGTAGGTCCGCACAACATTATCAAACAGGATGGAGATCATTTGAAATAGTCAAACAAAATGACGACCAAACAAATAGACAGCAAATTGGCGCAATCTGACGTACTTTCTCTCAAGGTCTGAGACACTGTCAACTCGATTCTGGTAGTACTGCACAATTTCAGAAAACATAAAGGAAAATGCACTCAGGGCAACCTACTCGTAACAAATAAATGAAGCAAAAGAAAGTACATTAGAAAATGCACTGATTAATATTTCAATAACTAACAAACTAAATATTTATAGAACTGACAAACCTCTGATTTTGGTCGCACAAGAGGGCGATCCAAGATGCCTGCAGTCCGCGCTTGCCTTCTGCTCTCCAATGCTGCCATCTTTAAATTTAGACACCAATAATAGCTGAGCACAAGAAAATATTAAAAAAGAAATCTTTAGTAGGATTTTTACTAATGGAGCAGTTTTCAAACCCAGCAATCTCGTTGAGTGAACTACCGGTAACTAGTTTAATACTAAGAGCATCAGAGTCTGGACCAGGTGAACACCTCACCTGGCTCAGTGTCGCAGCAGGAGCACAGTCGAGCAGGCACTGCTGCTGAGAAAAATGATAATTGGCGAGATTAATACGCCAATATTGAATGCCAAGATTCTGGCGGCCAAAAAGAACGCAGCGGAATGTTTGAAAAAGTCGTTGAAGACAGATCAGTTATGATGAATAAAGCAACGTTCTGCACATCAGTCCTTTGATATGGTTGAATTGCCTATAGTGTTAATATTGTTACTGTTTACTTATTTAAGTGGAAGAAGACTCCTAAAAATTATCTCGCTTTGGTTGTAATATCTTATTTTCCAAAGCGAGCGAATTGCCATCAACGCGGTTATCGCAGTTACAAACTCTATCTTCAATCAACCCAATGAATTAGCAATTGAATTATTAATTATATTTGGTATAACCTTTTCCTCACTTAATCATCATGGGTGCTGCTGGTGCGAAGAATTTACAAAGTGAGAAAGCAAAACATGCTGCTAATGTGATCAATGCTTTCGAAGCATTTGCTGCAGATCATAGCAGAGTCACACCGTCAGATAGTGCTGATGATGATGTTCAAGTTATAGAAGATTGTCTTGCTTCCCCTGAGAGATTCAAAGCTCAAATGATGCGTGCAGCTGCTGAATCCAAAGAGCGACGTGGTGTCAATATTGATAGTTCACTTGCTGAATTGGATGACCAAGATATGATCAAGATTGGACAATGGGCAAAATCAAATGTTAAACTACCTCACTCGAAGAACGGAACAGTACATCCCGTTGGAAAGAGTTTTGCTGGTAGTGGTGGTGCAGGAGCAGGTGCAGGAGCATCTTCCGCATCTGCTTCTAGTGGAAACCCACATATCTCAGCTCATAAGCGGAATATTTCTGAAATGAGCCTTCAATCCACAGGCCTGGGCTCTCCAGGCTCACATGTAGATTCGCTACACTCAAGTCCAATCTCACGCAACTCCCCCGTGCCATCGCCTGGTCAGGGCTATGGACAAGGGCAGGGTCAATCACATGGTCAAGGGCGGAAGCGCCATGTGCGAGGAGATGCCAGTCGAAGCCCCCCGAGACAACGAGGTGGTGGCGGTGGTGGAGACTCCGATGCCGAGAGTGTCGGCAGCATGCAGATCACAGACTTTGATTCCTTACAGAATGTGCCTACCGGTGGTGGAGGTGGA
>JACKZZ010017055.1_pt1 | contig 29023 bp, 50 predicted proteins | sample 8027871 | NCBI WGS metagenome assembly JACKZZ01 (sample SAMN15724774, study PRJNA655200) | protist metagenome | isolation source: fluorescence activated cell sorting (FACS) single amplified genomes of... | place: USA: West Boothbay Harbor, Gulf of Maine | collected 2000-07-19
AAGCTTTATTAAGTAGTTATTATGGTATGCAAACAGATGAAGAAGCTCTTTCTAAACAAGTAGATCCTACAGATATTGATTCTTCTGCCTTAGTAGTTGATACGTATATTAAAGTAAGTTTCCTATTTATCTCTACTTTTGCTCTTTTTATGTATTCATACTACTGATATAGACACTCTTAAAAGAAAAAAGTATATCACAATTGCTTCAAAGAGATGATGAAATGGTACATGAAATCAAGACATTGGATAGCGATATGCAAATGCTCGTCTATGAAAACTATAACAAATTCATCAGTGCAACAGACACTATCCGCAAGATGAAAGCAAGTATATCAGAGTTGTGTGATGATTGAAACAAGAGATATTTTTATTTACCTTTACATAGACAAATGTTGAAAATATGGAAGTGGAAATGAAGAATGTGGTGGACAATATTGATGCCATTGGTACGAAATGCAAGAGTGTGAATGATCACTTGGCTGAGAAGAGAGGCAAAGTTGATAAATTAGTAGGCGTTCGTCGTTTATTGAATCGTTTTGAGTTTCTTTTTGAATTGCCAGAGAGATTGAATCGGTAGGAGATAGATGGAGAGGGAAGAAAGAGGTTGAGTGTGTACTTACCATACTCGTTCGATATAATACAATAGTTCTATCAAAGGAGGTGAATATGAAAAGGCTGCCAAGTATTATAGAGTAGCTATATCAATGTTGACTAGGTATGAACACATTACTTCTTTTGGAGTAAGTATATTAATATAGACAAATAGATAGATCGAAGCTATCTGTACAATTAATATTTATTCTTTTTCTCATAGGACATTCGTTTGGAAGCAGATGCGATTATATCTACATTTTCAAAGACTCTAATGAAGAAATTTGACAATACCAATGATATGCCATTGAATCGAGTACCAACAAGATGGTGTATTCATATTAATCCATATTAACACAAAACTCTTTATATATTATATAGATTATTGAAGCTACAACCTTTCTTCATGATCTAAACACAGGCGACTCTGCATCCTTGGTTTTATCTTCTAAATTTCTTTTATGGAGTGAAAGCTATTTAGAAAAAGTATTGAATCGATATGACCAAGTAGGTATTGTATTCGCGTAAGTTATTATTAGTTGTTATTATTCTAACTATATACGAATAGGATAGAATCAATGCTCTCGCTTCTGCTGAAGAGTTTATCGTTCAATTGGACCAGGTAGGTATATTAGTGTATCTATATCTATATAGTACACTTGGGTTTATTTTAAATACAAACGGTTTGTTTATATATACAGGAGTTCCAAATCCCTTTTCAACAGATTTTAATGGCCTTTAAATCTATTTTCTTATCTAAAGAACCATCTTCTTCTACAACAAATACCACCACTGGTTTAAATGAACGACAAGAGAAAACTCGGCAGTCTTTTATGCAATTTACAAAAGAACTCTCATCTACTTACTTTACTAAATGCGGTTTACAACTTCAAACCAAGTACATTACTCAAGAGAGTTTGGATCAAGATACTACAATTACGGCTGCCTTATTCCATTCCATACGGAAAGCATGCATAGTATTTATGAAGGACGCTAGAGAATCGAGTCGAATAGTACCTGAATTACACTTATCAGATCGAGCGACTGAGATTGTGGAAGCATCGATCCGATTTCAGGTAAATAATGGGTTTCAAGTGTTACAACAAAGTACGATTGGTCATATTCATGCATGCTATCAAGAGATGATGGGGAGTCAAAGTAGAGGTATTAAATAGTGAGACGACGACCACCTTATATATACTAAGTTAGTTTTCATTCTATAGAAAATGGCCTCCATCTTCTTGAAAGAAGTCAAGAGATGGTAAAGTTATTGATATTGAACATTGAGACTCTGTTGGGGATTTTAAAAGTAAGGTATCTTATCTATCTATACACACTATACTTGTTTTTTATTTTAAGTTATATATATAGCCATTAATTGACATTGGAGCGTCATTGTTGGCTGAAATGTCCACTATCTTTACTGATGTGATCAAAGTAAGCTGCTCATATGATGTAGACTTGGTTATCATATATCTTTTATCTCGTGCCATGCTATCTCTATTGTAGGGACAATTACAACATTTCTTCCTTTGGCTGTGCAATACTCTGGAAGCCTGTACTCAAGTTCGACAAGTCTCTACTGGATTTGGGTATGTTCTTCGGATAGTGTTTATGCTACAATATGTCTTAACAAACAACAACAGTGTATCCGTAGGATCTCTTCCTGAAATGAAAACAACTCCTTCATTTGCAGTAGTTTTGGCATGCTTCTGTAGACAACTCTCACTATATAGTATTAACAGTACTAAAGGAGGTATTCAAGGGTATATGAAACAACTGGTAGATGAGCTAGGAAGAGATATGGAGAAATATGATGAGGATTCTCCAGTACGTCTACAGTAGTTTGTCATTCTTGTTGTTTACGATGATAGTTACTGTTCTTACTTGCTATATAACTACTACATCTACAGGCAATTCAAGATAAAATCACAGCTAGTACTAGTATCAGTTTAAGTATGGAGGATGATTTTGATACGATCAAAAGCCAATTAAACAATTGTTGTACTAAACTACTTGCAAGGTATATTGATTTGAATTGCAAATGCCTTTGTGCCATGTTAAAAAAAGGAATCGAAGCTCCAGATTGGGAACATGTACGTATTGTATACAGTATAACACCCATATAATCCATCAACGTTACTCTTGTTTAATATATACAAATAGATGACTACACCTCGTGATATTCGTCCAGTTATAGAGGCCTTCTTGAAAGAAATAGCACTTTACATGAAAGAAATAGATGGATTCGTGTCTCCTGATAATGATTCCTCGTCTATACAGCCTTCCAGTAGCAATCGAAACGGATCGAGACCTGAATCGACTACTCCTACTACCACTACTCGTGATTTTAGAAGACAGAGCCATCGTACTACATCTAGTGCAAGTAGTATTAATTTACAGCATGACGTAGAAAGAATATTTGCTCGTAAAGTCAAAGCTCATGTACCTGTTGAATTCTCTAAAGATCAGATTCTTAAAAACATCTTTACAATATCTTTTAAAGGACTTTTAGAATACGTTCGTCTTGCTACCTTTTCCAAGAATGGTTATCAGCAGATTCAATTAGATTGCCATTTTATACGTGTTTTATTGCCACACTTTGTTAAGGAAACGTCCACTTTAGAATACCAATTATCAGAAATTGTATCTAGTGCCTCTGAAAGATGCAATGACCCTCTTTCAATGGAGCAAAAGTAAGTTAGACAATATAATCAAGACGGTACTTACATACTATAATTTATCATATATATATATAGCATCATGGTCGCTATCATCAGTACAAAGAAAGCAAAGATAAATCTGGAAATTCATTAGCTTTGTGAGTTAATCGTATTAGAACAAGGAACAAAACATCTTATATTTAAAATAACTTAAATATAAACCAAGGGCTACTCATTCATTCACACAAGTAACAATTCGATATATATATCTACCGTTCAACAAAAGTGATTCATTACCAGGTTCCATGTAAAGTACCTTCTCGGTCACGGAAATTAACTCGAGATGCTTTTAAATCACTGATACCCACCATAGCTTCACCAAGCCCTGTACTAATTTCCTTAAGGATCTTGGCATCACGGAAATGAGTTACAGCCTGTACCATAGCACGTGCTCGTTTCTCTGGATTTCCACTTTTAAAAATTCCAGAGCCTACAAACACACCATCCATACCAAGTTGCATCATCAAAGCAGCATCTGCTGGAGTAGCAACACCCCCGGCGGCAAAGTTAACAACAGGTAAACGACCTGTTTCAGCTACTTGTTTCACCAAGTCATAAGGAGCTTGCATTTCTTTAGCAGCAACAAATAGTTCGTTCTTATCCATAGATTTCAACCTCTTGATTTCTCTCTGAACAGCACGTGCGTGTCGAACTGCTTCTACCACATTGCCTGTTCCAGCTTCGCCCTTTGTTCTCAACATCGCAGCTCCTTCAGCAATACGTCGCAAAGCCTCACCCAGATTTCTACATCCACATACGAATGGGATCTTAAAATCAGTCTTATTAATATGATTTTCGTCGTCAGCCATTGTCAGCACTTCACTTTCATCAATGTAATCAATTTCCATAGATTCCAACAACTGAGCTTCAACAAAGTGTCCAATTCTTACTTTAGCCATAACTGGAATCGTAACTGCCTTTTGAATAGATGCAATCATATCTGGATCACTCATACGAGCAACTCCACCATCTACTCGAATATCAGCAGGAATTCTTTCCAGTGCCATTACTGCAACAGCTCCAGCATCTTCTGCAATACGCGCTTGTTCAACATTAATAACATCCATAATCACACCTCCTTTTAACATTTTAGCAAGTCCAGATTTGACAATAAAAGTCCCTTCTTTGGTTGATGTTGTTGCTGACATCGTACCGGTCGTAGTAGTGTTATTGGATACTGTCGTTTTCTTGTTTTTCTTTATCTATAAAATAGAAAATGAATGGCTGCCACATTTGATAAAAGTGACTGTGAAGATCTGAACTTCAACTTCAACAAACACTTCAACAACTGTGTGGAAGAGAGAGAGAGAAAGAATTCTGATTGGAGGAATGGGAAAAAGAAGAAAAATTCTCCCAAAATCTTTAAAAAACACAGAGACAAGTATTATTAATAGCTTCTTTCTTTATCCATCCTTTTTATTATTATTATTAACTACATTGTTTATAAGGATATATAGATCTATCTATCTACTATTATATATAACAATGCAACAAGATCAATCTTTAAGAAGAAACTTCAATTCTCCTGGTAGGATCTATCTCTCTATCTAACTTAAACAACTCATTCATTTTATTATAATAAAAGTGGAAGCAGCCCAAGATTCAGTATTAAAAATACTAGTATTAGGAGATCCAGCCACTGGTAAAACAAGTATCATTAAACGATACGTTCATCGGATCTTTTCAGATCATCATAGAACTACAATTGGAGTAGATTTTGCATTGAAGGCTTGTACAGTCGATGGAACATCCGTTCGTTTACAATTATGGGATATTGCAGGACAAGAACATTTCAGAGCATTAAACAGAGTAAGTAGATAGAAGATAAGAGAATAGTACATTACAGTTCAGTATGTATACTTTATTAACCACAGGTGTATTATAAAGATGCTCTTGGGGCCATTTTAGTATATGATATATCACGACCCGAGACATTTGAAAGCATTGTCAAGGTACGTGCTTGTATGTAGTATACATAAAGCTCTTTACTAACTATAATAAATACAAGTGGAAGAAAGAAATTGATACTAAAGTGGAACTTCCAAATCAAAAACCATTACCAGTGATATTGTGTGGAAATAAATGTGATTTGACTACTAGTGATATTGATAAAGCGTTTTTGGATTCTTTTTGTGAAGCGAATGGATTTGCAGGATGGTACGTACGGGGGGAGCACTTCCATTAAGTAGCAATGCTACTGTAGCATTATGTAATACTATTATATCGTGTGTATATATAGGATGCAAACCTCTGCTAAGGAGGATACAAACATCAATGAAACTGCTGTTACTCTTGTACGCTCTATTTTGAAACACCGAGATATATTTGAAAACAAGAGGGAAGTTCGCAATGATACATTTCGTCCAACAACGACTTCAGAACGAACCAATGGTTCTTGGTCATGTTGTAGTAGTATTTAAAAGGATCTATATAATCAATGCTACGTATTTGAATATCCATTCTGTATTATTTTTATATTATATAACAAACAAACAACACACTCTTCTCAGCCCTTTTATATATCTTGAATTGATATTCGGTACGCGTTGTTTTCCTATTTTTAGCTTTTTTTTTCTATACCTGAAAATCCCAGAAACGGTATATAACCACAGTACAGAAAGGCTGTCATTATTATACTGTGGGTGCTCTTGTGTGTGTACCCTCGAGGATGAGTGTTTCTTGCTTTTCTATACCACAAGACAATATAATATATACCACAACCTTTTCATTAAGATTCTCTCATTTGATAGAGAAAACAACAAAACTACGGTAGTATTAATACATCTATTCCCAACTATATAAGAGCTCTACATTATAGTGATATAGTACATACTCTCTACTTCAATGTTTAGTTCTTTTCGACGACAAGGATCTTGTATTGATTGCTGCGGATACTTTTATGTCCAGTCTTCTCATTTAATTTTTTCATGGAAACGGAGGTTTTTTACTCTTTCAAACACTAGTTTATCCTTCTATCTAGACGAATATGCTTTTGATAGTAATAAAGGAGCTTTAGGTAGAATGACGGTGTGTGATACATTTCGTTGGAATGAAATCAATCAAGGAATGATTCTAATATCAATTCGAGGTGATGTCTGGAAGGCCTATGTAGAGTACCCATATGCTGAAAAGCTATTTAGTGAATTACACCATGCTCTAGTGTATAGAGATAGCAACAGTCCTGTGAATGAAAGACTTTCAATCGAACCTATTCTTGATAAAACCCGTCAAAGTTTTGTTTGTTCTCCACTTGGGGGATTTCAATGTGAAATTACTGGCTGGATGAAAAAACAGAATGATTTTTTCTTCAAAAAGAAATGGCAGAGTCTTTATTTTGTATTAGTAGGTGACACGATCTCTTATTTCAATATGAATCTAGAAGGTCATCGCGCAAAGAATACACATCGTATCCGAACGGCCGATTCAACAGATAGAGTAGAGAATGGGATCATCTTTTATTTATCGAATGGAAAAGAACTCGTTGTTCAAGCTACTTGTAAATCTCAGCGTATAGAATGGTTGGAGTATATTAAGAATAAGTTTTCATAAAATAATATAAAAATGTCTCTTTGATAACATAACAGATGTTGTTGTTATTGAGGTTCAACAAGACTTCAGCTCTTGACGTCAACCAAACTTTCAATGGCGCGGACGCCATTTTGCCAAGAAAAACAAAAAAGAGTTTGTGACACATAAAAGTTGTATTAATAAGTTTTAGTGGTATCATGGTCCTATCACTTTTGAAATTCCATCGTTTTCAATACAATAAGAGAATAATAGCAGACGTAATTTTAAATAGATCCATTCATAGTCATTTACTATCAAATGCACCCCCTGAAACTACCCCGAGAAGAGTTGTTGTTACAGGACTAGGAATGGTTACTCCATTAGGTTCTAATGTATCTACTACATGGAACAATTTGATTCAAAGCAAGTCTGGGATTAAGGTAAAATATAGAGAATAGTACAAACTATTACAAGATATGTTAAAATATCAATTTATTCTATTCATTCAAAGCGTCTTGAATTGGATAATGACATATTAATAGACGACCTTCCTGTAAAGATTGGAGCTCAAGTACCTCGTGGGTCTAGAGAAGGAGAGTTTTGCATGGAAAAAGCTATTGATTCCAAGAACAAAAGAACTCAAAATGTAGATTTTATTGCATTTGCTCTATCCGCAGGTATTGTTATGACAAAACACTATAATTATGATACTGTATTCATTTTTAAATTATCACTCTAGCTACTCAAGCAATGACAGATGCTAACTGGTTACCTCAATCTGAAGAAGAGCAATATAGAACGGTATGCACGATGGTGAACTCTTTCTCTTTCATTTATTAATAATATACATATATATTAGGGTGTCGCGATGGGTTGTGGTATTGGAAACATTGACGATATGATACATACAGGAATATTAGTCAAAGATAAAGTAAGCTCTACATATCAACTATCTTGCATATAACTAATTAGACTACTATTATAACAGTTGTATAGAAAAGTAAGTCCCTTTTTTATTCCAAGGACTTTAATAAATCTAGCCTCAGGGCATATTAGTATGAAGTATGGTCTAAAGGTATATATTATACATGTAGAACAGCTACCGTCATCATTTTCTATTACAATGCTTCTATATGTTAAAATAGGGACCCAACCACGCTTGTACTACAGCATGTGCTAGTGGGGCTCATAGTATTGGAGATGCATTCCGTTTCATACGCTACGGTGGTTAGTTGTGCTACTATACCTCTTATATTATGTGATTATCCATAAAGTTCAATGAGAAAATTTTCCAATATTGTAGATGCTGATGTAATGGTAGCAGGTGGGACAGAATCTTGTATTAATCCGGTATCGATTGCTGGGTTTTCTCGAGCCAAGGCATTGACGACACAAGTATATACAATATCTAAACCTCTGTGACCATATCAATATTATTATTGACAATTGTTTTTCGTTGTAGTTTAATGGCCGACCTGAAGAAGCCTCCCGCCCTTTTGATTCTAAACGACAGGGATTTGTTATTGGCGAAGGTGCAGGTGTAGTGGTCCTTGAGGTATGTATATTTTAATTATATGCAACAGCCCGAACCAATCTCTTCTATAATATAGGAACTCACACATGCTCTTAATCGAGGAGCAAATATCTATTGTGAAATACGTGGATATGGAGCTACTTCTGATGCTTATCATATTACTCAGCCCGACGCGAGGGGTAATGGAGCCTATAGGTATGCAAATGAACCAACTATCTTTAGTTACATATATGAAAAGCTCTGATATTACTATAGAGCTATGCAATCTGCCATCAATCAATCTGGACTCTCCCTAAATGATATTGATTATATCAATGCGCACGCAACGTCTACCCCCCTTGGTGACTCTGCAGAAAATACTGCTATTAAAAATCTTTTTGGAAAACATGCTTACACTCTTGGGGTGTCGTCAACCAAGGTATGTAAAGGATAAAACTATTTAAGGTAAGGTGATTGTGCTATAACTTCACGTATACCATAGGGTTCAATTGGTCATTTATTGGGCGCATCAGGAGCAGTAGAAGCTATTTTCGCCATTAAGGCTTTGGAACAGGTACCTCTTATATGAGTATATTTCCCAAAATGGTTGTTAGAAAACTTAAATGATTCTATAATACCCATAGGGCCTTATGCCACCTACATTAAACTTAACTACTCCAAGTGAAGAATTCGACTTGAATTACATACCTCTTACAAGTCAAGCAAAGGAAATCCACTCTTGCCTTTCCAATTCATTTGGATTTGGGGGCACTAATACAAGTTTGTGCTTCTCTAGCATCTATCAACGCAATATTAGTTAAAAATCTGATTGAGGATCATCACCATTTTCAAAAGATACGTCGTTTTTGATAACGCACATTTTGTGACACAAGGCCTTTTATTACCTTAAAAGACGCTCTATCTTGTATCTATCAGCATACTATCTACTGTTTATGATACGTCTCCTCCACTATGTACAATTTTAGGATCTACGGCTGCTGTTTAATATCATCATTAATATTATTTCAAATGTACAACACCCATAGCAAAAGCATTCATGTTCTTGGGATGTTATCAAATGAGCATGGCTTAATGTTTTGTAGTGATTGCACTAGTCCATATGAACAAGGATCACATGGTAATTCTTTAGACTACAGTTGTTAATATTTTTGAATATTTATGTATCTAAAACTGTGTTTCCCAACAGTAGATACGTGGTGTGCACATTTTGGACCGGAAGAATTCCAGGTAGAATCAGGTAAGTTAAAAATGACATTACTCCATGTACACAGATGTTGCTACCACTATGTACTATATCGTTCTATAGAAATTATATATGGCGTTCCTAACGACGGTCGAGATGATTTTTTCAATGCTCATCATATCATGGGAAACATTGCACTCGTAGATCGTTGTCGTGGAGTACGAGTACCCACCATGTAGCTAGCAAAGAGTTAACTCATTATTAATAATTCATCTCCATTATTTCTTATTGATAGGTGACTATGTTTGATAAAGTCCAAAAGGCTAGTCAAGTACGTAATAATATTACAAGCAACCTATCCTTTACCTGTATCAATATAGACCAATATATAAATATGATGATACTGTATCTAGGCTGGGGCAATTGCTCTAATCATTGTAGACAACAACCAATGTACAGATAACTTTCAATGCGGAGTATTAGGTTCTCCAGATCGAAATGGTTTCTTAGAGCAAGAGGGATGGTACAAGTGGAAAGATGTCACTCTCCCTGTAGCTTTTATATCTTTTTCATCTGGAGAACGAATCAAAGATGAAATGCAACTCATTCAGATGAATCTCGATGGACTGGGTATTCAATACATGTTGGATCGTGATTGAGTTGGCTCTATTTACCAAGTTTATACATATATATGATGCAATTTATTATTCTATCGATTGAAATTGAATACGTATATTATAATTTTTCATATTTAGCGACAATTTTATCGTTCAAGTCGATATGAAAGTCGTGCTATCATCCTATGGCTATATAAGTATCATACATTCGCCTAACATCCTTAATCTTAATTTTTTTATAGTTTCCAGTCTTCTTCATAATTCTGCATTCATTTCTTCTTTTTGTCTTCAAAGTTCAAAGTGAGAACCTAGAACCTCTTTGTTGTAAATAGGAAGTCGAAAAGGCTTTTTTTTGATAACTCATCCTTTCTGATTTATCAATCAGATTTTAGAGAAGGCAGTCGTATAGAAATTCTTACCGTTATCATAAAGTTCGATAACAAAATATTGGATATCCATATCATAGATCCATAAATACACAAAATATAAGATACGTTAATATCAATACATCATACTGATCCGATGGACTCTGTCGTATCATCAACTACAGGAGCAGCAGCAGCTATTGGTAGTATTACCAATATGAAGAGACCTTCGTCGTCCCATCATATTGCTACGACTATCAGTGATGGTGGACCACAAGAAGCCAAGTTAAAACAATATGATTCTGTATTTGTACATGATAGGGATGCTCTATGTGACTTGGGCGCACCTGAACATAGAGATGTTGTTCTTCCAATAGATTTCCATGTACAAGAACAAACGTATCAAAAGAAAATTCAATATCTTACTCAGCAGAATGATTTCTTAAAGCAATATGCGGAAAGAATTTTGATTCAGTTGAAACAAGCGAATGGAGATCATGAGCTGAAGACAGTCATGGAGTATGGAGTATTGGGTGTAGATAAGCAAGGAGAAGGAGAGGATGGGGAGGTAGATTCATTTCATCATCCTCCATGGTTTTCAAATGAAGAATACATGTCTCCTCTTTTAATTGCATATGATAAGAATATCCAAGAAATGCAAACGTTGTTGGAAAGAAATAGACAAACGATTGAAATGAAAGTGAAACAAACGGAAGCCATGGCACTGGAGAATGAACAATTGAGAGTGTAAGGAGAAGGGAAGAGTTGTATTACAGTAGAGGTTTTATGTTTTAACAATATACAATAGCGACTTGGCTAATGCGATGGAAAGTCTAGTCTTAAAAGCTGAAACAGCATCTTCCAATGGTACATTAGCTGGTTGTACTTCTAATCGTTTAGACATTGCGACTATAGCAAGTAATAATACGAATGAAGAGATGTTGGAATTGCATGAACGAATGGATCTGTTAATGACAGTAGGCCATGTTTATGTAGAGTAATATATATATATATACGACTGATTGACTTGTGTTATCAAACAGGAAAACAATATGTTAATGGAACAATTTACAGTCCAAGAACGAGAGATTGAAGAGAATCGCAGAGAACTAGATGAGAGAGATGCACAGCTGAATTCTCTTAGTCAGAGTTTCAATAATGCGACCATTGTTGTGCAGAAACTGAAGGAAGCTTGTCATATTTTACAAACTGAAAAACATTCGTGTGAACAAAGTTTACAGGAGTATGCAGCTACTAAAGCGCAGTTAATACTGGAAAAGAATACTGCTATGGATACGATTGATATATATAAAGAAGCACAGAAAGGTCATCGAGTAGGTAGTATTGAGTACTTGGCTGCTAGACTAGATAGATATTAGTCTCTCTCTCTTTCTCTCGCTATGTAGGTACAATTGGAAGAATATAATCAAACCATGAAAACAATGAAAGCAGAAGATGAGAGAAGACATGCTAAGATGTGTGAAAAACTAACCATTACATCAAAAAGAGTACGTGAACTAACGTTAAAGTTAGATGATGAGAAGGCTCAATTGGAGAGAATGAAGGTAGGTAGAATTAAGGAAAAATAGCGAGTGCTGTTAGTGATGTTAATATAATCTTTCTTCATTCCCAAGACATCCCATGAAGCTACTCAAGCGACCTTGGACGCGTGTCAATCAGACACTGAAGCAATCTTTCATGTAAATGAAAATTTGGAGAAACAATTGAGTGAATATGCAGATAGAGAAGCTTCTATTTTAAAGGTAAGATGTATTTTATATATTATTTCACTGTAAAAGTGATGGCGTTGATGAGAGTATGGATGGTAGTTGGAAAGAGAGTGCAAAGAAAAGGTTGAAGAGAGAATTTTAGAGACGGAAAAGGCAAAGGCGAGTGAAGTCCAGTGTAGGAAAGAGATTGCTCGACTTATAGAAGCTAGACAGACGGATGCTTTTAATCAGAATACAATTATAAAGAAACAAGTATCTATCGTAGAGGATAGGTTGTCAAATCTTATTAAGAAGAAAGACGAAGAGTATATGCTTCAATCAACTGATTTGAAAAAGTCATTAGCTGCTTATGTACGTATTGAATCATAGTATTATTGCTATAAAGTAAGATACTATTTATTTATAAACACTTAGGAAAAACAAGCATCCGCATGGCGTGTCTCTGAAAAGGAACGTTTAGTTCTTGAGAAGAAACTTAAACAAGTGTATGACAATGTAGTAGTAAGTGAGTGGTTGGGAGATGTCGAGTAGAGAGAGTTGATGAGCGTTTTTATAGAGCAATTTGGAACTGCATAAAAGACGTACGATACAAGCAGAAGAAGATCGTGATAAGGTATTATCCGTATCCAATGCTATACTATATATTGTATTGTATCTATTAATAATATACCGATAGTCCATCACGGAATCTCAAATGACCTTACAAAAGATACAATCTCAAGTGAAAAGTCTTGAATCACAGCTGTTGGTCGTATCCGAAGAACGTACTGCACTCGGAGTACGTTGTTTATAAATGTATACTGTGTATTACTTGTCAAAGGTTATATATGTTTCTAATGTTATTAGGATAAAGCTCAATCATATGAACGAGAAGTAGAAATTCGACGTAAAGAGCTTCGTGAAGTACAACAAGAGAGTGATGAGAAAGAACGTCGTATTGATTCTACTATGACTGAATTACGTCATGTTAAAGCTCAGAACGAAGAACGAATGTATAAAGAAACTGCGATCTTTCAATCACAATTAAAAGAGATTAAGGAGAGATTGTATCATACAGAAACTGAACTTGCAAAGGTACGTACGATATCCCTCACACGTGTCTTGAGCTATAAAAGACAACCAACACTAACTATCTCTATTATATGTCAATTATATGATAGAACAAACAAATGGCAGAAAAGACTGAAAAAGCTTTACGAATGGACTTTGAACGGAGTTCTGAAAAAGCTGAATCCGATATTCGTTTGTTAAACAATACGATAACAAGTCTTCGAGAAGAAAATAGACGTTATTCAGTAGATATGGTACAATTAACAGCTCAAGCAAATGCTTCAAATATAAAGGTAAGGTATATACATAAAAATATCTATTGTACCTACTATTATTTAATAATCAATAAATATCAATATGTGGTAGATCACAACGATGCAGCAAGATGTATGTACGGCCGAAGAAGCACGTAGTCAAATGCAAACGATGCTGGACAATGCTCAACGTAAAACGGCGGATTTATCCTCTCAATTGTCCTTAATACTAACGAAACAACAACAACAATTGAGAAATGAAAAGGAAACTAAATCTTGTTTAGATCGAATGCGTTTGGATAAGACAAGATTGGAAAGGGAATTACAGGTATGTGATATTAAAATATACATTTATGGAGGTAGGATTGTCTATATCAATACTACTATATAGGTTGCTCAGCACACAGTAGAACAGATGAGAAGACGCAAGATGAAGACCACGAGTCCTGGTTACCAAAGCCCATCATCAACGAGAGAGCATATCATAGTAAACACAGATAGGAGCAGCCCAGCATCCGCATTGAAATTTTAGCTCTGCAATTGTTGTTATAATTATCAGAATAGAATAGAGGTCTACTATTATCGACTATATAACGTTCATAATATTTTAACAAGTTGAAAAATATATAATATATTGATCCGCACGCACACGTTGCGCAAATCATTTAACAAGGAGTTGTGCTTATGTGGATATTTCTCATCCGTTAGCTAAGATAAAAGATTATCAGGTGTGTATTAAAATACAGTATTATAACGACTTCATCATTTCATCATCATCGCAGCTATTCAAACCTGATAACAAAAACTACAGTAGTATATGTAGACAGTAATGATGTACTTATTTTCTATAACTGCTCTTTCATAATTTTTTGCGATCGGTTCGTTTTTCTCTCATTTTCAAATTTTCCTTCTCGGCAAAACATCAAAAAACTCTAATATTAGTAACTACAAATAAGTTTTACAACTATCAACTCATCATGAATTTACCTATCAGAATGGTTATTCTGTTCACAACATTAGCCTATGTCAGCTCACAATACATATTGGATGAAGAAGTAATTGCGGGAGGAGAAAGAAAATTAGTTGAAGCAACTACACAAGCACTAGACAACCTCAATCCTCCTAAGAAAAGTGGAAAAAGAATGTTACTTATTAACAAAGAAAGAGAGTTAACTAAGAAGGGCGGAAGAAGAGTGCTAAGGAAGAAGAGCGGACGGGTTTTGCCTAAGAAGAGCGGACGGGTTTTGCCTAAGAAGATCGTAAGAAGAGTGCTAAGTAAGAAGAGCAGAAGGGTTTTGCCTATAAAGACGGGAGGGAGAGTGTTGTCAAAGAAGCGACCTAGACCAACCAAGGAACCATGCCCACCTACATATCAACCAACCTATCAACCTACTGAAGCTGCTACACCAGTTCCATGTGAAACTACAGAAAAGCCATAACAACCTACTGAAGCTGCTACACCAGTTCCATGTGAAACTACCGAAGCCCCATGCCAACCTACTGAAGCTGCTACACCAGTCCCATGTGAAACAACTGTAAAGCCATGTCAACCAACTCCGTGTCCTACTTCAACCTATAAGGAATCCAAACCAACTCCATGCGCCTCAAAACCACATGAAACAAGTACACCAATTGACAACTGTATTGATATTAGTGTAGAAGGTGATGCTACATACTGCATTCCAATGGTAGAATCTTTATCAATCGAATCCCTATGTAGTGGTAGTGGGGACTCTCCAAGTGGAACACACTGTCCATCAAAGGGTAGCATTGCTGTAGCTGATTGTAACAAACATTTACATTCTTGGATTCCAGATGATTCTCACTGTGTAGCTCAAGAAGACGCAACTTGTAGAATATTGAAATCTGGTGCCTGGGGCTGTGTATTTTCAACCTCACCTTCGTATCCAAAATTTATGATCAAGGATTCTGAAGAAAAAGATGAACTCAAAACGTCAGCATCAACATCACTCAGCTCTGGATCTGGAGCTACAATGGGTGCTGGTACCATTGCAGGAATTGCAGCGGCCGCTGTTATTGTAGCTGCAGCTCTTGTAGCAATTGCCCATCGTGCCAAGAAACGAAGCCAAGAACCTGTAGATTCTGATTTTAATATCAATGTTGACGGTGAGACGCCTCGATTCAATCATGAAGTTTTAGCCACTCCAGTTTAGTAAATATACAGTATTCTAGTTCTTCTTTTAACTTTTTGTGTATAATACAAAGGCATTTGCTTTAATTATGTGTTTTTGAGGAGTTTGTAGTACTTTTTAAGCTATAAAAAGTCACAGAAAGTTGGTATAAAGATCGCAATGCACTGGTGTTTAAGATCCATTATTTATAAAACAATTTGTAAAATTCAGGGAAAAAAGGTTTCTTCATTCTCTGTATACAAATCCATACTCCACATCACTATCCACCTCTTTTATTATGACGATGAATATATCCATGGATATCCACTTTGATAAATAAAAAGGACGTCATTCTCCATGAACGGACGCCGTCCGTTTATCTCTTTATTTTTATTATATTTTTTACGTCAGAAAGAAAGAGAGCTGGGTAAAAAATCATTTTTCGTCTTCTTCTTCTTTGTACTGTAGTGTCTATTTATATTAATAATATCTATCCTACCCTTTGTTGGCAGTGGACATAAAGAGTACGAGTATGAAAGAACGTGTCATTCCTGGGTCAGGAGGGAATAGGTATTTAAAAATACAATTACAAGAAGAATGGGTTATTATATGTTTATAGTTTATATTTTTTAGTTTTCAATCTCGATTGAACTTTGTTTACTTATTAAGAGGATTTATAGAAGATCAAGCTACAGATGATTTACTTGAATCAAAGCCCTTTGAATTGCCTTTCAATAAAGTTTGTTTGGATAGACTACAGGTAGTTTATTTATATATCTCCTCTCGTTCTTTCTCTTATTACTATTATTATAATAAATAGAAAACAAAACAACAGTATTGTCCACCACCTTATACACTAATAAAAAATAATATCTACTTGACAAAGGAACCTCCTTTAACAGAAAAACCTAATCATACTTGTTGTTGTTCTTCTGAATTGGAATCGATGAGAAATGGAAGTTTTACTCGTCCTTCTAAATGGGGCATAAATAAGGAGAGGAAGAAGGCATTGAATGGATTGGAAGGTGGTGAGGATAATGAGGCATGTGAACAATATTCGATCAGCGGTAGTAAAAGCTCTGAAGAATGTGGCTACAATTGTTATAATCGAATGTTATTAATTGAATGTAATAATTCGATCTGTTCTTTAGCAAATAAGAACAATTGTAAAAACCGATTGTTTCAAAATAAGGAGTATTGGTAAGTACATGTAAAAAATTAGATAGAACCATAACTATGCTGTGTAACTTAGTATTATAATATCTTAGTCAGTTAAAGGTTGAATATGATGAAAAGAAGGGATTTGGATTGATTGCGAATGAAAATATTTATGAAAATGACTTTATTATTGAATACATTGGTGAAGTAAGTGAGACTATTATTTTAATAGTAATGCTTCTTGTATTAACATGTATATTTAGGTAATTGATGATGAAGAATGTGAACGACGCATTCGACAAGCTAGTCTAAAGCACGAGGTAACTAACTGGATAGAAATAATGCTAATTCTATCAAAGCACTATGTTATCCTAATAATATTATGGTATAGAAACATATTTATATGATGCAATTGGAGAAAGAAGCCGTCATTGATGCTAGATATAAAAGTAATGCATCTAGGTTTATTAATCATAGCTGTAATCCAAATGCTGAATCTCAAAAATGGTATGAAGGGAGTAATATAGATATATAGTTATAGACTTTGCATATTCCTATGATATTAAAACATGATATGGTTAATGTATAGGAATGTGAAGGGATATATTCGTGTAGGTATATTTGCAAAAAGAAATATTGCCATCGGTGAAGAGATTACCATGGATTATAAAGTAAGAAGGAAGATGACATTATTTTTAATTCTGTAATTCAAGATACTACTATGGGTGGATAGTTTGATCATTTTGGAACCAAAAAGGTCGTTTGCAAGTGTGGTGAATCCTGTTGCACAGGTATCATGAGCTCTAGAACCAAAACCATGCATCCCCATCACAAAACTAATACAATTGTAAGAGGCGAAAGGCTATAATATAATTAATTAACAATAAAACTATATCAACTTGTATAGAATGGAAATACTGGTAGATTGGAGGAAGAACAAGTAGATGTTATTAAAAAACCTGAAGCCATTTCCTCGTTAGCGATCTTAAAAAGCTCGCATGTAAGTAGCAGTCAGACAGGAAGTACTGTCATATTCATCGTCTTATAGCATTGTTATACAATAGCTAGAAAAAAAATGGTTAGGGGATTATGGATATGGAAAGGCAAGATTGTTTCTCGCTCATTCAAAGGAGGAGGGAGAAGAGAGTATGCACGATGACGAAAGAAAAGCTATGAATAATGAGAAAACAGATGTAGATGATGGTATCAGCCTTTGTGGGGGAATTGATGATTGGAGTTCGCAATTATCAAACTATTCTGGTATTTTAAAGGAGAAGAAGAGGAAACTAGGACACACACAAGGATGTACAAGTATACCTCGGAAGAATTTGATTGCTTGTAGAAACAGTCGTTTAAAAGGTATTAATTATATCAGCAGTATACTAACTATAGTAATGTATTAATATATACATTCGAATAGAAATCGCAAAATATGCTCAAGGAACGTCGAAGTGGAATAAATATTTAAAGCAAAAGGTGGATAGGATTGATGCAAATCGAATCCATCGATTGATTCGACAGTTAGATGGTAGTAAAGGGGTAAAGGCTGAAGGGGAAGATGTGGTAAGAGTGTATATTTATATATTATATTCTAACCCATAAATGACCTTGTCCTTTTGTAGAATGATTTGAATGAAGATGTTTGTTTTCGTTGTGGACAAGCAGGTACTTTAATCTGTTGTGATGCATGCCCATCTGCGTATCATATCACGTATGTATATAATAACTTTACTGCAATTTTTTAATACCTGTATAATAATAAATACAAACACCCAGTTGCGCTGGATTATACAGCGTCCCTCCTGAAAATGATCCATGGCATTGTACAATATGCAAAAAGAAATTTTCAGTCTATTCGAAACTCGGTCGTCTTGTTTCAATCATAGATTCTCCAAACCATCCAAAGCGCAAGAGAAGGAAGAAAGGGACTGGGAAAGGGGTGGCAGTAGCAGTGTCGTCAAATATTAAACCATCATCCTCTTCATCGGGTATGGGGAATAGCAGTAATAGCAGTTGCGTAATAAGAGAATAGAGACTATGAAGAGAATATATATTATTTAAACCAAGACAATCTACCTACATAGCAATAGTACATCCTTCAAGGGAAACTTATTGAGAAGTAGCAAGCATTTTGAGACTAAAGGCTTCTGCATCTTTTTTAGCATTCTATTAATTTTAGAGTAGATATTACAACAATTCAAAGAGAGTGGATTTTACTATTGAATACTCCATACCTCTATCGCTCTGGTCATGTGTCCATAAGGCCCTTGTTGTCCTTTTGGGGAAGACATTGTCAATCCCCCTTCAATATCTTTAGAATACATATAAGACAAAGGACTTTGCTGATTTTGTTTATCTTCTTCCTTTTCTAGATGGATACAAGAAGAAGAATCAAACTGATGCACTATTTTATTGTGAAAAGTATACGTAGATCGAATCATCTGCGTTGTAATTATTTTGTTGCTGCTCTTCAATAATAATAATAATGGTTTGTGGTGATGCAACTGATATAATTGGTGGATAGCAAAACTACAAGTTCATGTTCAAGACAATCTAACAAGTTGAAGTTCAAGATATCGGGACTCATGACTGACTCATGAGTCATGAGTCACATGAGTTATCACAATGACCAGTTTCAATTCAAAATGATCACTTACAAATCACAATCAATCCATACATAGAAAAACAAAGTGTGGTGTTATTAATAGGTTACTATTGATAAAATATACATTATAAAAAATTTCCTTTATCGATTAATTCTAAGATCGGGGACGTTTGCGTATGATTGGCGTCGATGCTTGCAACTCTAGGGCACGTTCGTATGCTGCCCAAATTGAATCAGCAATAACAGCACGGAATCCATTTTTCTCTGCACGGTATAATGCAGCAGCTGTAGTTCCTGCTGGACTTGTAATGTTATTTCGCAGTACAGCGGGGTGCACTCCACTTTGATTCAAGTACGAGGCCGAGCCCAACATTGTTTGTTGAACCAATTCCTAGGAATAAAATTATTTAAATTGATACGCATAATAAATTTTGCTATAGTAATGTACTAACCAATGCAACATTGCGTGAAAAACCCATATGTACTCCTGCATCTACCATTGCCTCTGCAACAAGAAAGAAAAAGGCTGGTCCTGATCCAGAAAGAGCCGTAGACATGTCCAACATGGATTCATCGCGCATATAAATCTAATAGAAGAGCCATAGTAAGTTATTATACTACCAGCTGGGGATTTATAAATGTGTGTTTTTAATATATACCATACCTCCTTCCCAAAGGATTGGAATATCTCTTTGGCCTGTATATAGTAGTTACAGATAAAACTAAAATATTGGGTTTATATGAATAGTGCTCCACTAAGTTACTTACCATCTTGGATTGCTCGTCTGTAACTGTATCAGAGGTCGTCCATACTGTCATACCTTCTCCAACCATAGCTGGAGTGTTTGGCATGGTTCGAATGAGTTTCTGTTCTTGGCCTAGAACATCTTCAAAAGCTGTGTTAATATGTATTTATAGATACTATTGATACATGTACTATCTATAATGAAAACTACTGATATCCTACCTTTCATGGACTTTCCCGCAATGATCGAAATGAGCAAAGTTTCTGGTGATAATACAGGCTTTATCTCATGCAAGACCTAAAGACAACATGTATATTGACATAAATATCCTTTATAGTTACTCTACATGCACACTTACATCTGCAAGTACTTGTGGTTTGATAGCAAGAAACACAACGTCTGCATTTTTGATAACCTCGGTACTATTAGACACTGCGGACATTCCCATATCCCCAAACAGCTGTCTTCGTTCTACCAAATAAAAGTGTGATTAGACCAATCATCAGATATAATCAACTACATGGTATCATTTACGTACTAGAGTTTGGATCGCAAATAGCAAGACTGCTGTTTTCAACAATTCCATTTAATACCATCCCATTCACAATCGCTTCTGTCATGTTTCCACCTCCAATAAAGACAATGCGGCCTAATTAAATTTATTTTTACCAATGGGGCGCGGCGCCGGTGGACTATCTATATAAACTTACCTGGTTTACTTGCTTGGTGTGGCGCAGTCATACCTGGCAACCTTATATCCTGTGGTGCGGACATATTGTCCGACTGATAACTGCGTCGCTGTTGTTGAAAGTTCCCCAATGATGAACCGGCAATAATTGTTTTGTTATTACGTAGATACCGATTCAAAGATCTTCCTGGGGTAGGAATTAAGCGTAAGCCCAATCGTGCAGATAAAAATACCATGGCAAGATATAAGAGACGAATTGAACAAAGACAATAGGTATATAAATATAAATGAATGGAGTATATTCAATAATATGTTTTTAGATTGTTCAGCACTGGTTGTACAATAAAAAAAGAAATCTATTCTATCGATATTCTCTATCCCACTCTCTCTCTCCCAGAATAATGTACTAAATCTATAAATAGAAATTACCAATTGCAATCTGCTCTCACATATCTTTCTCATCACTCGGCAGACGGAGTCTGGAAGGCGCAGCAGTTTAAGACATATGCTGTTTGATTAGTGATATATGATAACCTTGTAAAGAAAAGCAATGCTAATAATGGATCTTTCTTGAATCGATATAGCTAGTGATTATAAATGCAATCTCTTTGTGTAGATAGTGATTTATTACGGCTTGTTTATTTTATTACTGCTAGGTTTTGTATGAAGAAAGGAAAATGTGAATGGATCTAGTTTTAGATGAAGATCAAGTAAGAATTGAAATTGCAATTACGTTTATTCAATGTAAGATAGTATATATATATAAATACACTATAATATTTTATATGTATACTACTATTACTATAATATAATGTATTCTATTAATAGCATTTTGGAGAATAAAACCTGGTAGAACTCGGATGTTTGAATCTATTTTTAGCACTTTTTTGGTGTGTTGGAATTATGGTATAGCACAGCATACTGCTGCGAACAATAGATATAGATATTATTAATAATATATATACAAATATTAGTTATAAGGCTGTTCCTCTTTCCAAATTCTGTCGAATTTCCACAGTATATTTATCAAAAGCTCTTGCAATCTTCTTGTTAAAGTGCTTGTTTCTTTCATTGATATAATCAACATCTTCTCCTTCAAAGTGCTGGCGACGTCTACTAAACTTTTTACGATTTTCTGCTCGTTCTTTCAATTCATTGACCATGAAATCGACACCCTCCTAGATGTAGACATAAAACAATTAAGTTACTGTACTATACACTACGACTGGTAATACCTACCTCATGTACAAAGTCATTGCGACCATAATCTGCACCTACGACTTGTGCAGAGGAGGTCAAGGTTGTAATTTGTTTATTACTATTCTTCGTCTTGCTACTACTACTACTACTACCAGTACTATTCATAGTCGATGGGGCTGTACCAGGTAACTTCTTAACTCGTTTCTTGTATGCATTAGTAAGAGCATCCTATGTAAACCAAGTGAACAAGAGGGCTTTATTATATAGTATAGATTATATAATAATACCTGATTAAACACATCCCAACCAAAGGAAGCTGCATGTTTTTCCTTCTTCTTCTTCTTTTTATACTTTAAATGAGCTTCATCAACTGTTGCGTTTTGGTACAATAGAATTCGATAGATAAATAAAGATAGACACAACTATCCACTACTATTATACTTACTTGTATCATTTAAATGAGAAGGTTCTTTCTTCTTTTCTTTCTTCTTCTCATCTTCTTCCTTTTCTCGAGGACGTCTTCCTTGTTTCTCTGTTGTGGTTTCTTCTTCTTCTTCTTCCTTCTTTTGTTTCTTTCCATAATTAGGTTCTGTTTTCCGTTTATGTTCTTCTAATACTGCCTAATATACAAAATAGAGTAATAGATAGATAGATAGATACAACGAATGAAAAAGACAATCACTTACCCTCTTATTCGCTTGTCTTCCTGCAATCATTTTTAGTTTTAATTCAAATAAACGTTTTTGTGTTGGATTCATAATTTCTTCTCCTTCCCTTTCAACACCAGTACTGTTACTACTAGTAGTAGTAGCATCATTTTTCTCTGTAATAGTAGTCATAGTTTATTATTTTAATTAAAAGATTGAATTTTGCTCGTTTTTTGCGATAAAGAAATTTAGATCCAAAGTTCCCATACAAATCAAAACCAAGAAATTGCTGGACAAGACGTTGGAGAGCATTTTAAATCAGGACTTTTGATTGGTTCATTAGGGATGGTAGGTATATTTTTAACCAATCAAATCTTTGTTCTAATTGTCCATCAAAAGAAAAAAAAAAAAGATTTCGTTTGTTATCAAATAGTTGACTGTAACTCTGTTATCACACAAAGATACACCGAGTCGATCGATCCTTCCATAACATGAATACTAATAATCATGCATCCTTTCCTATTTCTTCCTCCCTTCCTAGTCTTCAAAAGAGACTTGAAAAAGAATCAAGAATGGCATTGTATCAAGAAGAAATTCATCAGAAAGACATGGAAAGAGTACAACTTTTGCATCGAGAGAAGAGGAAACCAATGGGTATAGATCATAGAATACATGCAGCCTTTATAGGATGCATTCTAGCTGATTCTAAAACAACTTTATGTCAATCTTTTTATGAAAAGGACAATAGAATGCTTGTATCCAATAAAAATTCTCTCTTCTGTTGGGGCTATCATACTGTACGTAGAATGTAGCGTACATCTATATCTATCTATCTATGTTGTATACTACCATTAAATATCTCAGTCCCTCGTTCTAACTACATTGATACATTTCTTTACAAAAGAAAACCCTTTAGATCCTTTATCTGAATTTGAACTCTTACGCAAAGAGTATTCAAATTGTTTTACTAAAGGTAGGTGGTGTATATGCAACTGTAGAATAATTGTATTATCAGACAATATAAAGGATATGTCAATAGGAACCTTATCCTGTTTCACAACCGATATTCTATCCAAATTTACTTCTAAGGAGATTGAACATGCATTGCTTATGTTTAATAAGAGTGACAGTAATTCAATGACAATAACCGTTGAAGATTTGCCAACAGGAGAGTGTATACCTCGAGCTCTCTGTACGGTATGTATGTAAATATAGTACTATTGTAGTAGTATTTATTTTATTATATTATTACATCTGATGATTAGACTCTATTATTTTCCAAAGAGCCTTTACTATCGTTACAAGTTGCATCCAGTATAAGCAACTTAACTACCTCATGCATTGAAACATTGGATTGTGTCCGATATCTGGTATTAAACAAAAGAAACGACTGCTGTATTAAAATGTAATTATACATATATACACAGCAAGTTCTTTTACTGGGGGCATTACAAGGAGCTGGTAAAAATACATTATTATCCCAACCATATTATATTCCAGATGGACTAGAAGCAACCTATTGGATTGATAACCCTCTGTGTAAAGAGGTGGATGAGGTATGTTTAAACTATCTATCTACCTACGACTACTGATATATTAATCACATATTAGATCGTATCTCAATTACCTGTCATTAAAGTGTCAGTCTATCAAGAAACAGGTAGTTATTAAGAGAATACTGTAGTATTAGTATTATAAGAAAAATTGATAATTTAATACAATAGGATACGTCGTGAAGTTGCTAGAAATGATCTTGTCTGCTCTACTTCATTCCAACAGTCTTTCAGAAGCTCTACAGCTTGTAGAAGAATTCAATCGCAATAGTAATACGAGTGCTACAACATGTCTAGCTTGTTGTGTGGGTTTAATTGCTGGTGCTTGCTTTGGTTGTAAGGAAATGCCACAAGTACATGAATTAAATATTAAATGTCCATTGTTTATATCACGTATTTCAAACCAATTAATGGAATATCGTACCAATAAGAATAAGAATAACGCAGATTTAAAACAAGAGGTGGATGTGTACACCAAGTTTAGCACTCTTTGTGCAACGATTGTGAAAAGAACAGAGTCTACGATAGCAATGTTGTTAGTAGATGAGGATAATGATGATAAAGAGGGAGACGAGAGAAGGGAGATTGATCACTCTTTGACAGTCTATGAGAGCCTTGAACAATTTGATATCGCAGTATTTGAATATTGGAATAGTTTATATAAGTATTATGTACGTTTTAAACATAACTATATTACTATCGTAGTACTTTTATGTTGTATTTAACTATTCAATAGGAAGAAACGTATGGCAATATTATCATTAGTCACATTGAGCAACCAGTATTAAGTGCTTCTAAAGACGAAACAATAGTAAAAACTAATAGAAGAGGTATAGTATTAGTACTGTACGTACTATAACAACTCATATATTGTATTTAATATAGTGCGTATTAATAACAATATTTTATAGTGAATAAGACAAGAAAGTCAACTAAAAAGCCTGTTCTTGCTCCCATTGATCATCGAAATCAAAAGAAGAAAGTACCAGGTATTATAAACAAAACTCTATTGTCTATAATATACGATAGATTGCTAATACTATTCATATAATATGTCATATTAATGTCTGTAGAGCATGCTAAGGATAGTAATAATAGTAATACGGGTGCTGCTAAAGAAAGGGAAAGGATGACAGAAGTAAATGGACCATCTACATCTTTAGAACAACACTGTATTGGGTTTAAAAGGCTTTTCAGTGACCACGAAGGGGAAACTGTTGTATATAATGCCAAGTATGTCTGTATCAAACAAATGGCTGTAGGTGTGATACTAGATACTGTTCTGCTATGTATTATTGCTATACCTGCTTTATCTATATCTATATTATAGGGCCACTTCCATGCTATTCTGTTTGATTCCAAACGTAGAAAACTTGAAAGAGCATTTAAATCTGTAATCCTACGTCATTCTATGTCTAAACAAAGGCTGTTGTCAGAAGCGTTGTCAAAGAACCTTTCCTATTCTAACGCCTATTTCTTAAAGCACGATAGTATTAATAATCCAACTATTAATAGTAGTGGCGGAGGGATAACAGATATTGAAACAAAAGAACAAGTACGACACTTGAGACTATTGGCAAAGGCTAGTGTATTGCCTACACTTTCACAAGTGTATATAAATGATTTGTCTATGAATGAATATGATTTATTGAAATTATAAAAGCTAAATTATAGTGAGTGCTAATCATTAATACCAACTCCACAAGATAGTTCAGATGAAAGATGTTTTTTAGCATCCGGTTCAAGATTTGTATTATTAATAGACGTTTGGATGGGGGCTGTAGTTGCAGGTGACATAGTAGCTGTTGTTGTTGTTGTACCCAAGAGACTAGAGGTGATAGTTGGCTGAGAATGTTGTGTTAGTTTAGACATTTGTTCCGTCAAGTAATCCATACACGACGTCTGCTGTTCTAGTTGCTTTCTTATATAAGTCATTTCATCTTGTGTCCTTTGCTCAACTGTTATATATTAGTATATATTATTACAAGTAATGTAATAACAACAAGACCAGCCTACTTTGTGAAAGACGTTCTTCATAAGTCAATACAGTAAGTGCAAACTTATCAGCAACCTTAACTGCCTCTACTTGTGCTTCTTCTCTTCTCTTTAATTCATTCCTCTGGGATTCAATGATTGAAATTAATGAATTTCTTTCACTAATAGAAAAATACGCACTCTATATTATCAACATTTCTATCTTCTCCTTCAATTTAAATACCTGTTCCATAGAGAATAATCAATACTACGAATAGAGTCATCTTCCACATGTCTGTTGTTGGTAGTAGGATGGACGGTGTCTAGTTTCGAAGAGGTACTCGTACTTTTAAAATTGTTGTTGTTTAATAAGTCCATAAACTTATCTTGGGCCATGTCCTCAATGGATTCAATATTGATACCAGTTTGTTTTAAATAGTGACCTTCGTCCTATAGTTATTTCATAGTATGATGTATTTAAATCATAATGTTATATAAAACCTACCGCTGCAAGTGATTCCAATGCAAAGCTTTCATCGTTTGAATAAATAGAAGTTTCGTCTACTGAATTAGCAGCGGAGTTGGAATTAGAGGAATACCCAGTAATAATGCCATTCAATGACTCTATGTCCACACTCGTATTATCAATACTACTACTACTCCCCATAGAACGGTCTTCACACTATAAGAACAAAGATTAGTTTAGTATACAACTGTTATAGAGGTTAACATACCTTGACCCTTCGTTTACTCAAATGAAATGGTTTTGGAGTTGTTACAGTATCGTATTTCTTTGCAAATTGAGGATTGTATAGTCTAATGAATTAAATAGATCACTACTTAACATTCATAAATGTTCAATACAACCAATATCAATACCTCTTCTTGGATTCATCTATAAAAGCTCTGGCCTGTTGTTGACGTGCGATATGTGCTTTTACAGCATCTAATTCCCCTGCAACACAGTTCGTGGCAGGTTTTGATGCATATGAACTTGTTTTGGCAGCAGTTGCTGAGCTGATCGTTACTTCTCTTTGTTTCATTTGTTTCCGTTTATTAAATGGCTTGTTTATCTATGAGGGAGGTATTCATATCATATTATGATATTATATCCATAGAATAGAATAGCTTAGATCATTGTATATAGATTAGTACACTTACTACAGGTGCAAATGTGCATTCTTTAGTAGTATTTTCCAATTGTCTCTTTACTTCATTTTCAAGCTGTAGTTTAGTATTAATACATCATTAATAATATCTATCTACTCTACCAGGTACTGTATAATATACCTTTATCATATGATGTTGTTTCCATCTCATCTGTTTATTATACGTTGTTTCGATGATGGTTCAACTCTATTTTATATTGACACTCACGAAAATATCTAAATAAACAAAAAGAGAAGATGAAGAGAAATGAAGGATGTGTGTGATAATTTTTTGTATTTTAAAAAAGATTTTTTTTTTGTTTTCTGATTTAAAAAGATCTCTTATTCTAAAGAATCAGAAAGTGCACTTTGGCTGGCATCTACCAGTTGGATTGCATCATCCGATAAAGTTTGATGATGAAGAATACCATTATTATCATCACAATTTGTATTAAATTCCTCCTGGGAAGTAGTAATGCTGCTGGTATTAATATCCTCTGTCATAGTTTCCAAATTATTAGTGTTATTAGACAATTGGGTTGAAGATGTAAACAATACTAATTCATGTTTATGCAACAATTCATTTAATATATCCTATTTAGATTCATTTATATTGGATAGTATATTATTATAGATCATTGTATTGTATCGTACATACCTCATTGAGCAGAATATCATCCAATATAATCCCTCCCTTGGAGTAAATAGACCTAAAGCAGTGCATTATAAAGGGAATAAATACCCTGGACATTGCCTATTATACAATAATATGAGTCTCATTCTTATTAAATCTCTCAGTAAATACATCAATGCTCATGCATTGTACTTACACCGGACATTTCTAATATTTGTTTGCTTAGTGGAATTTTTTTGGAGGACCTACCAGCAGTTGTTTTTTCATTATTCTTCTTGGCCGTCATAGATTTCAACTCTTCATAAACTTTAGCAAGTATTTGTATCATTGTGCGAAAAAATAACATTAACTGACGAGATAATCGAATTTGAAGTGAAATAATGGCACATTTCCTAACAGTATAAAGATAGATTAATATACGTCCTTTAGGAACACTCCTCAGTTGCTATTATTAACATTTTTACCTAAGATCATTGAAAGAATCCAATAAAGAATTGGTTGCCTCCGCAAGAATTGGAAATGACATTAGTGTAGTTGGTGGCGCGGCAACAGATCCAAGGTCACTGTAATTATCACCATCCCATTGCTGCTCTTTATTGCTACTTTCATTCGTTCTAGGCCTTTCTCTTCTGTTAATAGCTTTCAATGAAATCATTATTGGCGTAGCATGATTTTTGGTTGATGATGTTAAATGCAAAGCAATATTTTCTTGAATATCCAGTAGTACATCATCCCATTTTTCAATGATAATATTTAAGATATGATCTTCAAAAACAGTGGCTATAGAAGCTCTAAAGTCTAAGCCAACACGTCCAAGAGATGATCCAAATAGCAAAGTATGTTCCATGGCTGATGCGATAGACCCAAAGTCAGTGACCAGTGGTAAATTCCTGGATATAAATGGGTGAATTCGTTTGAGTAGTTCATACAATAAAATCATAAATAATTTCGTACTCTTTAAGTAATTTCATAAATTCAGTAG
>JACKZZ010006999.1_pt1 | contig 29014 bp, 27 predicted proteins | sample 8027871 | NCBI WGS metagenome assembly JACKZZ01 (sample SAMN15724774, study PRJNA655200) | protist metagenome | isolation source: fluorescence activated cell sorting (FACS) single amplified genomes of... | place: USA: West Boothbay Harbor, Gulf of Maine | collected 2000-07-19
ACCATTTCACATGGTAATGGTTTTTATCACAATATTCCTCAATCGTTGTTGTTTCTTTTTCATTTTCATGCCATTGTGTAAACATTTCTCGTAAAAATAAACGTCTGTAATTTTTAACTTTAATATCAAATTTTAAAGGTTTGTCAAAATGTTTTATATTATGATAATTACAATTTGGATTATACCATGGCATATCACCATTATTTGGAAAATAAATATCTGGTAAATTTTTGAAAAAAAATGGATGATTTGTCATAATAATATCCTCTTCTTTTGATGTTGTATGATTTAAATCATTTTCTAAAAATACAATAGGAGCACTTGAAAATGTAATATTATTCTCTATCAATTTTTTTATTTCATCAATAGCATGATCACAAAATACTTCATCCCCATCTTGTATTATATAATAATCAGCATATTCTCTAGCATAATTCATAATTAATTCTCTCTTATAACGTAATTTTAAATTACTTTCCAATATTGTTATTTTTAAATTCCATAATTTTTTACAATAATCAATGACTTCCTTTGTTTTATCTATTCCTTCTTGTATAATAATTACATATTCATAAATAAAATGAAAACTACTTGCTAATGCTAAACCGATCATGTTTTGCTCATCCCAAACTGGCATAATACATATTATCTTTTTATCCATATTAATAATTATTAATTATTTCTTTAAACTTTTTCATTATTATATTTTTTTATTTCTTTGTATTTTTATTTTTTTATTTTTTTTATTTTGATATTTCCATTTAAAATATCCTCAAGATGTTGACGTAATTGATTATTTTTATTTTGTGTTTTTTTTTGAAATATATAATGATCTTCTTTTGTTATCTGTAATCCTCTATATCTATTTCTAATTAAATATATATTATCTTCTAAATATTTTATATATCTACCATATTTATATTTAAGTGTATTTTTATGAAAAGCTAAAACATGATAACCAATTTTAGGTTCCTCATTTACTTCAACATATTGATAATCTTTTAACATTTCTATTTCTTCTTCAAACCGCAAATCAACGCTAATTGGATGAAAAATATTATTTTTTTTAAAAAAAGGTATTAAATTAATCTTTACTTGGTCTATCATGTCATCCATTATACATTCTATCTCAAAAGGTGGTTTATTTTTTTTTTCTTGAAATAATACATGCTTCTTTCTCATCTATTATATTTTATAAAAATTATCTTATATTTATTCATTAAATTGAAATTGAAATTTATCTTGTTTATTTTTGAATACTTTACCAATTAGATTATATTCTTCATTAAAAAGACGATAGTTTAAAACATCATACAAATAATCTTTTTTATGTTCTTCACAATAAATTTTAGATATGACTGTCCAATGTTTATTATCTTTTTCAATTGTACTATATTTTTTAGGGGTTTCAACAAGACACCCAATAATATCTCCTTCATTATCACCTTCAGGTTCAATAACAGATAATGTATTTGGGTCTAAATATAATTCTTTACCTTTCTTTGTTTGAATTAAAATCGCAGAAATAGCACTATCGTCATCTTCTTCAGCAATAATTTCACAATCAGAATCAGATTCTAATACTTTTTTTTTATCAATTAGATCATGTTCACTTAATTCAGACATTTCATCATCACTGTATACTTGACTTTCTTCTTTTTCTAATGTCATCTTTTTTAGTTTCTCAGCTAATTTATTATCTTGATTTTTTTGAATTTCTACTTTTTCAATACTTTCAGTGTTTTCTTTTTTAGTTAATTTATTTGTTGCTTGTAATTTTTCAATCGCAAATAGACGTAATTCATCTTTTAATCTCGGATCTCTATCATTTAATATTAATAATACAGGATCATCAAAATTTTTAAAATCATAAAGTGTTGATTTTATTTTTTTTGTATTACCCTGAACTGCCATATTCACAAAATGTGGGTCGGAGTTTATCATTTTTTTAAATGTTATTTCATCTTTAGATTTTGGATGAATTACTGTATCTTCTTTATGTTCTTCAAAAAATTCATCTATTTTATTAATATCAATTACATGCTTTGTTTTTAAATGATTTTTACAATATTTACCTCCATTTGCACCATATCCACCACATTGTGAAACAAGTTTTTCTTTCATTTTTCCAGTTTCGTAAAAATACATCATAAATACATTATTGCCTTTCTGTATATCTTCCCATGCTTTAGGACGTGCGTTGTATGTTTTAATAGCACAGCATTGGTTTGCTTTTTTCTTTGATTTATCCATGTTTATATTTTATTAAAAATATGTTTAAAAAAAATTCATTTTTTTATTTTACTGATCTATCCTTTAAAAGAAGTCAAAAAAATGACCTTGTTATATACATTATAACTTGCGATTTTTGCAATTTTTAATGATCTGTAATTTATAAATAAAATAATAAGACACACTTATTATTTTAGTATTAAAAAATTAATTGTATTTTTTCTTTATTTTGTGGTATGTAGATTCATTGTTTGAATATTTTTCAAAGTTTTTATTTTTAATAAAATGTTCTTTATATATACTACATAATTTATCTGCTATTTCTTTTCTAATGTAATTATCATTATGTTTTATATTCATAATATTCTTAATTGCTTCTTTTTTATTTTTACTTGATTTAATAATCTTAATTACTAATTTTTCAATTTTTAGTATTTCTTTTTTATACATGTTTTTTTGGGATAACCAATCATTTTTTTAAAAAATATTCAATTTTTTTAAAATATTATTTTGAACTTAAGTTAGAAAATACATTTTCAAAACTATTTATGTGTTTTATTTTTATATTATTTATATTATTTTTAACTATTTTATTATTTTTTTTTTTTATATTATTTTCATCATTAATGTTATTTTTTTTATTTAATATATTTTTAAGGTTTTTATATTTTTCTTCAAATGGGCATCTTAATGGTTGTATAAGTGTTATTGATTTTATTTCTTTTTTATTTAGTATACAATAATCATTATTTTTATAATGATAATAATATTTATTATTTAAGATTTTTAATGGTTCATGGTTAAATTTAGTAGGATATATTTTTTGATAAGATACATATTGCGTACTTATTTGACTATTACTTATTTTTTCAACTTTTAATTCTAATTTAATGACAGAACTATTTTCAATAACTATATTTCGATTATAAATATATTTCTTATTTTTTATTAATTTTAAATATTGTACAATAATATCTTCGTTTACAAATAAAAACAATGGTGTATTAGTACTTAAACTTAATGCATATTTTTCTATCTTTTGTACAAAATGCTGTATCTTAATATAAGATATATCACTTAATTTTGATTTATCAATTAAATCCCAATTAAGTTTTAATTGTGTACTTTTGTTAATTAAATTATTAGGTATATTCCAATATTTTTTTAGATTATTTGATTTTGTACCAAAACTTTCCTTAAACTGTGTAAGATTACTATTTCTTGTTAATTGTAAATCACTTCCTTTTAAAGGAAAAATATTTAATTGAGCATTTTTAATATTATTACTAAATATAATTCCACTTTCAATACATGGTCTTGATAAAATACTGAAAAATTTAGCTTTTTTTGATAATTCATTCAATGTACTATTTTTACGAGACTCAATTATTTCAATAATTCCATTAATACTTAATTGATTTTCTTTTTGTTTTTTTAATTGAATTAAATTTGTTCTATATTTAGATGTTTCAACTTTATTTTTTCTAAGACATTTTTCAATGTTTGAAATTATTTCTTGACAACTTAATCCTTGATTGATTAAATAAATATGTCTTGTTTCAATAGGCATTCTACTTTTAAATAAGATTTTAAATTAAAAATGTAAAAAATAATTCAAAATAAAGGATACATATAATTATTATGATAAAAATAATTACTATAACCAGGTTGATTATATTGGTCAATGATATATGGAGTCCACGTTACATTAAAATTTTCTATTTGTTGTATTTTTGTATAATAAATGAGAATTCCCATAAATAAAATAAAAATAAAAATTGAAATAGTATTCATTAAAAAAGAATTAGATATTAATTTAAAATTAAAATAATATTTATTAATAAGATGAGCTCCAAATATATACAACGTTTAGACCCAACTACTTATGCACGACCTAAGAAAACAAAAACTGAAAGTGTTCAAGATGAAAAAAGTATTCAACAATATTTAAAAGATTATGAAGAAATTGACCAAAAAGAACTCCCTTATATTAATCCTAATACACATATACGTTATATTTCATGGGATAAAAAGAATAAATGTGAATTATTTCGTTTCGGTGGTTTATTAGTACGTATTCAACCTCAATATGTTCAACTGGCGGGAATTGAAGGTAAAATATTCTCAGCACAACGTTATACTTATGCTGAAGATAAGAAAAAAATATTACACGTGACAAGATTTTTCCGTAAAATGAAACAAAGTGAAGTTATGAAAGACGAATTAGAACAAACAGTTGAAACATCTCAAGAAATTATTCAAAAACAGAATGAAACCATTGATAAATTACAAAAAGAAGTTAGAATGTTAAAAAAAAAATTAGCTTCTAAATAAATTTTATTTATTTTTCAAAAAATGAAAAAGACCATTTAATCGTTTTATTTAAATAGTGAACTAAATCTTTTTTTAAGTTATGATTTAATTTATTATATTTTGTATTTTTTAAGAATAATAATAAGTTTTTATAAATAACTTTTTGATCATAACATTTTGCTAATTTATATCCATTCATAATTATATATATTTTTTGTTTATGATTTAAAGCATCAAATACTGATAATTGTTTTAAAAAATCTTCTTTATTTTCAAATAAAAACGCATTTTCTTCATTGTATAAAGATTCGTTAATAGGACACTTAATACAAAATAAAGGTATATACGCATGTAATGCTTCCATAGATGATTTTCCAAATGTTTCACTTTTGGAAGTGTTAATAAATATTCTATTATTTAGATGACTATAAATATTTTTTAATTTATTATATTCTATTTCATCATAAAATAATATATGTTTTTTACTATTTACTAGAACTTTTTGTTTTAACTCATTTAAATAAGGACCAGTTCCAAATATGTGAAGTTTTAATTTATAATCTTTAAATTTAGAACTAAATAAATATTCAAACAAAGTTAATAAACAGTCAATATTTTTCTCAATGCTTATACGTCCAGTATAAATAAAATTATATTCTTTTTTTTCATAATCATTAATTTTAGCACAATTAAAATTTTCTAAACAAATTTCATTTGCATTAAATATATGGGAACTATAATTTAAAAACTCGTGTTGAATTAACACTCCTGTACAAATAAGTCCATCAAATATATTATTTTTTAAATATTGAAATAATATATTTTTATAACTTTTAAATTGAGGTAAATATTGAAAATATATCTCGTAATAAAAATCATAATTTGTATGCCAATTGGGAATAAGAATACAATTTTTTATTTTTTTTATTTGGATTAATAGATTATAAAAAATAAATAATTCACCATTAAATATAATAATATCATTTTTTTTGACATGTTCTAATAATGTAGAATTACTTATATTAGGAATTTTAATTGAATTATAAAATGGTACTTGAACTCCTTTTTCAATAATAATATTATATTTATTTATATACTTATTAATATTTGATTGATGATTAAAACATGTAATTAATAAATAATCTATATTTTCTTTTTGTAAATAATGAATAAAATGAATGTATTTATTACTAACTCCATTTTTTATTTCAAATAAGTTATGTAGTATAAAAACTACTCTCATAATTAAAGTCTAAAAATTATATTCTAAAATAAACATAGTTATCTTTATTTTTAAAATTACTATTTATATAAATATTTAAGTAAAATTTATCTTTATTTATTTCAAACATATGTTTTTTTTCTTGATGAAAATTAACTATTTCATTTATAATTAAATAATCTAAATACTGAAAATTAAATAAAAGTTGATAACTTAATTTATTTTTTATTTTTTCATTATTTTCATTGATTTGTAATAATTGATTTTTAGAATCAATGTTTAAAAGTTGGTTATCTTGAATTACTAATTTATAAATAATATTGGAATCTGGTTTTTCAAATATAGAATGTATTTTTTTTTGACTTAAATAAAAAATAAACTCAATTTTTTCTTTTTTTAGCTGATAATCTATTTTTAAATGAAATAATAAATTATCAAAATGTTGATTTTCAATATATTTAGATAAAAAAAATATACATTTTTCATTTGTTAAAATTTTAAATAGACCTTTTTCTATAATATAATTGTTTTTTTTTAGAATTGAATGTGAATCAATAAACCATGATTTATTTGAAAACCAATCAAATTCGTAATTATTATCAAAACAACTATTTTCTTGACATATTAAATCTTGTATATTACCCATATTTATTATTATTAAATTTAATATTAAATAAAAAAAATATAATATTATTATATAGAATGAAATTATTTGATTCCAAAAAAATAAATAAATTTTTTAAAGATTATACAAGTCTCTTAATGTCCGGTCTATTATTATTTACTAAGAAAGAAAATCCGAAATTATCAATGATTTTATTACTTATAAGTATATTAGGACTTTTTATAAATAATAATTCACAATCAATTGATAATGAAAAATCAACTAAGTCTTGGAAAGATTTTATTGATAAAAAACTTAATAAAATACCTGATTTTATTAGTGAAATAAGCAATGAAGAATTGGAGTCAATGGATGGAGAAAATCAAGAAAATAATGAAGAAAATAATGAAGAAAATAATGAAGAAAATAAAGAAAATAATGAAAATACATCGATATTAAATAATATTAAAAGCTCAATAAAAAAAATTCATCAAAAAATAAAAGAAAAACATGAGAATAAAAAAATAGATAAAACATTAAACATAAAACCTTATGTAAATAAAGTTCAAAAAATGAATAATGAATATGCTGATAGAGAAAATCATTATTTTGAATTAAAAGTAAATGATAACAATAAAAATCTACCTATATTTAATTTACGTTCAAGTGATAATATTGACTTTTATTGGAATTTTCATCTTCATAATACTGATAATACAAAAATTAATAATTTAATCTTATGTAGAGATATTCATCAATGGATGAATAGTAGTTCTTTATCTGATGAAGACTTAGATAATAAATGTTATCCTATTTATTTAGTTATAAAAGATCATAAAAATAATAATGAAATTATGATATTTGAAGCTTATAAACTTTTCGTATATATGAATGAAACAGGAAATAAACAAGCATTTGTTTCAAGAGGTGATAATTATAAAACAGTAGAAGAAATTTTAAATATATTAATTGAAATGGATTATATTAAAGATTTACTTAATGGAAAAGACTATGAAAGTTATGATTTAACTTCTCATGACAGTGTTTGTTTATTCTTAAATAATATATTATCACATTTCTTACCATCTGATAGTCAAAATGGTGAAGTTATTAATATTGATGTTAAACAATACAATGAAAATAGAGAAACATTTGATTATTTCTACCATACTTTTAGTTGTGACAATGATATGTTTAACACCAATATTTAGATTAAACAAAAATTTTTTTATATTAATGAAACTAATGATTTTTAAGAAAATTATTAGTTCTAAACATTTTTTAAAACAGAAAAGAAAATGTAATAAATTTAAAAAATATAATAAAAACTTTAAAGAAAAAATAATAAATATAAAACCTATTGTAAAATTTTGTGTTTTTGCTGGTCGTCAAAAAAATATGAAAATCTTACAATTATATATAGATATATTATTAGACAAGAAAATTATAAACCAATATCATATTTTTGATTTTAGCCGAAATAAAAATGATAAATATTTTTTGTATGAATCCTATACTAAATTTCATTCAAAGTACCCAAATAGAATTTTTTTACATCATTATAAAGAAAATAATTTTAAACAATCAAAATTAAATCAATATGATTGGTCTCCTTTTTATAAAATTATTTCAAATAAATTATTCTACAAAAACTCAGTAGTTATTAAATGTGATGATGATATACTATTTATTGATATTTTAGGATTAAAAAATGCAATACGAGACCGTGTACAAGATAAAAAATCTTTTTTAATCCATACAAATTGTATTAACAATAATATTTGTAGTTATTATCATCAACATATTTTTAGTGATATTAAAAATGATCTCAGTCTATTTCCAAAAGGTGGAATATTAGGACCTACTTTTAAAAACTCATTTTTAGCTTACAATATGCATAATTCATTTACAAATGATGTTATTTCAAATCATGATTTAACTAAATATTATATTCCCTCTTTTTATTTAAATCATAGAATATCTATAAATTTTATATTATTAAACGGTGATGACTGTAAATATTTTAAAAATACATCTTTTGATGATGAATACGAACTTAGTAGTTACTACCCTGAAAAATTAAATAGACCTAATAAAGTATTTGGATATTGTATTTGCTCCCATTTTTCTTACAGTTTACAAGAGAAGATTTTAAATAGAAATAATAATTTAATGAATTTATATGTAAAATTATCCAATACTTATTTAAAAAATATAAATACATATCAAGATATAAAATATATATTATTAAATACATATAAAGTAAATAATTATGGTACAAATAAATTTTATATTAACAATTGGATACAAGAAAATTTTGTATTTAAAGTAAATCAAGAATATTTTTATATTGACTATTTTGACTCTAAAATTAATTTACAATCTAATAAAAAAACATACTTTAACATTTATTTTATTCAAAATGATATTATTGAAATTCAATTAGGAATATATACATTTAATCCTTATCATTTAAATGACGATTTTAAAAATAGAAATATTTTGTTAAAATTATTATATAATAATCAAGAAAATAAAATAAAATTAATCAAAACATCAAAAAGTAATCATTATTATTTACAGTTTATAAAATCAAAATGGTATATTTCAGTAGAAAATAAACAATTAATTTTAACACATACCCCTAAAACATCTATTGAAATAATAAAAATCAAAAAAACATATGATAAAATATGGGTAAAGCGAATCCTAATGAATAAAAAAATTTATTATAAAAATCTATATAATAATCATTTTTACACTAATTTTTATTTAGGTTGGGGATGTGAAGATTGTATATCAATTTTATCTAAAGATAAATGAATTAATAAAAAAAATTATTTTTTTATAATAAATTTTTATAATGTATTATTATATATGGATTTTTTAGAATCAAAAGATATGAAGGTGAAACTTATTAATACAAGTTTTTATATTACTTATGTATTTCTACTAACTACAGGAACGATTACATTTATTGAAGCTATTCGTACAAAAGTACCTGAAATTCGTAATATATTAAATTTAGAAACATGTATTTCAATTATTGCTGCTTATTTTTATGGTAAATTTCTTGAAAAATTAGATAAAGATAAAGTTGATTATAAAGAAATTAATGAAACACGATATACAGATTGGGCAATTACAACACCTATTATGTTACTTGTTTTAGTATTAGCATTATTATATAACTCAAAAAGAGGACGTTTAAACTTTTTTACCTTTTTATTAATCCTTTTCCTTAATTATGGTATGTTAATATTTGGTTATTTAGGGGAACAAAAAGTATTAGACAGAAACCAAGCAAATATGATAGGATTTGTCTTCTTTATTGCTCTTTATTACTTTATTTACAGAATATTTTTACATAATAATTATAATTTTGATAATATGATACTTTATTTAGCCTTTTTTGTTTTATGGGCTATGTATGGTGTTCTTTATTTTTATGATGAAGTGACTAAAAATATTGGGTTTAATGTACTCGATTTATTTAGTAAATGTTTTGTTGGTATATTCTTTTGGGCTTATTATACTAAAGTATTTGTTTTATAAGTTAAACATTATTCAATGTTCGATTGTTTCTTTCCTCATCCATTAATTCATCTTCTGTTGTTGTAGATGTTTCATTATTTCTGTAGCAACAAGGACATATATACATTCTATAAAAAATCAATAATGTAATAATAATGGAGAAAATAAATATTCCTCCCCAAATACCAACTAAACACATAAATGAACTAATGTTATGTTGTTCTGAATAAGTTGCACAGACAAATCCAAGACTTTCAAGCATTTTTATTTTTATATCTTTATTAAAAAAAGTATCGATTTTTTATTTAATTATTATTTAATTATTATCTAATTAAAATATAAACGAAATCTAAAATAAATAAATTGTCACTTACTTTTTTTCTTATGTTCATTTATATTTATTAGCATGGCTGTATGTTCTGTAGTTGTTTTTTATGCACGCTCTAAATCAAATTATATTTTTTTAATTGAGAAATATGTGACTTTATTCTATAATAAAGTTAAAATAAAGCATTCTTTTTCTTTAGAAGATTATGAGTTTTGCTCAATTTGATAAAAGCTATTTTCCAAGAATTAATGTAATTTATAAAGAAAATATAAAAGATTATAATGATTATAAAAAATTTGAAAATGATTGGCTTTCTTGTTATGAACAGAAAAAAAACTTTTATTTTATATTTGATACGTGTAAAGTTGGTTTAATTAATCCTATATATGGTTATCATTTATCTAATTTTATTTCAAAACTTAAAAATCTTAAAAAACAATATTTGACTTTTAGTATTATTCAAGTGAATAATTGGTATGTGAAACAAATGTTATTTTGGGTTTTTACTATGCAGAAACCAGTTGCACCAGTTTATATTATTGAAAAAAATATTGATATTGAGTTATTAATACAAGATATTCATAACCAAAAAATTGTAAAAGATGATAATATTTATATTGTATATCCTTAATTTGAACAACATGTATATGTTACACCCACTTGAGGATTTCCGACACACCCTCCACTTTCATAACTACATACACCATCTGTAAAATAATAATTTGTTGTACCAAGTTGATTTTCACAATATTGACACATCCAATCACAACCTGTACCAGAACCTACACTAAAACTTACACAATTGTTTTGAGGTGTAATTTCATTACACGATTCTTGAAATGATGCATATACAGAAGCAATAAGTCCAATAAAAAGATTTACTATTTTCATTATACATTTTTATATATTTAATTCTTTAAATTCATTTAATAATATTTATTTTCCGTTAATTTTGATACTCCATTTTTTTTTATAAAAATATTATGTTCAAATTGAGATACATAATGTCCTTTTGGTACATAAATGGTTTCAAATTCATCAACAACTTTATGATGTACCAAACCATTTAAACTATTTTGATTAAATTGATTAAAATCATTTTGTAACCATCGATCACAAAAACACAGTGTACTATATTGCTCTTTAATTTTTTTGAAATATATTTTTTCATTTTTTTGTAGATTTTTTATATTTTTTTCATGGTTTCTATTTAACATATATAAATGAATTGGTTTTTCATAATAAGACTCACTAGAAAAAGTAGATACAAAAGGCTCAATTGCATAAAATTCACCTTCTTCCATTAATACAGGATAATCAAATTTTATATTTGGTACTGCTTTTGATTTATGTATTAAATAGTTACCAATATTATGACCACTTAAATCACTTAATGTATATAATGGTATTATTTTATTATCTATTTCTATTTCTTTAGACCTTACATATTCTTCTATTTTTTCACCTAACTCCCCTAAATGAACATCAGGACCGCAACAATCGATCGCATATTGTGTTGTTTTTTTAGAAATATCAATAAAATCTTTGTATTTATCGTTAAAATAAAATGTACAAGCACTATCAATAATACCCCCTTGTTTATGTACCCCAAAATCTACTTTAACAATATCATCCTTTTTTAATATATAATTACTATTCTGTTTTGACGAAGTATAATGAGCAGCTGTTTCATTCACAGATACATTAGCAGGAAACGCACACCCTGCCTTTAATGGTTCTTGTGGGTCATAACCTATTTTTTGTTTTACATTCTCTTCGATATAATTCACAATATTATCAATAGATTGCCCTGGATAAACAATTTTTTTTGTAAATAGTTCATCTACAACTTCTCTGTGGACTTTTGCTGCATGAATACTATTTACTAATTGAAAATTCATGATATTTATATATTTATAAATATATTTCTAAATACAAAAAATCTAATTTTTCTAATATATATGCACTAAATATTGTTTTTTTATAAATTTTTTATTTGAATAAAATTAAATTATATGAATTAAATATTTTTAAATCCAACTACAAATCCTGATTCAGAATCACGAATAATTTGACTTGGTATTATTTCAATTATTTTTGAACTCCAATCATTCATTTTTTTCATTGATTCAACAATTACTTCGCTTCCGTAAAAGTCATGTTCTTCAATTTCACCATGAAGATCGTGGGCCAAACTAATTGATTCAATTCCATTAATAAATATACTACTATGACGGTTTTTTAACAAAAAACTATACACAGCATCACAATCAAATAGTTGAATTTTACCAATTGACTTTGGATGAATCCAAATACCATTCATTTTAATCGGATGATTAGGTGTTCCTTTCCATCCACCTTCAAGTTGAATTAAAGAACATTTGTTTTCTGTCATTTTTGATACTAAAATAGCTTCAATAACATCATGACCTTTCTCTGTTTTTACAATCATACCTGGTTTTACTTCTTTTACTAAAACAGATTCATTGCTATTCAATAAAAGCTCACAATTTCCATCAAAACATACACCTTGATGATGATTTGAATAAGTTGGGGATAATACCTGAGATGGGGTAGTCCAAACTTGAGAACCATCTGATCTTTGTTCAATTCTACTTTTTTTAGATTGATTACAAGGAATAGTAGCAAATGTCTTTTCAGCTTCATCTCGAAGTGTTTCAAATCTATCATTTGCATAAATTTGAACACCAGGATCTTTGAAATTATTACACATACAATAAGTATGAGCATTTGCTAGTGAAAGTAAATAATGTTTACCCCAATTATTAAATGATTCAATCTTTAAAGAAGTTAAAACTTCTCCATTTGCGTCTTTTAATAATTCTTGAATATATGGATTATCATTTGAACTCCATTTATCAATAAATGTATTAAGTTTTGACACAGATGTATCATAACTTTGAGATGTATTAATATTCATTTCTTTAAATAATACACTAATTAATTTAACAAATTCTTCTCTCATGATATTAAATTCAGTTTCACCTGAAAAATCAATTGTAGAATCATTTAGTAAATAAGCAATGAAATTTGAAAAAATATCACATATCATACTTGGGTCTGGAATAAAAGCATAAATACCTTTACTAAAACCTGAAATACTATTTAATATATCAGATTTTAATGAATATCCAAATCCAAATGTATGAATAGGTACATTCCTAATATCACTATTTTCTCTAAAATAATGTTTTAATGCTCCTTCATAACCTCTACTAGGAGTATCGCTTGGAACACCGTCTGTAAATAGCAAAATAGATGTTTCATGTGAATCAACATATGAACCTTTTGCAGCTTCAAACGACTTAATCATTCCTTTCCACATGTTTGTAATACCATCTGTTCTTAATGTATCTAAAATATCAAATGTACTTTTTTTATTATTTTCATTAATTACTGTTGTATCCACTAAAATAGAAGCATTTGTACTATAAGTAATAATAGTAATAATATTTCCATCTTCTAAATTTGAAATAAACATTTTACATGATTGAACCACAAGATCCAATATAGTAGAACCATTAGACTCTATGTTTCCATGAATGTCCTTAGCAATTGCTTCGTTATTCATAGAACCAGAATTATCAATACACATAATAATATTTAATTTTTTATTCGAATTATTCATTTTCATTAATTTAGTAGTATCTATAATTTTCTTCATTTGTTCTTTTTTGATAAAAGGTCTTAATTGTTCAATTAAATTTTTTAACCCAATATTAGGTCTTAAATCAGATACATTTAAAGGTGTTCGAGAAAGTGACTTACCACTTGTTCTTACCCATTTTTCATATTCATCTTTTTCAGCACTAATTCCTTCTTTATCCATCATAGGATTAGTCATTAATTCACCAGTAATAGGACAATAACATTCGTCAGGAACTTTAATTTCTTGATCACCAAACATTGACATATTTTACTATTGTTGTTTTATCTCTAAATAATTTTTTTTTTTTTTTATAAAAAATTAAATTTTTTAGATAAATATTTAAAAAAATAACAACTTAAATCAATTTTCATTTTTGTTCAACTTTATAAATTAAATCCACTTTACATCGACATAACGGACATACTAAATCAATATTTTTATTATTTACATTTTCTAAACAATCCAAACAGAACTGATGACTACAATTTGTAATTAATTCTGAATGATCAAAACATACAGGACAATTTTCAATAGTGTCAACTTTTTTTGGACTATTTTGTATAATTAACTCTTTTTTAATCGAATAAGAAATTATTTGATTGTTTTGAATATCTAATTCATATAATGTATCTAATTCTGCTAAATATTTAGCAACTTCAATATATTCCTGGTCACATACGAAATAAAATATTTCATGGTCATTAAGTGAATAATTAATAGTTGGTTTTTTTGAAATTAACCATTTTGCTATTTCTACTTTATCCATTTTACAAGCAGTTCGAAATAAATATTCATTATTTCTTGATAAATTAAAATTTGAACAATAATTATATAATAAGTCAATCAACTCTAAATCACCGTCCTCAACAGCATATTGCATAATTACTTCATTTTGTATAAGTACATCTATGTTTTTAAATTTATCAAATAAATATTTTATTAACTCTACATAATGATATCCAAAACACGTTTTTATAATATATCCTTCATTAAAATTAATATTGAATTCTTTAAAATCATTATGACTTAACAAATAATCTAATAATTCAATATTATTAAATGCTACAGCATTTCTTAAATAAATGTCATCATATTCATGTAAATCAATATTTTCACTTATTTTTTCTAATAACCAAAGAAAAATATGATGGTCTTCTAATTGACTTGCTAATTTTAAATAATAATTATTTTGCTCTTGAAAATCAATGGTATTTGAATATTGATATAATTTTTTTAATAATTCAATATTTTGGTTATATATTACAGTTTTAAAAATAAAATTATTTTCAATGTGTAAATCTAAATTTTTAACATTTTCTAAAACCCAATCAATAATAGTCTCATTATTTAAAAGAATTGCTAAACGTAATAAATAACATTGATTGAAGTTAAAATCAATATCTTTATTTAATTTTACCAAAAATTCTATCATTCCTATATCATCATATGAAACTAATATTGCTAAATGTTCAGCGGTTATTTTTGAAAAATCAATTTCTTTATAATAATGAAGTAATATTTTAGTGGCTTCTAACTTTCCTTCAAAACATAAATTATAAAAAAGTTCTTCATTTATAATAACATACTCTTTATATTCTCGAATTAAATAATGAAAAAATAAATATTGATCATCTAAAGCACATATATATAACCAATTATATTCATTATTTTGTTTTATAATTAAATCTATGAGATCATAATTTGAATTTTTTAAAGCTTGAACAAAATAATTTTTAATATTTAATTTAAGACTATTTTCTTTGATATCATATAAACCAAATAAATAATTTAAACATTGAGGTTTATTTTTATTAATTGAAATATTAATAGCTTTTTTTATTATAATTTTATCTTCAATTTCATATAATTTAAATATATAATCCAATATATTTACATTGTCATTTTCTATAATATTATGAATGTAATGATAATATTCAAAATAAATTGAAAATCTTATTTTATCTTTTGTTTCCATTTTTTCAAAAAACCATTTTGTCATATCTAAATTATCTTGTTTAATAACATACAAAAGTAATTCAAAATTTTTTTTATAAAAATAATATTACTTGTTGTTTTATTTTTTTTTTTTAATATATTATTTAATAAATCTATACCTGTTAATTTATTATTATTTGTGTTATTTGTATTTTGGTCAAATTCAATATTTGTTTCATTATTTATTTCATTTTTATATACATTATTGAGTATTGATAGATATATCATCTTTTTTATATTTAAAATTATTTTAAATAATATTAAAAACTCTTTAAATAAATTATTATTAAATTTTTCAAGTTTTTCAATTGATTTTGGATTACAAATTGATTTTCTTAACATTTGAATTAGATTAAAATTATCATCAAAATCAAATTTACTCTTAACAATGTTTTTAAAATTATTTGGATTCTTTTGGATAGAATCTAATGTTTGTTTTTTATTTTTAAGAATATCAATAAGTAGAAATTCTGATTCTATATCATTAATACAAAAAGGATTTTCTATTTTTAATTTTTTAAATTCCTCAAAAGTAGATACATCATTTAATTTATTATCAATATAAGGTTCTATGATATCTAAAAAAACCTTGTTATATAATTTAAATAAATTATTTTCGTTGTTTATTTTTTCTTTAATAAATGTTTTTTTCATAATTTTTAATAAATTATCTTTAAGTTTAAAACTGTTATTTGATTTATTAATTGTACTCGATTTATTTTTTTTTACTGTATTTTTAAATGTTTTTTGAATTAAAGCTCTGGTTAAATCATTTTGATTATCACCTCCTTTTTGTGATTTTTTTTTTGAAGGTTTTTCTTTTTTTTTCTTTTTTTTATCTTTTTTAGATTGTTCTGTTTTTATTTTTACATAATTTGTTATTTTTTTTAAATTATCTTGTAATTTTTTATTGTCAAATATTTGACCAAAATCTGGATTTTCATCACTAATAAATTTTAATAAATAAAAAAAGGAATAAAAATATAATAAAATAAAATGATTGGTAGAATTATTCTTTAGTTGAGAATAAAATTGATTTTGATTAATTATTTTAAGTTTATTATTATTCATTAATTTTGAAAATAAATATCGAGAAAATAATTCACCAAAAATATATTTTAAATAATTATTTTCAGGTATAAATAGTATATTCTTTTCAATTTTAAGAGTTTGTTTATTTTCAATTTTATTATTTTTTAATTTTTTTTGTAATCTTACATTGTCTAATAATTCATTTATCTTATTTAACTGTTTATCAATTAATTTTAAGTTTTCTTTATATTTTTGAAGTGTTAATTTTATTTTTTTTTTATGACTTTCTTTTTTTTGACTTAAAATATTCATAAATATATTACTTCTTTCATCTATAACATTATTTATTGAACTTTCTATATCATCTTTAATATTTTTGTTTTTTATTGTTTTAATATCATAAAATAAAAATGTTATAAATGTTTTTTTATCTATTTTATTTTTATTTAAAAAAGGAATTAAATATGAATTTTTTATTATATTATTTAAATTATTTATCTTGAAACCTTTTGATTCTTTATTTTTATTATTCTCATTGTTATTATTATTGTTATTATTATTGTTATTATTATTGTTATTATTATTGTTATTATTATTATTAATGATCATATTATTTATATTATTTTGATTATTATTTTCATTATTATTCATAATAATGACCAATATTATTTTTATAATACTTATTTTATTGTAATTTAGATAAATATAATTCTTTTATTTTTGTCATTTTTTCAATTAAACTATTTTTTAATTCAATATTTTGCATAGATGTTTCAATAATTCTAAATAAAAAATAAGCAATATGATAATATATTTTTGAAATAATAAAAAACTTTTTTTTTTGTGAAGGATTTATATTATTTTTTGACTGATATAATATATATTGTGTTGATTTTTTAATGTTTTCTTTGAAATGACTTAATAAGTAATTACCAATTTGAATTTTTTGTTTTTTATCTAAATCATCTTGAGTAAAATAATTTTTTTTATTATTTAAAAACCCTAATAATTCAATAGGTATACAATCATTAAATATTTCTAATAATAATTCTATTACTTTTTTATTATATTTATCAAAGGATTTAGATTCATTAATGTTATAATCCAATGTACTTAATGATTCTTCTAAATATTCACCATTCATATATTGAGTACCAATAAATAATTTTTCATTTGAATAAATATCAGTAGTAGATGATGGATTTATTAAATTACTCATAAAATTATAAACATTATTTATATTATTAATGAAGTTTACTGGATATTTTTGGCTTATTTCTTTACCAAAAAATATAATATTATCTTTTACATCAAATACTTGTTCTGTGTCATTAAAATATACACCATATATATCATTCATTTTACTTGGTTTAAATAGTTGATAAGCATTATTAGATAGAAATTTTTTATAAATTAGTAATGAATTATTTAATTCTTTTAAATAATCGAAGCAATCTTTATAATTAAGATTTTTAAATGATAAATCATCAGATTGTTTTAAGGTAATAATATATTTAGTAATATTATCTATATAAAAATAATATACATCATAGAATAATTGAATATGTTGAAATAATATTAAATAAGCTATTTTATCAACTATTAATTTATCAGATTTTATAAGATTTTTTTTTATTTCTCTATCAATATATATTAATAATTCATTATAAATTTTAAAATATTTAGTTGGATTTTTTAAATAAGAATAAATTTTATTAGATTCTATTTTAGTTATTCTATTATTTTTTATATAATAAGGTATAAAATACTTAGAATTAAGTACCTTTTTTTTATTATTATGTGATAAATATTTTAAGTATTTCATATTTGATTCTAAGTTATTAACATATTCTATTACAATTAATTTTTTTTCATTATTACCATTAGTTAATAAATAATTTAAAGTTTCACCTAAATTTAGGTTTTGAATAGGAAGAAAAAAAAAACTATTATCATTTTCATTAATATAAATATTTTTTATATCTGAAAAAAAATGAGATAAATCTGAATAGTTTTTTGTTTCTAATCTATTTTTAAAATTATTATTTATATTTGGATTTATATTTCTTAATATGCCTAAAGATGGACTATTATTATTGATAATTATACCTTGTATAAGTAAATTAAGTTGTTTTTTTATATGAATATTGTTTATTAAATTATTAGAACTTGATACAAATAAATGATTTAGTTTAATAAAATTAGATTTATAAAATGGATTTTTTTTTATTTTATTATTATTATTTTTTTTTGTAATCTTACTATATAAATTTAAAAGTTTTGAAATAAATACTGATATATCTCCATTTATTAACAAATTTTCATAACTTGTTTGTAGTTGATTTAAAATTATATTTTTACTCAACTCTTTATTATTAGTTGAATTATTATTTTTCTTTAAAATATAATTTAAATTATTTTTATGTTTTATTAATATTGATTTTTTTAAAAAATCATTTTTAATATATGTGTTATTTGATTTACATAATAATTTAGATGTTTCAAAATAATTATTTATGTTATTCATACTAATAAATAATACTATTTTTTATTTATGTATTAAAAAAAAAATCAAATTAATAATTACCAAATTTTGAATTAATATTATTGTCATTACCACTTACATATGCATTAAGTGATACACCATCAAGACCCATTCTTGGAGGTGTTGGATATAAATAAGATGGAAGTTCATTAGATAAATTTTCATTGCTTAAATTATTAAGTAAAATAAAGAATATTATAAATAATATTATTGAAGCAAATATACCATTTTTATTAATACCTAAAATAGGATAAGTTAATAGTGTTGCTAAAATAATAGCACTTATTATATTTCTTAAATTTGGAAAGTATAAACTGTTTGGAATATTTACATTAAAATTTTCTACAATCATATAATTAATACCTATATTTTTTTTATAATTTAATTTTTTATAAATTCTACTATCTTATAAATAAGATCATCATTAAATTCAATATTTGAATGAGTTCCATTTGTAATAATAAAATGATCACAATATTTTTTTAATTCTTGTGCATTTGAAATATTAATAATTTCATCATTATTACTATGTATAATCATAGATTTCATTTTTTTTTGTATTAAATTTAATTTATATCTATATTTTAAATATTTAAGTGTTTCAAATCCTAAATGTTCAATGAAATAATTTAAATAATTTGAAATACTTAAATTTTTAATTATTTCTTTTATATCACAAAAAGTAGATTGTATAATTAGATGTTTTGCTTTTAATCTATTACTTAAATTTGATACAATTGCACCACCAATTGATTCTCCATAAAATATAATATTTTCATGTTTAAAATTTTTATTTTTAATTAAAAAATCATGGAATAATTCTCCACTATTTACACAGTTTTCTTCATTAGGTGTTCCTTGACTTAATCCAAAACCAGGATAATCAAAAAACATAAGAGATAAACCTAAATCATAAAAAATTTTTATGTAATTTAATCTAAATGAAATATTACCTGCATTACCATGTAGAAATAAAATAACTTTATTTTTAATATTAGTATGTATATTTTTTTTTATTTTATTTTTTATAAACCAACCATGGATTTTATATATATCTAAATTTAAATAAATATCTTCATATTCTATACCTAATTCTAAAGGTGTTTTTTCTAAATTTTTTTGAGGAAAAAATACAAATTGTTCAATTAAGTTTTTAAACATTATTAAACTTACAAAAATAATTATTTTAAAATATAACCTTAGTTTAACATTTTATATTTTTTTAATAGTTATAATATGTTAGCTTCATTTCAAAAATTTTTAAGAAATAGTGGTTGTTCATATTGTCAAGAAAATGATTATAGTGAAATTAAGGAAGTATATTCAAATTGGTCACTTTATATTAAAGAATATGAAATGTATTCTTCATTAATTTTATATCACGATAAAATGAAAAGAGATATTTCTTATTATATAAAACAAAATGAATCTATTAAATTATTAAAAAAAAACAAAGTTATTTTAGAAGTTGATTTTATTTCTAAAGATGATACTAATCAATTAGCTATTTTAGTACCACATGAAAATTATCAAGAATATTACGAAAATATTGAAAAAAAAAGTAAAAATTTTAATCCTGAGTTAAATGCCTATTTAGTAGATTCTTTTGACGTTTTATTAAAAAAATAAAATTACATATAATATGAACCATATAGCATTATATATCTCATACATATTTGTTGGATTATTTAGTGGATTTTTTACAGGTGCTGTTGGTATTGGTGCTGGTGTTTTAATGATACCATTATTAAATCATTTAGGTATGTCTTTATCTGAAAGCGTTGCTACAGGTTTAGTCATTCAATTAATTCCTCAATCTATATTTGGAGCATATGAATATTATAAAAAAGGAAATGTTATTTGGTTAAATACATTATTAGTATTAATTGGATCATCTTATGGAATTTATTTAGGTTCATTATTTAATACAAAAAAAATAGTAGCAAAAAAATATTTATATTTAATATTATCTATTTTATTATTTATTTCATCAATATATATTTTTATAAGACATGTTATTTTTCATGCACCCACAAATATTACTAATTAATATATAAACCTATTAAATCATCATCATAATCGCTTTCTGTTAAAGAATACATCAATGATTCATTACTAAAATGATTATTTACACAAAATGGATTTTGAAATAAACAAAAAATAAATGACAATACTTCTTCACAATTCATACTTTATTTATTTAAAATTATATTGTAAATTTTACAATATGATATTACCTTTAGATATTATAAAATATATACTTACTTTTAATACAAGAAAATGTCATGTTTGTCAAAAATATATTGATGATTTATCATATTATAAAAAAATTAAATATTTTTTTTTGTTCAACAATATATTTTGAAATGACTTAAAAATATATTATTATTATTATTTATTTAAAAAAAAATAAAAGTTGATTTATATCTACTTAAAAAATAAATAGTATAATAATATAATCTAATGACACAACTATTAAGAGAACTACAAAATGGAGAAAAATTAGAAAGTATAGATAAAATTCAATTTAGTTTATTTAGTCATGAGGATATTAAGAAAGGCTCTGTTGCTGATATTTTAACATTTGATACATATGAAGGTAATATTCCTAAAAATAACGGGTTATTTGATCACAATATGGGTTCAATTGATGCTGCTATTTTTTGTCCTGTTGATGAAAAGAAAGCTGAGTTATGTCCTGGTTATTTTGGAAAAATTGATTTAGCATTACCCGTTTTTAATCCTCATTTTATAAGTATTATAGAAAAAGTATTAAAATGTGTATGTTTTCATTGTTCTAATTTATTAGTAGACAAAGAAGATCCAAATGTATTAAGTTTATTAGGAAATAAAAAAGGTTATTCAAGATTTAAATTACTTAGTGAGCTATGTAGTAAAAATAAAAAATGTATTTTCAATGGAGGTTGTCAGGCACTTCAACCTATGAAATATACAAAAACAAAAGATCAAATTAATCATATTCGTTTTTTCGCTGAATTTTCACAAAATACGTTTAAAAATTCGACAAAAGCATCTAATATAGAAAATTTTAGTCCTTTAGTTATTTATCAAATTTTTAAAAAAATAAAAGATGAGGACGTAGAATTTATGGGTTTATCGAGTAAATATAGTCGTCCTGAATGGATGATTATTACAAGTTTAAATGTACCACCACCTTCTGTTCGTCCATCTATTAAGCAATCTGATAACAAACGTTCTGAAGATGATTTAACATATGCTTTATCAATGATTGTAAAGGCAAATAAACAATTAAAAAATGAGATTGATAAAAACCCAGAAAATAAGAAAAAAATAGATAATTATCAAAGTTTCCTACAATACAATGTTAGTACCTACATGGACAATGAAATTCCAAATGTAAAACCTCAGGCACAGCGTTCAACTTATCGACCTATTAAAGCTATTACTCAACGATTAAAGAGCAAGGAAGGTCGATTGCGCATGAATATCATGGGAAAACGTGTAGATTATTCGGCACGTACTGTTATTTCTGTAGATCCAAATTTAAACATTGATCAGTTTGGTGTTCCTGAAAAGATAGCTATGAATTTGACTTTTCCGGAAGTTGTTAATAAATATAATATTGAAAAATTACGTGCCAATGTATTAAATGGACCTCATAAATATCCAGGAGCTAAAACAATTACAAAAGGAAGTGCATGTAATCAAATGAATATTTCATTAAAACATGTTGATGTTGTAAAACAGGCAAATGAATTAGAAATTGGTAATATTGTACATCGTCATTTAGTAGACGGGGATCCTTGTTTATTTAATAGACAACCTACATTACATAAAATGTCAATGATGACACATAAGATTGTTATATTGCCTCATAGTACTTTCAGATTAAATGTTACTGTTTGTAAGCCATATAATGCTGATTTTGATGGAGATGAAATGAATATGCATATTCCTCAATCCATTCAAACACAAACAGAATTAGAACAAATTAGTTTGGTTCATGAAAATCTTATTAGTCCTGGTAATTCTAAACCTTCTATTGAAATTGTACAAGATACATTGATTGGTGCTTATTTAATGACAATTAAAGATGTTAAGATAACTGAAATTCAAATGTATAATTATATGGCATTTTCAAAATCATTTAATGGTAAATTACCCGACCCAGAATTTAAGGAAGATGGAATAAATTATTGGAGTGGAAAGCAATTATTCTCTCTTATATTGCCTGATATTAATATTAGTCAACTTGATAGTGTAAAAATTATTCATGGTCAAGTTAGAGAGGGTTATTTGTCAGAAAAATCCTTAGGTTCTAATCCAAGTGGATTAATTAAACAAATATTTAATGCTTATGGTACTAAAGAATGTGTTAATTTCTTAAATAATACCCAAACTTTAGTTACACGATGGATGATGGACAATAGTTTTTCGATTTCATTTGGTGATTCTATTTTAACACCTACTGAACGTAAAACAGTTCGTGAAATAACAGACAAATATTATGAAGAAGCATATGAACTTATTAAAATGGCACATTTTGGAACATTTGCCACAGAATTAGACGATTCATTAAAATTTTTAAAAATGGAGTCTGAATTAGGCAATGTATTGAGTAAATTAAGCGAAGAGGTTAAAAACAATATTATGGATAATATATCAAAAAGTAATAATTTTTATATTTCAGGGAATAAGGGTGCTGGTTCTAAGGGTAAAAGTGAGAATATGCAGCAAATTATGGGTGTTGTTGGACAACAAGCTATTTGGGGTAATCGTATTGATAATGGATTTAGTGATCGAACATTGCCTCATTTTTACAAAAATGATATTGGACCAGATGCAAAGGGATATTGTCGCAATAGTTTCATTGAAGGTTTAAGTCCCAGTGAAATGTTTTTTGCGGCAATGGGTGGTCGCTGTGGTTCGATTGATACAGCTATTCAAACGGCTGATTCTGGTTATATTTCTCGTAAATTAATCAAAGCACAAGAAGATATTGTTGTTAATTATGATTTAAGTGTAAGAAATTCATCAGGTCATATTGTACAGTTTGGCTATGGTGATGATAGTTTAGACCCCACAAAATTAGAGAAAATTAGTAAAATTGAATTATTTGAATTAAATAATGAAGAGTTAATACAAAAATATAAATTTGAACAATTAGATGATGTTAAATATTTTGAAAATTATATGACACATGAAGCTGTTGAAAAAATGATGGAAAATGATGATTACATTGGATTATTGAATCAAGAATACACTCAAATCATTGAATATAGAAATCAACTACGTAATAAATATTTTAAATTTACAGAGGCGATTGGTGATGTTGGTACACATATTCCAATTAATTTATATAGAGAGATTCCTTCACAATTGATTAAGTTTAATATTGAACCCCATGATTTGAGTGATTTAACACCCAACTATATTATTGAACAATATGATAAATTAATGAAGGATTTAGTACAATATTTACCTGAAAAAGAAGAAAACTGGAAATTATTTAAAGTTATTTTCAAATCGTTTTTGTCAAGCAAACGTTTAATATGTGAATATCGTATGAATAAAATGGCATTTGATGATTTAATTGTATATATGAAGAACAAAATGTTAAGTGCGTTGATTACACCGGGAGAAATGGTGGGTATTATTGGTGCGCAAACATTGGGAGAGATTTCAACACAGCTCACATTGAATACATTTCATTTAGCTGGTGTAGGTGCTGCATCAAAAGTCATTACAGAGGGTGTTCCACGTTTGAAAGAAATTTTACGTTTATCTAAAAATTTAAAAGCAAAAAATATGAAAATATATTTAAAAGATGAATATGCGAATGACAAAGATAGTGCTAAAAAAATTCAACCCAAGTTTGCTTATACACAAATCAAAGATATATTAGATAGCAGTGAAATTATTTATGGTGGGCCTCATGGTAATACATCAAATAACGAAGATATGGAATTCATTCAATCTTATAAAGAATTTAGTGAATTATTTGACATTGATAATATTGACGAAGAAATTATGTCTCCCTGGATTTTACGTTTGACATTTGACAAAGAAGCGTTAATGAATAAGAAAATTAGTATTCAAGAAATTCAAGAAGCTATTAAAGAGGGATCTAATAATGAAGATGAGATTGAATGTATTTACAGTGATGACAGTGCTCAAGATGTTATTATGCGTATTCGAATTAAACAAGAACCTACTGAAAGCTTTTTAGACACAATGCGTGATTTTGAAAAACAGTTGTCTGAATTTTCACTTCGTGGTATTAAGGATATTGAAAATGTATTATTGAGTGAGTCAAATCTTATTAAATATAATTTAGATGGTTCTATTCAACCTACTAAAGAGTGGATATTAGAAACAAATGGTTCAAATTTACTTGAAATATTAAGTCATGACCAAATCGATGTTCAACGTACTGTGACAAATGATATTTTAGAATTTCATGAAATATTTGGTATTGAAGCTACACGTGAATTAATATTAAAAGAATTAGGACAAGTTTTCAAGGACAAACATCCTAATCCAAGACATATTCAAATGTTAGTGGATATTATGACATATCGTGGTATTTTGATGCAAATTGAACGTCATGGTATGAATAAAAATCCTGAAGTTGGTCCTATTGCTAAGGCATCTTTTGAGGAAGTTATGAATATACTTACAAACTCTGCTGTTTTTGCTGAAAGTGATAATATGAAAGGTGTTTCATCTAATATTTTAGCAGGTCAATTCTGTAAGAATGGTACGAATAGTTTTGAAATATTTATAGATGAAGATAAACTCATGGAAGAAGTAGAAGATAATGATTATTTAGTTGATAACACAATAAGTGTTAAGCCAGAAAATATTGATACTATTATGGGTGAAATGTATTCTAAAAAAGAACAAAATGAACACGTTGATATTGATGATTTTGACTTTGGTTTTGGTATGGAAGATAAACCTGAGTTTATGTTGTCTGAAAATAAAGAATTACAATTAACTGTTGGTGAATCAACAGAACAATTAGATGAAATAAATATTGATGAATTAGAATTAGAGGAATTACCCACTGAAAATAATATAAACATAGATGAATTGGAATTGGAAGATATACCTACCGAAGAAATAGAAGTAAAAGAAGAAAAACCAAAAAGGGGAAGAAAAAAGAAAAATAATTAAATCATTTTTTTAAATTAAAAATATATATTTGATTAGTATTAATCATGTGTGTTTTTATGATTATTCATAAAAACAACATCTGTTATATTTATCAAAAAAAATTTAAGTCAATGAAATATAATAAAGATATTTAGTTATTTTTTCACTTAATTATTTTATAAATTCTATAATGTGTATTGATTAAGTTAAATAAAAAAATCGAATCTTATTTAAAAAAAAAATAACTAAATATCTGTTCTAAACATTTCAAAGATGTCGGATTTTGTACCCAATGTAAAACAACTGAAAAACTTCATCGAAGAAAAGATGAATTTCAAGTGTGATTATGGGTATTCTTCCTTTGCTCAACCTTGGATGTTGAACAGTGTCATTGATACTCTTACTCCTTATATTAATGAGTTGAACTCAGCAAATAACCATTTTAAATGGGTTCTTGCTAAAAAAACAGGTGCACCTCGTACCTGTGGAAGAGTCACAGTTCAACCTGGAGACTTTTGCTTTTTGGCAGTGAACTATGATATCAGTATCATTACTGGTTTCGAACCTGCCATTGATGGTGATTTTGATGAGTTCTATCGTCCCAAGCATACTGATGCTCAAGACGAGACTGATGAACTGACACTTCAACAGCCTGTTGAGCAGTCTGTTGAGCAGTCTGTTGAGCATCCTGTTGAGCAGTCTGTTGAGCAGCCTGTTGAGCAGTCTGTTGAGCAGTCTGTTGAGCAGCCTGTTGGCGAGTTCAACGTCGATACTTTTGAGGGAGATGATTATGATCCTTCTATTGACTCTTCTCATGTAGCTTACAATGCTGAAATCTTTAATGATCTTCAGCATACTAACATGAATTTGAGTACCCAACTTGGTGCTGCTCATAATGAGATCATGCGTCTGAACCAAGAGATTCAACGTCTTCAGGCCAGAATCATTAGTCTCCTTGAGAGAGAATAAAAGCAAGGAAGCAACCTTGTCTTACAAACATACAAACACTAAAAACCCATGTGTTTTGATTAGATGTTGGGTCTGATCCTTATGGTCAGATAATTTAGATGTAGTGCCCTATTTCAAAAATATAAAAACAACGAACGCACACATATTTCTTATAAATTTAACATAAATAAAATAGAATCATTATTATTTAAATTAACATGACCTACCCATAAATTAAAAAGTTGTTGTACATATTTTTCTTTTTTTAATATTTGATGATGTTTTTTTCGTAAAACATCTTCTTTTTTTTCAACATAATAATTTTTTATAAATTCATTATCTATAATTTTTAATACATAAGCAAAATATAAATGTGATTTATCTATTTTATTTTTAACATCAATAATCATATAAATTAACCAATCCTTTAAAGGTTTATGTATGATTTTTTCAAAGCTTTTATATGTTAACACATATTCATCTAAATATATTTTATCAGAAAATGTCATATTTTTTAATACTTCTTGTAATGCTAATATCTTATAAATATCTTCATAACTTGATTTAATCGAACTTTTTACTTCTATTATATGTTCAATTATAACTTGACCATCTACTATTTTAAATAATAAACCATCAATTTCACCTTTAAAATGCGTTGAATTAATCTTAATATGTAATAATTTAAATATATCTATATTTTCTTTATAAATCATTTCATGATTATGTTTTTTAGTATAATTGTGTATTAATTTAGATATATGATATTCTGATTTTTTACCTATATATGTTCGTTCCATATTATTTAATTGAATGAGTTTTTGATCAATCCCAAATGACTCTTCATAATTAATAAAATCCTTTATAATACAAAGCATTTCACGTTTTAATTTTTTGAAAATACTTAATTTATAACAATAACTATTAACAGTATGTAATATCTGAAACTTTATTTTAGGTTTTGAACCATATTGTTTACTCATTTCTTGAAAATGATGTATTGTATCATATAAATTTTTTTCTCTCTTATTTAATTCTTTCTTTATTTTATCAACATTATATAAATATTTTTTAAAATTAATTTTATAAAATACATGATAATCAGACATCATTTTTATTATTTGATTTATTTCATCTATATAATAATAATACTGATCATGATATAAATAAACTATTTTTTGTCGTATTATTTTCACATATTTTATATAATTATTCTTTTTCATATATTCCAATTCATAGTGTTCATCTATAAATTCCTTAAAAATTTTATATTTTTCTATATTCATGTGTTTTATATCTTTATTATTAAGATTTTGCGCATGACATTTTAAATAATCAATAAAATTCATGCTTCATTAATTGTTTTTATAAAAACATCTTTATGCTATTTTTATAATTTGTTAAAAAAATTTATTTTTGAATATATTCATCTAATATTGTTAAATCAAATT
>JACKZZ010019017.1_pt1 | contig 29010 bp, 19 predicted proteins | sample 8027871 | NCBI WGS metagenome assembly JACKZZ01 (sample SAMN15724774, study PRJNA655200) | protist metagenome | isolation source: fluorescence activated cell sorting (FACS) single amplified genomes of... | place: USA: West Boothbay Harbor, Gulf of Maine | collected 2000-07-19
CACTTCCCACGACTTCTTAGCTATCAGCACCTGGCAGAACCCAGCAACTTTTTGAGATAGCAGAAAGAAAGCGTGATCAGAATAAGAAACCGCGATCAGAAACAAAAATTATCCACTACGATTTTTAGCAAGGAAACCTCTTCGCCGTCGGTCGATGGAGAGAGACAATCGAATTCAAAAAGCCATATGGTTCATCTCTGACGGCGTATGCAGGGGAAAACTCAGACAAACAAGACATAATAAAGATGAAATCACAACAGATGCGTGATATCTCGCGTGGTAAGCAAACCCGAACTCTGTCGTTTGAAGAACACGCTGTCGTTTGTGTGAGTCGTGCTTGCCCGAAATGATCCATGTATCCATTGTGAGTGCGATAAGTAATCCAGACACGTACTCCAAATATTATTAACCATTTTGTCCAAATGCGTCGAGAAAAATCCTTTTCGTGAGCTTCTTGACCTACGATTATTTGGACCGATATTACATGCGTCTTCCACTCTGCCGACCTAATGAAATACTACTTAATCAAAAGGATCAATAGACGATAAGGATCAATTCCGTTGAAGATTTATCTCCTAGAAAAATTCCTGCCTGCCGGGGCAAACTTTGAGTGAAATAAGAATCACACAGCTTCGGCATTCCTGGGAGGGAATCGTGGAATGATTTTTCTGCGAGCTCTCTAGTTATAAGTCTGCTTGCGCTATTGATCCATTTATTGTAATTATATAAAAGATTCGGCTGTCGTCGTTCTCGCATCCGACCACCCCTGCGAAAAGGGGTTTTCGTCCAATTACTGCGACAGGAACCTCTCGATAGCAACCTCCAATTCATCTCATTGCGCGGTCGAAAGCATAGTCAATGGTTCAGTGTGCTCGGAGATTGGGGGAATCTGAGGGATTTTGGGACTTGGAGGACTCTCGGACTTTGGTGAATTCCCCGGCTTGGGAGGACTCCCAGGCTTGGGAGGGCTTCCAGGTAATCCAGGTATCTGAACAAAATCTCTTTGGCCATCTTCAGGCATATGAATACTTCTTTGTCCTTGTGGTAGCGAGCCTTTTCTACTTGAGCTGCGGGACCCTTCCACATACAGATTTGCAGGCTTCACTAGCGAAACCTTTTTTGCTCCAACTAGACCAAGAGTCGAGCGTTTTTTTCCGGCGGCGGGCTTTGCATGCGGATTGATCTCCTCAGCATAAGGATTTGCTTTTTCAGCGTAAGGATTCACTTTTTCAGCGTAAGGATTCGCTTTTTCAGCGTAAGGATTTGCTTTTTCAGCGTAAGGATTCGCTTTTTCAGCGTAAGGATTTTGTTCTTCTGCGTAAGGATTCGCTCTCTCAGCGTAAGGATTTTGTTCTTCTGCGTAAGGATTTTGTTCTACTGCGTAAGGATTTTGTTCTTCTGCGTACGGGTTTTGGTCATTTGTTACCGCGTATGGATCCGCATATGGATTGTCCGGAAGATAGGGATTGTCTTCGTCCTGAATATATGGCGACCCATAAAGAAGCTTGTGTTCTGCGTAGGGATTCACATTTTGGTCCGCGTAAGGATTCGGATCATTAAACGGACTCGGATCAACGGGGTTCGGAGGAGCGAGCATATAAAGAGGATCGTGGTGGAGCCTGACTGCACCAGGCCCTATTCCTCCTCCGTATAAATTTCTAGATGTCATCATTGTCGGTCCCCCGGGAAACATATTCCGCAGTCAGAGTCACACGCACAAGCCACGTGAAAAAATTGTAAGTATTAATTCTCAATATCTATAACTATATGAGGTAGAATTATAACACCCGTAGGCCGTATGAGAGCTGAGAAATCATGGGGATAAAATTACAATATAAGTCTAAATTATCTATTCCACTACAATAATTATTTAGGAGGATCAAGGAGACTCAAACGCACGTCAAAAAGTTGGTGAGGGGTACCAAACAACTGTTTCATAATTGGAGGACGACGGATTTTTTTCGTAATGAAAGGACTAGACGCATGGGATGAGATTGGGAAGAACATTATGCTCCGAGTAAACAATATGATGCATCTGAGAAAGAATTTATGACCTTCATTTGATGGACGACATTCTCCGTTTGATGCTCGGTTTTTAACTAGACGTAGAGAGATATTCATATGCGGTCTGGGTGATCAGATTCTATTTTACCCTCCTCTGTAGGAATGATGTACGAACGATCCCTGACAACTCAAGTGCTCTTATCTGAACGAATCACCCCACTAGTAGCGCCTCACTGATCTCAGACACTTTGCAAGCAACTCTTGTTGTGTGCGTGCCCATTCTTTGCATCTTCAGTACATTACAAAGAATGGGCACGCAGTGTCGTCGAGAAAATGAATCGCTCTGAGCGTTGCTTTGGATGCTCCGTGGATCTCTATGACTTAGTGGCATGAATGGACAAGCAGTGCGCTCACTCATGAGTCTGCTGGTAATCGAAGCATTCTGGCTGTCTGTCGCATGAGTCAGTGGTACGAGCTCCACTTGATCTGGGATACTTCAATCTTAACCCGAATTTTTTGGCATTCTGTGCATTGAGAAGTAGTACTCACAGTGGACAGCTAAAGAGAGTCTGGTTTACCTCTACTTCCTTGACAACACCCGACTAGTTGTTGATTTGAATTCTCTCCAGAGGTACACTCGATGCCTCGCCAGATATAAAGATGATCGACCTCTAGCCGAGAAAACCTCCCTAATCTCCTCTCCCACGTCTCGATTCTGGAATTGATTCTGGAATTCACCAATTAGTATAATTAATATGATGGAACCGATTGGAGCTATTTAGGATGAGAGTGCAACTTAATGATGATGGAAGTCACAGTCGATCCGATCGAGAGAACAGCTATGATGGACCTGGACTATCCAGAGTCCTTTTAACAATCTGAGTCTCACGTTCTGCATATCTGTTCTCCGGCCTGTCTCCTACTCCTCATGGTCTTTGCCATATTTATGATTCTAATTTCTAGCAAAAAATATCAAAAGTGAGAGACCCTCAAATCTGTCACCGTAGAACAATTTGTCCAAAACTCGTGAATAATCGCGGGTAGGCAAATCTTCTTGGGACTTAGTCAAAGCGCGTCTGACGCCTTATTTTTGAGGATGCTGACACTCACACGATAGCCGAATCGTGTGCTAGTGGGAACGAGGTGGGTATGCAAGTGGGAACGAGGTGGGTCCTAGGAAATGAAATAAATCCCCGCCCGATGGAAAAGCTCGCCTTCTTCTTTCTCGTCTCTTGGCTTGGTACTCTCGTCTGTCTTGGCTTTATTGGAGACCCGTAGCGCTGCATTTCGTTCTCGGATCGTGAACAGATTATACAGAATCTGCTTGTACTCGAAAGTGGTTTTTTCGCTTAGTAAACACCTTTCCTCCAGTTTGACGTGCGGAGAGCCAACTTTTTCGCGTGAGAGCTAACTCCACTCCACCCTGTTTTGCATGTTAAACGCTTTGCATGTTAAACGCTTTGCATGTTAAATGCTTTGCATGTTGAAAGCTTTGCATGTGGAATGCTTTGCATGTTCTAAACCCAGCAGCAGCGTGTATTCCACTTGATTTCGGTCCACTAGCGTACAGACGTGTGGTTGAAAATGGCAACCCGCCTCCTCAATTTCTGGCAGAAACACGGTCAACTTAATACGTGACAGCATCACCGATACCCAGACGCAGCTCTCCATGCGCAGCTACTACGGGCCTCTCTGGTAGTAGACATTAGCTGCTGTGTGTGATGTGCGACTTTGGTCGGCGATTCTTAGAGGTGGTGTCCTGTTTGTGCGCCACGACGTGTTTCCGTGTGTATAGAGGTGATAAAGATGGTCCAACTGTCCTTCAGGTGGATTTCTGCCAAGCGAGATGTTCCCCGCAACGATCCTCCCATTTCTAACCGCAGAAGGCCGAGTCCTTGTAGTCTTAAAACGACAGTTGTTGTCTCCTTCCGCCATCAATGGCTCTACTGAAATTCCCATTAGAAAACCACAATGAAAATAAAACCCGTGTAGATGAGCATAAGAGGATAAGCAAACAGATATTGTTGATCTTGTGTATCAATCGCTCGCGCCACAAATTTGCTTCCGGTTAAGGTACACCAAGTCGTGGTGAGAGCACAAAGAATAAAGCCTACAAGACCCCCTTTCAGGGAGAAAAACACACCTACCATGGCCAAAAAGACAACAGGAAGAAGACCATATCCAAACATCGAAGCAGTGCAGTACCTGAGTGATCGTGATTACAGAAAACTGACATTGAACTTACATCCAGCAAGTAGCGCACACCTCACCTGGGTGTGATGGCGAATTCATTTGAGGCATTTACACAGAGGCAATGTCCCTGAACATTCTTCCCGTTTAGCTCTAAACCCTCAACAAAATTCATGTGTCTGCTTCACAAGTTAGTATACTGCCGATTGAAGTCAGTAATAAAAATTCTAATCATACAACTGCCAATTGAAGAAACAATAAAATTCTAATTTAAGAATCTGATCATTCTGATCTCGTATACAAATACATGTTGATCGATTCTTTCTGCGCCATGAGGTTGATAAGCGAGAACATGAGGATGGTGGACATGATGTAAAGGAAATAGATCACTTCAAAATGGACTTTTCCTTGGAGCAGGAGTGAAAACATGAGGGAGAGCAAGATGAGCAGTGGACCAGTCAAATCACCATCCAGCACGACTTGTTGTGGTAAGGATCGGAGTAATACTGCTGCCTGGGAGGAGAAATCCAGTAATAAAAATGAGAAGTACCTACTACGGTAATTTAGTATTTATATATTCTCCGACGCGGCTAGGATCGAGTGATCAATCATGACGAATCAAATAAGTCTATGAAAGTGCTTCATTTGGAATTCCTAATTGACATGGGCTTGTGTGATGCCTTGTGAGTCACAATGAACTCCGCTTTGCATCTGGAGATGGAAGAGATATGGATTGGTTACCGCAGTGCACCATGGAATCGATGATAGGAATGGATGCCGAATTCGGTTCCCCCCTCTCATCTTCGACTGGTCCTGCTGCCGATAACCACCGATCATCCTCTGCTGTCGACATTTCGCGCGAAAACTAACCCATCCTCATTTTTTGATACTCACTGGTCTCCTTATACAGTGCGCTAACACATATATTTCTTTCTGTTCGAACCTGTTTTCCATGGCAACAATTCCATCTCGCTTTAGCTACAGTACGAATTAATTCTCCCCTCCCAAAATATTGACTCTTCTTTTTGAGCCATCGATGATAGAAAAATCCTAGTAAAAAACATGCGGCACAGAAATCTAGTCACACTGCACAAAAATTCATAATAGCAGAACGGTTTCCGGTCGTGCCCCTGCGTGTTAGTACTAAAGGAGACCGACGTAGTTCATCCTGCAGGAAGATTCATCCTGGATCTACTCATAGATATTGATATGTAAGTACGTAAATTTTATTTTATTTTTGCTTTCTCATAGACATTTAAGTATTTAGATTTACCATTTAGGTATCCAATTCAGTACCTTTGTCCTGGCAACGACATCGTCCAGATTGATCCCAAGCTCCTCGAGAAGCGGAGGCTCATTTTCCAAATCTAACTCTCCCTCGCCGTTCATGTCCACCGCGCCTGTCATTGAGACTTGCGCCGCCATGGGATGTCCGGGAAAGGGACTCTGCGAGATGTTGTTGCCACCTAAAAACATTCATATTATATTTATAAGGGGGAATTGGAAGAGAAACTACACAGATTCCTTTTTTCCATCTTCATGATTTAAATGGGTTTTCCCATGAATTAAAGTATCATGAACCAGCGAGCCGTCCGAACAATGCCGAACTACCGAGAACTGTCAATCAGCATTTCATGAGAGCCAAATCCCGTGACCACAACTGCCCCATTTACCTCAATGGTATTACCAGGTCACCGTATAGATACCATTAAGGTCATACCCCGATCGGCACGTTGTCCCATCTATCTAGTACGGTCTTTATAATGATGATACACAGGAGCAGTTGACTATATTCATTGCTCAGCAAATCATCGAATCAAAAGGTTTACCACCTGCAGACCCCCCCGACGAAAACCATTCCTGCTGACCACCAGCTGCCGGCCGTGCGTCATTTTCAAAAGGATTCCTCATGCTCTCTCTCTCTTAGAGAAACTGGAAACTGGAAAGAAGTCCTCGCTACTGTTCAATGCGGTACTTTTTGTTAAATGCGGTACTACACCATGAGATTGTGATTTACTTGTCTCAAAGATAGACAAAGATGTAGATGGGTCACAATCGACTCCACTATATTCCTCCTCTTCTTTTGCCGCTCGGCTGAAGCTGAACGCCATGCGTCGTAAATTAAAGATGCTTTTCACTATAACAGAAAAATCCTTATAAACTTTTTTCTGATGCGGTCATTTTTATTCCAACCATGTTTCGTCGCATATCGCGTCCCGCCAGGGATAACAGTGTCGGACCGAAGTAACTCATGCAAAGAAATGAATGAGAGTCTGACATCACAGGTAATGACTCATTACCTGTGATTCAGGTCTATCTACTGATCTCGAGGTGGTTTCAAATGTCAACGATGTTTCGGAATCGTTGACATTTGAGACCATCTCGCTGCGGATTGCTGATTTTTTGGCTGTGTAACTACTGCCATTTGGAAATGTCCTGAATGAGAGCGGCTTGCTATTTATCTCCGTCGCTCTAGAAAATGGAAATGTGTCGACTCTTCTTGTTTTCGTCAATTGTTAACATGCACACAGCGTAGTCGTGCGGAAATCCATCATTTCTTCTGCCGCGATGTCCTAATCCTTCCATCAACACAAAAAAGTTAAATCCTTTTTGCCACCGCAATGTCCTTGCAACCGCAAAATAAAATTCAAAGTCTTGCGAAGAATCGCTGACTCAGTGCGCATCATAAGATTTCGAAACAAGATTTATTTTTTTCTCAACGGCTCGTTCCAGGCTTTTCTCGAACAAGAAAACTTCTTCGTCGCACAACATGCGCGCCACCGTCTTACTAAAAGTAAGTACGACGTGGTAGTTACTACACTAACACTTTAATAAATAGTGACTTTATAACTCCAATTGGTCCGGTGCCTCAGTCGCTTCTCACTCTCATTCAGTATTCACTTTACCAGCACAGTCTCCAAATGAGAATCCTCTAGGGTACACCTGCAGAGTACCAGCGGATCCCATCGGAATTTCCCAATGAAAAGGACAGGACTCCGACCAGGCAGTAATCTCACAAGATATCTTTATTATAGACAATAGAATAGACAATAGATTTCTTTATTATATTTACGTTGTACAGTGCCTGTGTAAGTAAGTAGAGTACCGTTGCCAACGAGGTCTGTGTACACTAAATGTAATTCATTATGTTGACTCTGCTTGTTTAGGAATTTAATGGTACACTGTGCCAGCCCTATTTAATGTGCCATCAATGCTCAAGTCTCAATATTATACATCCTCACATCAATACTCGATGTTTTTGTTGCCCCAATCTGCTGTTGCGTTGAAAAAAAAAATGAAATACTTCGTCGGTAGGCATTTTTTTTTTCGCACTTTTTCAAATTGTACATCGATCGTCTCTTGTGCTACCATCCTACCTCTCAAATCTACAGACTTTACTATACTTGCAGCACGATTTCGATCAATTCCTGTTTGCAGAGAGCCCCGCTCCTCGCTCTACGGACCGCGAATCTAAAAAAAAAAAGCAGAATTGGTGATGCTTCCTGATGTCTGAATGCACAGCCACTAGCTACACTCTTATTGGAACTCCAAAAATAGCCAAACGGCAAACTCATTTTCTGTGCAAGACAGACCAGTCAGTGAACCGCTGTTGTAGAACGGAAATCTGTCGGAAATAAGCCCAGAGAAGTACTGTCGACGGGGTCGGCTGTGCTGTCGACGAGGTCGACCGTGACGACAAGGACGCACCGCAAGGCCTCTTGTGTGTGAGACTCTATGCACGAAATACAATTTACTGAGAGGATCATATACAGCTTTCCTAGCATTGAGGATACGAAGACGAATCATGGTGAAATTCACTTACTATAAATTCATCATATTTACACGAAGATTCTGCATTTTTTTTTTTGCTGAACGTAAACTGCTGGAATTGCATGGACAGACAAAATTGTGTTCGGCGAAGATGGTCTACTGAAACTACTAACTTCCCTCTCACGTGGTCGCTGCTCTGTAATATATTTCATGCTTTCAGACAATTTTACTTCGTCGTTTCTGTATGGATAAGAAATTGTCTTTTCCCACGGGTGCGATACGACCTCCCATAGTACCGGCGTTGCCGCCCGACAACACTTCTCCCGCTTTTTGGATAGCACCACTTGCATCCTCGGCCTCTTCTCCCAAAAGAGCCTGCTCTTCTTTCATCATTTTCTTAGACCGAGCAATATCAGAGGCGCTAGGCGCCCCAAATTGCTGGAAATACCATACCAAGAATTCAGTAAAATTCACCGATCCACTCTGATCCGTATCCAAAGTTAACCAGAGATCATCCACCTTTTTCGCCTGCATTTCGACACCGCCAGTCATCACCTGCATAGAGTTTTTGGGGTTTGGAGTTGGGGGTTTTGCTTTTGGGAGGGGGCAAGATATAAAAAGAGAGAATTTCCAAGCTTGCCAAATTCAGAATTCGTTATAATATCTAATGAAATCATAGATAGTAGTGGGAAAAGTGACAGCACAGATGTCGACTTTAGTGTCAAAAAAAATATTGTGAACGACGCTGAAGATGAAATATTACTGACTGTTCAGACTGTCGGACTCCACTCTCTTGTGCTTCAGAAGCCGCAAATTGCAACTCGAAAGTGCATGATAAATGGTTGTTCTTTCCCCGCAAAGATTTCTTCTTCTGTTCTTGCCAAGCGGCTGAACTTCATGCAGAGAGCGTGCATGTGCTCGTTTGCATAATTCTTCGTCCACTCTGCCTCTCTTTTAAAAACAGCTCTTATTTTGATATTCCCCATAATTACTACAACAGCTTGCTATTAAATAAATTCACAACTTCTTCTTTAACAATATTAAATAAGTACATTCCCGATCGGTCTCTAGATAGACTTAACTGATCGAGTGTCTACCTTCAACAACGCTTTGAATTCTGGCTTTTCGATTTCTCCACTTCCGTCCTCGTCATAGTGAGCAAACACGACCTCGATTTTATCGACATCCGTGATTGGGATATTGTATTCTTTCGCCATAGCTCGAATTTGTCGCTCTTTCTCGGGTAAGTTGTCTTGCGAAAAAAAGTGGGGCAGCTCGGCTGCGGTGGGTCTTCCTTGCTTCAGAAGGGTTCGATTATCGATCTTATACCTGCAGAGAGAGACCATTTATTGTACAATCGAAGAAGGAAAGGTGCTCGAGTGGCTGGTGACATAAATACTTACAGATGAACTACACCCCTCAATATCTTTTTTTTTTCCAAAAAAATCTTCACAATATAATCCATTGTACTTTCCCAGCATGGATCCGGCATCCATTCCATCGCTAAATTCTGCAGCAATTCTTTGTTTCAAATCATCTTGCTCTTTCTGGATCTGCTCTTGCTCCTGCGCCTTGGCTTCGGTCATATCCACGACAGTTCCTAAGAGATCCTTCGTGCTGGTCAGCATTCGATCGGATGCGGCAAGATTGCGCAACACTCCTTCAATGCGTCTTTGCGTGTCCTTAATTTTTGTCATATCTTGCTTTTTTTGCTGCAATATCCACTGGGCTAACTCGTCTGCTTCATCGCGATCAGCTCCTCCACCTTGTCGAGCGGCACTCTGCTTCTTCATGCGACCGAAACGCAAAAAGGGCGCCAAGACATGCAAAGAGCGTTCGCCAAGCCTGTGTGAGTGAGTGTGTGAGCGGGGGGAGTTGATTTCAATTTCAAGCGTGGAGAAATCATGAATCTCTTTAGATGATCTTTGAGTGGATTCGAAATTGGAAGAGAGTTTATTGGCGACTCTGGGAAATACGCGATCCAATATATATGAGGTTGTATTGGGCCAACATAAATGCTTTTAGGTGGAGTGAGAACAGCCCCATATTGATCTATTGATATTATTTTCTATAGTGACGACCCCATTCGTTGTGCATCCCAATCCCTCGCTCTCGACATGTCACCAGGTCTGTCTGCTACCCTACAACTCCGTCTGTCTATCTCCAATAAATCCATCCCTCTCGACCGGATGTATATCAAAAACGTCTCTCTCCAGTGAGTCTCCACACTTTTCCTATAAGTAATTATACGTCAAAATATCCACACACTCTTATCATATTATAGGTAATCATCCCCACTTATAATAGTCAGTACCGATAGAGCTCTTTCAGCCGTACTTTGCCATCATGGCACTTGTCCTCCGTACGAAATCGCTCTTCTGCGTTATCCATATCCGCTTCCGCCTCCGGACCAAATTTGCTTTCAAAATGCATATCTGTAGTCCTGCGGCACCATAATTTCCATTTCTGCATGGTGGAAAGCGATTCCCACTCCGCTTGCGCCAGCTCATCCATTCGGAAACCAAGAAATTCGACCTGGAAAAGAAATTCGTGTAAATAGAAAGGAATTTGTTCTTGAATTTTTTTTCGCAGGTATATGGAAATGGAGACTTCTTAATACAAATTTTTCTTCCAAGACTTATAATGAGATTTAATTGGTAGGATCCGAACCTTCACGTCTAAAACGACAACCGATTCCCAATTCCACTGATGCTTGCATTGAGACATCAATTAGATAGTTAGATTCTTTGATCAATGTTCATACTTACTATCCAAAACGTAAGTATTTTTTTTCGTCGAAAAGACTGAGCAAGCGAAGCATGTTTCGTTGCCGACAGGACTCAAGAAGGTTTCCAAATGGAATCTATAGTCCCGTCAATGGTAGCGATGGCTCCGAATATTTAAGGTGGTTATTGTCTGCCTCACATATATATACTTTTTAATGAGCGACTATTTGAGCAATTATAGCTCAATTTGGCGGTATACCGTATCCACGGATCCGCTTGCGTCATCGTCAAAGAGTGCGAAGAGTCGTTTCGAAGAAAACTGGTGTATGCCGGTGAGTGCTTTGAACATTTCGATATCGGGTTTCGTCAGAATTTTATGGATCCCGTCGTGAAATTCCGAGAAGCTGATATCACCGTTTCCATTGTTATCAAAGATTTTGATAATTCCTTCGACCGTACCCACCTTCGCAATGAGCATTTTTCGGATGATACTTCTCGGATCTTTTGGCAGATGCGACAAAACTTCATTCGTATTTCGAATGGCTCGTGCGGTAATTTCCGATTGCAATGTTTCTAATAACGCCCGGATTCTCTGACTCAGTTCTTCGCGAGCCAAAATCATAGGATGAGATTTCGCTTCTTCCATACGAATTTTCTTTCGTTCTTCCTCTAACTGTTTCGCCAACTCCGCCGCACTCAAAGCAGGTCCGGGACCAGCAGAATTCGGATCGGCAGATAATTGCGTATTTAAATGAGTCATGGCCATTTGGGCCTCTAAAGCAACCTCTCTTACTTTTCCATGATTCATTTTCCCTTGCTCATTCTTCGCCTTTCGTGCGGCTGCACCCGGAAGGACGATATTGCGTGCCTTCCTTTGCCGCTCTTTGATCTCTTCCTGTTTTTTCCGTCGCAATTCCTCCTCCTTCTGTGCAGGAGAGGCAGTACGTCCAGCGCGAGAGCCACTACCAGAGAGAGGAGGTAATTTATTTCTTGAGACCGATTGTGCAGAATGAAGTCCAGAGCGCGTTGCACTCCTTTCTCTTGAAGTGGATGTTCTGGGTCTGGCATATTTATATTTTTCGCCAATTGCGTGCGCTACATGGGAGTACATAATCGTGCCTTGACTGATGATTTTTTCCGCATTCGCATTTTGATGCGTTCCCGATCCGCCATAAATGCGTTTCACTTTCTCTAACGGAGGAGGAGGCCGATGATTTTTTTCCGACGTTCCCGATTTCGTAACCACGACCACGGGATCCAACTTCGTAACAGCTCCTTTCTTCGGATCCCGATCGAGACTTTCATCCTCTTTCTCCACATCCTGCAAGAGCGTTGATGGCGGAGCCACACCAGCTGGAAGAGAATTGGATTTCGATTTTATTAATATTAGATCTCCATCTCCTTCGTCCAACTCTTTCGTCAGATTACTAGAACCATTTTGGATCTGAATCTGATCCGAGTTGGAGTAAAGATCTTGTGTGACCGAGGCAAATACAAGTTCCAATAAATGCGCAGAGACATCGCTTAGAGACATCGTCAAAGTGTCCCCAAGATCGTCCTGCTCAATAGGAGAGTCGCTATACAACATATTCTATGGTCTAGGGATTCTGTACGAGACTGTCAAATAGATGCTTAGTCAACAATAGGCCCACATATAGGTACTCCCAAATACGTACTTACTTACGTAGTCAAAAAAATCGAATTTTACTTTGTCACTTGGGATTTCTCAAAAGCAACATAATTTAAGTACATTATTGCCAGTCCCAGCAGAATACAATAACAGAATATTCGTTTTGGATAAAGACTATGCTATGTATTAGACAGTCAAAGTAAAACGTCTCCATTATTGCAATATTATGCTGTAAACTAAAACAGCCATTCCTCTTCAAATGCTATGCTGTGACTGACTCGAACTCTTTGAAGTCCGTGTAGCAATGAATTCGCTTCTCTGTCACATATAGCTACACGGGGGAGGGGCAAAAACATAGTACTCAAAGGGGTGGGAATCTCCCAAGTCCGCTGGGTAGGAGTCAAAGTATCCCTAGTAGTAATCAAGTACCCGGGGCACAAGTGGAGGGGTGAAACACAAGTCCCGATGCCACAATTACTTTCACTATATAATAGATTCCAACTAAAGGCATACAGAAATTGCAATTAGTTGCTAGCACGACACTAGCTCACGGGGTACTTAGAGGGCGGCGGAGCGCACAACAGGGTTCTACAGACTGGACGCGACAATCGAGCTGCTTGGAGACATAGAGAGAGCAATTGAGAAAGAATTCTATGGCCTTGTGTCGAACAAAACTGATCCTATCTTACTTAAATTGAACTGACGCTCCTGCTGAGCTCCTAAATCACACTTCTAGAATAGTAATGATCCTAGTATTTGGCACTGGCTCCTATCACATTTCTAGAAAAGAATCGCAACGCAATCGTCGAGCGGGCGAAATTAACGCACCCAACCAACCTCCTTTGCCAGTGGGGCTGAAAACGAAGTCCTTCGGAAGAGTCAAAAACTCCCATTTTCTAAAAACATACACACTCGTTTTCTGAACAAAAACTGTTGTATTCGAATGTCAGACAACACAGAACAAACAATCCCATCCTATCTATGAGCTTCTTGTCCTTTCTATGAGAAGTATTCGTCAAACAAACCACGACCAATAGCGACTGATCAGACGAATGATTTCTAATCGCGACAACCCGAGTTGGGAAACCAATTTTTTGTTTGTTTTTTCGTCAAGCCTCCAACAAAAACGGAAAACGCGACTCATTCTTGCTCCAACACTGAGACACTCGAGCCGCGGGCGGCTCCCTAGTAGACGCTCCGAGTTTTTGAGTACATGTTCACTCACACGAAATCAGAGACCCGACTCCTTACATTTATTACCTAACCTCTAGAAACTTGCACAGCTCTCAGACTGTTTGATCGCCCTCCCTGTGGGAAAATAATGAATTTCTTATAGTCAACATATAATACAAAAATCGAAGTGACTACCTTTGCCCTCTTCATTCTCTGTCGTCGTCGTTTTCACCCGCACGCTTTTCACAACCCCTTCACCCGCCAATACTTCCTGTTTCTGCTTCACTCTGGAATGATTGGCGTGAATCTCCATGACGTAATTTTTAGATGATTCCGTGTTGTACTTATGCAGTTCCACCGAAGAACGCAGACTTGGCGGCGTTATCCCGCCACTTCCGCTGCCTCCGTCCTCTCCACTTCTTCCTCTAGTATTATTGAGGGTATTCAATTCCTCTTCAAGGTCTTTGGTCTGCATTTTCTTCAATTTTACTTTGTCCATACCGTACTTTTTTTCTTGCAGAAAATTCGCAGTCTGCTCCGTATTGAATTTGCCCGCAGCAACCGAAGGACGGATTAACATGTGATGCGGGATCGCAACGGCTTCAACACTTTCATTTTCCGACAGCTCGTTGTCGTCGACGCTTGTTGTCTTATTCCCACCTCGCGTCGGATGTAAAAAGTTGGCTGTGTCTTCATTGGGAACACTAATCGAAGATCGTAAGACCATCTCCGCGGGAACACGCGTGATATTGTCTGTCGCCGGATCACCATCGGCCTCGTCTTGATCGCCGCGTATACTCTTATGCACAAAATTCGGGGACTCTGAGTTATTGAAGTTTCCAGCTGCAACAGACGGTCGCAGAATCATCTCTGTGGGAAGAACCATCTCTGCGTTGTCCCCAGAGTCGCAAGAACGTTCTCTTGTGGTTGCATTCTCTTCTTCCATTTCGCCTTCCCTATTCTGTCGTGCTGGCACGTGGACGAAATTGCTACTCTCCTCCGTCGTTTGCAAGACGGATGGACGAACAACCATCTCTAGCGATACGAGATTTTCATCATCTTCTTCATTTTCCATTGGGTTCTCTTCATTTCCATCGTCTGCGTCTTTTCTCAGACTGGTCTCTCCTGCCTCCAGCTCTGCTGCCAGCTCTGCGGCGGGACTAGAGTTCCCTTCTATGGCGGAAGTAAGACTCTCGGCATAAGTCTGTGAAAACTTACGCACGTTGGCAGTCTCCTCTGCGTCATCAACGGGAGCCGTCTCCGTTGGTGGTAGTTGTGTGGGATCCGTCTCACAACTTTTCTGCACAGCATCCGTGTCCGCTCCAAAAGCACTGTTCGTCTCGGCGGATGCCATCACGTCCGTCTCGTTTGATGGAACTGTGGCATCCGTGAGGATGTGGGTGGGCGTCTCGTTTGATGGAACTGTAGCATCCGTGAGGATTTGGGTGGGGGAGTTTTCATCTGAGGCTTGCATCTCGTCCTCCTCCGCGTTCACGGGTGGAACGGGACTCTCAGATTCGCCACTCATTGATTATGATTTTCCACGGAAGGAGTCTAACTAAACTGGACAATATGGTCCTGTTGGAGCGTACACCTGATAACCAGGGTACCAGCTCCTAAATAGACAGCTTATCAATGTAACCACTATCTACTGTACTTCTCCGATTCATCCTCTGATCATTTTCTACAGGTGAAGACAGTGACTCCAACATGTAAACCATTTACTGAATCTAAACTGTGTACTATTTCTTCACTAAGTAAATCTAACTAGATCACTTTTTCTTTGCAACAGAATTGAAAAAGTATTTTAATTTTTTGTCCAAAAAAAAAATAAAGTCATATGCTTGATTGAGGATGCTTAAATCGCCAACTGTTGATCCAACAACCTCACACAGGACGTTTGGGAACGTCGGGCATATATTATCACATTTCAAATCATACAGGGACTGTAGTGATTTGTCGCATTGATACGTACTTACCCAAGCCTGCAGATGTCGTTGTGATGCACTGAATGTCATATTTTGATTGAGGGCTGATGTCGTTCCGATTTAAAATTTTTCTCCTCTCCTCCATCATAGAGAGTTGATAATTCTTTCGACACTATGACACTCCCCCTTTTTGTTTTTCCTTCGCCCCCAGTCGCTATCTCCCTTGCTTTCCCCCCTTATGTCTCCGTCTCCCTCTCACGCGAGGGCGAGACTCTCCTAAAATAATATTTTAATAATTGAGAGGCGCGAGTGTTTCACTCCGAGAGAAATTTTCTCGTCTGGCACCAGAAGGGTCGTACCCCTGGATTTCAGCGAATACTAGCTCGTTCCGGGGGTGCAATTCGCTCACTACACGGATGATGCTGTGCGTGACCGCTAAATCTGTTCTAAAAAGGTGCTTCTTAAATAGTCTTACAGGGTAAATCTCAAGTTAGTTTACGAACTCATCTCTGAAAAAAAATAAAGAATAACCTCAACATAATGATGTGACGAAACAGAACTCCCTCACTTGCTCTCGGTCTTGAAATGATCCATGAACGGAGAGCCGCTCAGGGATATTAAGAATAAGATCAGGTCTTTGGTTCTCGGGATGGAGGACTGCATGCTTGCAATTCCCTCAAAATACAAACACTGATCTCTCTAGATGAAATTTTCTCCCAATGATACAGATGACAGAGGTCATTCCATTCCTGATAAGCACGACAATTTTTGACAGAAACAGATCAATCTATCACTCTCCACATGATGTTGTTTGCGATGCGCAGGCCTATGGCGTTGCCGATTCTTGATGAGTTAGAAGCAGAAAAACTGGATACAGGGCGAAAAAAATGTGGATCTCCCGAAATTATGACGCTCCAAGTGATGTGAAAGATAATTACTGCTCCATTCGAGAGTACCCACTACTCAGACACGTCCCTGCGTCTACTACTATGCACCGATGTACGCACAGCACTAGTTTCACTCACAGATGCACAGGTCGAATATCTCGAATAAGTGAAACACGCGAATCAATAAGCTAACACTCGTTCTCGCACCATTGAGACACGATGAAACGAGAAACCTTTGACGTTATTCCAGACACAATAGCACATCGCTATTGTACTATCACATCTTATCGCTGATACAAGCAAGCGGCACAGTCAAGCCAAGATCAAAATCATAAATAACCGCCGTATGAACGCACGGTGGTCCTCTACTTAGACAGTGGGTCCAGGCTCTACCATCGTTCTGCCAAGCAAAGTTTCATCATGACACTGTACTCGCAGACGACACTGTCCTCGCAACATATGATACTGTACTCGCATATGCCACTTGACTATATGACATTTCCTGAACCTGATATATGAGATGTACATTCAAAATCGTGATGAGGTCATTAGATATGTCCTGTCCTAATGTAATGTAATATCAAGACGCTCGGCGCGCACCAATACTTTTGTTATTCATTTCAGAGATTTATTACCATACTTACCAAATTGTTTTTTCTCATTGAATTCGCGTTCCACTATCCAAATTTTCTTCTTTACGGAATATCGCTCATCTTTACGGAGTGTATTTTCTGCATCTTTACTAGAGGTTGCTCGAAGTTTGTCTTGACTAGAATATCTAGGTGAAGGACAAATAGCAGTCATATCCGTCTGTGTTCGAAATGCACTGCGCAGCTCTCGGAATTCTCAAAGGTTATATTCCGCGTTTGCTCAAAATCCAGACGATAGCTGTCACTGCACTGGAATTCCTTTGCGATTTTGAATCAAAGTAAACACGTTAAGTACACACCAATAGGTAGGACAGACGCTCGTACCGAAACAAGTAATCATAAATACTGCGTGAGGTTTTACCTGGTCTTACCTTGAAAATGAAATGATAAATGATTCAGGAGAAGTACTCGGTAACGCATCGCTCAAATGAAATATCCAAATTGCCCGCTTAAAACATATGAATAATTAAGTAATCCTCTGCACATCACTGACAAATCTGAGAACTCGTCTGAAATTAGTCTCTTCTATTGCCAAGAAAAGACTCCTGCCGAGCAGGAAAAGTAAATTCGGATCAGCTACCTTGGTCAACGCTTCACGTCGCAGCTGCACATCATTTTCTACTGTCACGAAACTGAATGCTTATTACTTTCACGAAGACGAAACTATCCTTTTTTTTCTTCCCAAGCTAATAGTAATGTAAGCACCGACTTTGTTAGCTGGAAATCTATACTGTACCTATACTTGCCGAAAACCTCAGAACATCTTTACCTCCTACGTGTTTGGAAATTCTCACTGCTCCCTACCGTGGTGCGCATCTGGATCTCTCGTTTTAATGGTACCAGCAGTCTGTCCCGATCGTGCTTCCACTCGCCCACCGTCCGGATTCACGATGCTTTCCACTTATGTGTTAGTGCTGGCCAGGGGCAACACGTAACTTGGACGATTACTAGTATTCACCGCCACAGTTCTCATTTCTCGCGTTGGGGTGTGCATGGTTCCGCAGTTCAATATCCGATGGACTCCTCCGGGATGAGTGTGCTGCAGAGTAACGACCGGATTCAACGGAACATGTAGTTCTCTGTTTTGCACACGGGGCGTGCGTAGCACGGACGGGGGCGTCAAACCGTATTTGTTTTGAACGACGTGAGGATTTGTCAGCCGCGTGGTTTTCACTTCTTGTGCCGTATGAATTATTAAGGGACCTGGGCCAGTCTGACGTCCGACATCCTCACCTCCCAGATGCGTTCTTTGCACTTCTCTTGGCCTTCCCGCGGTCGCCACGGAAGAAAAATTCTCAACCGCCGGTCTAGCGGGGATCCGGACGGTGGCAGCCTCTGTAGGTCGTCGACCATCTCCGCCCGAAGACTGGTGTCTCATACCACCGATCGATGTGACAGTGTGACTTCCCCGATGTGACGCCGACGGTGGTAGCAACAAAGAGAAGGTGGTAGACACTGCGGGGATCGCGGTGGTCCATGGTAAATCTCGTAATCGAAGGTGATGCTCCACGCCACGGGGGGTCGTCTTACTGATAAGGGTGCTATTATGAACGGAAGCCATAGTAACTGGTGGAGGAGGAACCGTAGATGGTGTTGCCACGGCTGTATAAACGGCTTTGGCGGCTGCGCTAGCCTGGTGGGTGGTCGACGATAGACTCGATCGGAATGCAGGTGTGATATGACCTGATTGTCGATCCTTTCCTGATTGTTGACTACTGAGAATAGTACGAGGACTCACGATCATATTCTTAGTTGGAAAGACTTCATTTCCGCATTGTAATTGTAGCGGCATCGAAGAACCATTTATTTTGGTCTTCAGATTCTCGATATTGTTGGGTACTTGGTAGGCCCCCCCTTGTCGAATATCGGGCTCCCATAACTCTTCACGACTCGTCAAACAAACGTGGTTGCCAGGAAGCTTGTGCTGTTGGTTGGGTGAGACACTTTCATCTTGATCGTTTTTGACGTCATCGTCGGGACCCCCTCCCTCACGCCAAAAGGATGTGTTGGAATCATCCGCGATGTCATCGATTCGCCTTTCCCTCTCTCCTCCGGGGGAGAGAGAAAACGATGCCTGGACCGTCTTCAATGGCATTGAGTCCTCGACCATCCCACTACTACTTCGTAGCAAGTGGTCGGCTTTTGGAAGTGAGAAGACTTCTCCGGCAATGGTATTGTGCTGAATCGATTCCATTTGCACAAAACGACTACTCGCCTTCTTTTTCGGTCGATCTTGATATTTAATAGAACGTTGTCGACATCTTGGTTCGGCTAAAGAAACCGAGCGATCGGGTGTGTACGAAGACGGATTTTTTCGACTGGCATGCCTGGAGGAGCTTTCTGTAATAGTATTTCTGGGACCGATGCTTGACTTGCGACCCGGGACTTCTCTGCGATCCGCAGATCTAGAAACCCTACTATGCCCTCGTCGCCCACGATGCTCCGGGAATTCCGGGCTATTCGTCGTCGCTGTGATGTTCCAATTCTGGAACTCGTCGTGTGCCTCGGCATCCTCTGATTCATGAGGGTTTTCCTTTTCCAACAACATTTTTTCCTTCTTCGACTTCTTTGCTGCGCAGTCGGATGTCTCTTCCAGATGGACCCATTGCTCTGGCAAAAAACGATTCTCCGTTGCACTTTCCGCATAATACAATTTCGAAGGGACGATTGGACGAGTGGTTATAATTCTATCATTCAATATGTTGGAATTATTACCGCTCGTGGACGAGGATTGAATATTATGTTGTTTGTCTACTGGTCGAGTACTACTTCTATGGAGATCTGGATAATTGCTCGAATTTCGACTTGACGTACTAGCGTTTTTCTTTCTATTACTACTTTCAATCCGATTGCTACAGGCCGACGCTGTTCCCATTGCATCCGTTGCCTTGGTGTCATACTGTACTATATTTAAGCTACCACCTGCCTCTGCGGAATTTCGAATATCGAACGCATCACCCGCAACCAATTCTCCCACATCGGCGCCAGAGTCTACTGCCGTCTTCGAAAGACAAAAAAAGCGCTCCTCGAGATCAGATGGACCAGCAGTTTCATCGAATAGTACTGGAGTTTTCTCCAGACGACTTTTTGTTTTTTGCGCCATGCCTCCTCGGCCACCACCAACTTCTCGTCGATAAACAGCTTCCACTTCAATGAAACGGGGTTTCCATGTCTTCTTCTTAATGATTTTTCCCATCATTTTTTTCACTTTTCTCGTCTTCGCCATGGAATCCGTGGCGCTATTGACATGGCATCGGACTGGTGTGGTCGGAGGAGGTTGGGAACCGTCTTCTTGCATCATCGGATTGTCCGCGGATCTTTTCACAGATGTACGGGATTTTTTTTTCGGGATTTTGTGCAAAGAAACGCCGACTTTTTTGTTCAAAGAATTCCCTTTGAAAGTGCGTTCTTGTTGACGATTCCGCACACTCTTCGGAGAGGATATATTAAACAAACCATGAGGATTTCGATTTCGGCAACGGGAACTCTTACTCGCATTAATGATTGTATCTTCCTCAGACTTAGAGTCTTGAAAAGCTCGCACAGAATTCTTAGGTTGGTACGAGCGTTCAAACAATTGAAAGAAGGTCGGGGATAAGGGTGGAGACTCGCCAACCACACTTCGCGGTTCGTCGACCCAGTCTTGCTCACCTCCTCGTGGAGCATCTTCGACGGCATACTCGTCTACCACTTCCGAATTATTGAGTTGTCTTTCCTCCATCATACATGAGCGACTTCTGGTTCGAATAGGGGGTGATTTCGTTCTGGTATTCGTTTGTGATTGGGACCGAATATCAAGCTCTTGATCCGGTGCACTACAACAATCTGCCGCTTCTAAGTCCGCTGCTCGATCTTGTTCCTGCTCTTGATTTCCTCTGTCGAAAGGATCTACGTCCTCCTGCTTCCTCTCCACGAAGCTGCTTTTACTGCATTTTAGAGGATCGAGATCTGATGGATGTGGCTTGCTTTTTGTTTTTTGTGGCGGGACGGGAGTGGCGGTGTTGTTGTCTTCAAAAGAATTGCTCCCTGACTGACGTGCATCGAGTGCTTTCTCATAGTTGGTAAGTCTTTCCCTTTCGAAATTCGATCCTGCTGTGACCTGCGACCGCACTGAAACTGGATTTGAACGAATCTCTTCTTTACTGGTACTTTTTTTCCCAACTTTGCTTCCGGCCCGGGAAATAAAGGTTTTTTCGCTACGAAATAAACCACTACGATGGACTGGTCTGTCTGTTTGGAGAGAACTTGACCGCTTTTGCTTGGAAACACCATTTTTTTTAGGACCGATTTTGGTCCCGGAATGTGAGTCGTCTGTGCGGTGACTCATGTGGGACTCTGAAAAGTTCATCGCAGCACGTTTGCTAAGCGTCTCTATGGGCGCACCGGAGGCGGAGGACATTGATGTCAAGCCACGACAGCCAGTGGACGGGTAATTATAAAATAACAATGGTCCAGAATGGTTGCTAGGTGGTCCAGAATTCCTGCCTCTCTCGACACTACTTCTTCTTTCCACAAAACTGGAGGATTTCTTCGTCGTTTTATTCAAAGCATGCTCGGCGCTGGCACGACAAAAATCATAATAGGCTAGTTTCCCAGTACTATAATACTCGTGCTGCGGCTGCAGCTGCGGCTGCAATTCTGTGTGGCAGCCTGCGGGTGATACAGGGGACGATCGTGGCGAGATGGATTTATCAATTCGAATCAGCTCCTGATCAGCTCCCAATCGAACCGCCCCTCCTGTGCAGCGACATTTTTTGTGGCAGATGGGTACTTATATGTCGTTGTGGATGGGACATGATGTATCGTATCACTTCCTGCTCATCTAGACACTGTATATGTATCTCATCTATGTTCGGACAGTGAGACGACGCCTGGAATAAGGATTCTTCAGGTAACAGTAGCACTCAGAACAGCTGCACAGATATAGATCATTAGTACTTAAGTGCCAGGTCCCATGGTGGATTTTGAAACGCAGATTGATGGCTGCATTATTTTACACAATGGCTCTGTGATGTGCTGATTCACTGACTCGCAAGGATGTGGAGCGGGATTTTGTGATTTTGATTGCTCAGGTGGTGGCATCTCACAGTATCAATTCGTTTTGCTGTACCCAACAAGAGATATTCTAGGGACGCGTATAGCTCGACCCTGGAGGCGCAATGAGGAGAGGATTTAAACAAGACAAGTGAGAGAAATGAGAATTAAAGTGAAAGATCATCTACGTAAATACCAATGATAAAAACTTAATAGCACTGCTACATAAACAATACACAGGCTTCTCCTCAACCTAATCTTTCCACGGTGTCACAGGAAGAGGAAGCGAGAGTTCCCGATCTCGACAACACATCAACACAGCATCCTACATGAATTTTCATTTCATACGAGACACTTCAGGCTCATTTCTGACGATTCTGATAGATCATCATCTAGCACATCGCTGCACGAAGAATAATAAACAGCGTGTTAGACTCACATTAAAATACCACACCAATGTGGATCAGTCTAGAGGACACGAGCCCAAGAGCAGAACAGTAGAGTCTATATTCCTGTCTTGAGCTCTCATACTGTAGCTGTTGGTTCACATGAACAAAATTCTCATCGTCTCTTCGCCTCGTCTCTTTGCCTAGTCATTGAGAAAATTCTTTGCCTCAAAAATCCTGAGTTAGTTCACTCCTAGTTATAAATGGCCTCTATTTTTGGAAAAAACCCTAATTAATGTATTCCTTTCCAATAGAGGAATCGCTTGCTCTAGCTGCTACTAAATTTGATACACACGGAACCCTCCTGAAAGCCATGACAAAAGTTCTCAGTACACAGAATCTCTCATCCGCTGCGCAAAAATCATGGTCGTAATCACCCGTGAGAATTTCGGAATCGCTGTGCGGCAAAAAGTTGAATAAAATTGGATGATGAAGATAAGATGTTGGAAATGAGATTAGATTTTCGGGTTCGGCCCCTCGTAGTCGAGCTCAAGTTGGAAGCGTTTTGATGCAACTATTAACCTAGAGATACGTTCCTCCGGTGCGAGGAGTGGTACACTCACCGCTCTCACGTGGAAAAAATCGAAATTAGTTATGTAATAAAATTTCACGTTGAAGAAGTACCGCGAGCCCCTCCCCGAGTCCTCTGTAGGAGCAGCTCGCCGTATCTTTGATGAGCTCGTAATATGGCTGGATCGTTCCAATCGGTCCCTGTGCTGTTCAATTGTTTTGTGAAAATATTATGGCTTGGTCCTACCCCCTCTCCTGCGGCTGTCGCGGCTGCCGCGGCGGCGGCTGAGGCGGTAGCCGGTCGTAAATGGTTCCTGCCGGTCGTGCTAACAATGTTGTTTTTCATTTGATTTCGAGGCGGGGGCTCATCCTGATGATTAATACTATTTTGTTTGTTCGACCTTCCTCCAGCCGTCGTTTTGCTGTCGTGGTGATTGCTACTAGGTCTATTACTGCCACCATTCACTTTCTGCTTGGAATTTTGGAAACCCGAGCCATTTCTCGGAACTGAAGTGGAGGACGTCGTGGTGCTGGAGGGTCCTCCTCGTCCGCCGCGGACAAGACCCTTGTCCGCGGTGGACAAGGCCATCAAGGGAGTTGTGCCCGAAGTACTCGTTTTACTATTGCCAACGCCCGCACTGGTTGTATTATTAATATTCGTTTCTCGCTCCCTTGCCCTCTCCAGTTCTGAGCGCAAAGTACGCTCTAAACGTGCTCGTTTATCGGAGTCTAAATCGTAATGCTTACAGAATTCAGAGACCACATCCGCAGGATCGTCATCGAGATATAGAGCAATACGACCCATTTTAGAGGGAGCGAGTTTCACCTCGACAATCATATTCGGCTTTTCACTAAACTCCACCAAGTCCTCCCATCTGAAAGTAGAAAGAAGCAATGTAAAGCTTTGGTGGAGTTCTCTCTCTCTCTCTCTGGAGTCTAGTCCGGAGGCCCATAAAAGCAGACTCTTGCTCTGTACCCCTATTCAGCTATAGTAAGCATTCGTCAACAAAAAAACACATTTTTTGTTGACGAATGCTTACTGTAGCAACGGTCGGTACCCCTCCTCCTTCGTACTACTTTGAAATACTTATGAGAATTTCAGCAACCTGGAGGTACTGCTTTCGCCATGAATTATAACAACACAGAAGCTCTTCCTTGGGCTTTTCACTAAGCTCCACTAAATCTTCCCATCTGTATGTTGATTTGAAGGGTGCTCACCTCCACAAAAATCATGTTCCTATCTGAAAACTCCTCTGATGGCCATTCGGGAGCGATTCCCCCCGGGAGCAGAATGGAACCATCCGTTTCATCAATGTGTCATCTCAATCCCGCCAATCACTTTTCAAAAATCTCAATCCCGTCGTTATATTTCCACCTGCTGCATGATAATTCTTTTTAGGCAAATTTGAAATCATCAAATACTAATAAGTACTTCTTCGCGCCCTTGTTGCTCACACTGAGTTGGAAAGGTTCTAATCCTTTTCTTCGCAGCTCTTCATATTTCTCCCCATACGATATCCTCTCTCGAGACTTTTTCTCCTCTATCCTATTGGAAGTCGCTTGTCTTTGTCGATGCACGGCCGGGCCAAATCCTGGAATGGCGGCGCTGTCCACGGAGAGAGAACCTTGATCGGAAGATCTCGGTCCACATTGGGAGACACCAGGGTGAGACAAATGACGTGATTTTTTGGAGAGAGATATCTCGGGTTGAAAAGTACCTTGGGAATGCAGATAGACACGAGTGTGATACCTTCACAAGTGGGGCTGATTTGTTAAGTAACACGAGTGATGCAGCTTCCTATTCAGGTTTCATCTGATCAGTGGTCACTCGTCGAACGCCGACGATAGATTATAGAGAACTCCTCATACCACTCACCGGCGAACCAAAGATATAACTCAAACTGTCGATAATATATTCCCAGGAAAATTTTTGCTACCTTCTACGCCCCCAAAGAGCGCCCTCACATGAACTGGGAAGAACCTCCGTCAAACAGAGCGCTCCAACCCATGCCGAAGAAAAGCCTGTGCACCATGCCATACCAAACTAAAACTTTCCTCAATCTTAAATAATGCATCTCACGCCTAGATTTGTTTTGTACAATCTCCGATTTCGCGCTCGGCATCACGGCGCTCCTTCTCTTCTTGCCGTTTGCGGATTCCTTCTTGGTATATCAACGCCCGTTCATATCTGTGATTGAAAATGGCGGAGTAGGTGATTTGGATCAAAATACCAAATACAAAATACCAGATACAAAATATGAGATTCTGTGTGACAAATGAAATCTCCATCTGTACTTCAGAATTGATTCTTGAGCGTGACTCTTGCCCAGTCTAAATAAGTAGAAAAAACTGTCCAACTACATAGTACAGCAATGACGCACGATGCTCGGAGATGTTTATGGGAGATATGCTGGACTTGACTCGGTCTGCATTGGGGATGAAAGAGCAGGCTGCCATCTCGGATCGTTCTTTTTCTTTTCGTTTTTTCTCTAGTTCGACTTGTGCCCTCCGCTTTTTTTCTTGTAGTAGCCAATATACGTAGGCCGGATGGGTCGGATCCTGGTGGGGGCGGTTCGGAATTGATCGGGATTGACAAAATCTGTTTACCGAGAGGAACTGCATGCCTCTGAAATGCTTACTGCAGAACTCCGGTTTTGACGGGCAAATATCTGGAACCGGATAATAGAATTGTCACGGTAGCCACTGTGTAACTTGTGAGAATATGTCCGCTTGGAGCAAATTGAGAAGTTCATATGCACTAGAAAGGCCAATTGCAGAGGAAGACCCGCAGAACATATCGCGTAATTCCATTTTTTCTCAATCAGCCGTAAACGACTATATTCGACAAATACATGTCGACACGTCCACGATCCCAAGACGGCCATTTACTTTCTTCAATCAGGATCTTGTACAGCATAGTAAACTGACTCAACGGCAAATCTTATACACTCTCATCATCGGTGGCGCTAGGCCGTCCGTCATAACGTCCGTCGTAATCGGCAGGAGATGGCGATGCCGTCGATCGGCCAGATGAAGCAGAACCTGAGGACAGTTATTGCATCAACTTGCATTCCTTTCCCTTCTTCTTGCGATAGTCGACTGGGGCCAGAACAGGCGGAATAATCAAATTCTACTTTAAAAGCCAAAATTTTTTAGTCATGTACATGTTGACAGCGCAGAAAACTCTTTATTGTTATCATCTCTACAATACTAGAGATTTAGGCCACGTCGCCTTGAAACCGTTACCGTAGGGGTTGATTATTTCTAAAAGCCAGCTATTTATTGGTTTATATTGCCAGTCATTGGATCAGATACTCAGTGGATCTAATTTAAGACGCACCACATGTCTCTCTGACTCCCCACTGAATTGATTCCAAAAAAGAAACACTGGTCACTCAAAAACTCGGCGAGATGACTCAACTCTGAACGTTTTTTTGGCTTGAAGAGAAATGCTTCTCTATCTTCCAATGCCGTGCTTCGAAAGCGTCGTTTAGTGGCTCCACTTGCCCGCGTTGCGTGAATGAGTTTGCTCCGCAGTTGTCGTGCTAGATCCATTGCGATCATAGTACTAGTATTCTGGCTTTCTGCACTATTTCCATTTCCGTCGGAGTCGGAGGGTCGAGTGGTATTACTTTCTACCACCAAGTGTAAAAATTGCAGAAGCTTATCCAATGTGAAATATCCACGCTCTTCCACATCAAGAATCTGAACAATCACACGCGCTACGAGTTCCGGACTTAAATCGTTATAGCCCAATTGCCGAAAGATCTCGTTCACATATCGGGTGGATATAATGCCTCTCGTGCGGATTTCGTCTACTTTTAAAGTACTTGAGCTTGATGGTACTGGCACAGCGCTGGCATTCAGTAGTCCTGCGGAGACAGTTGTGCGACTGCTCTGTTTCGGTGATTTTAATGTTCTCATCTCACCTCCGTTGCTACCATTTTTCGTAGTACTACCTATTGTATCTTCATTGCTGCCGCCCTGACCGGAATCTTTTGTGTTTCCCGAGCCCAGACACGCCTGTGGTGACGAAGAGGAAGCTTCCCCAACTAATTCCAAGACATTCATGCTGCTTACTAGCTCCATTACCTCTTTATCATATCGATTCCGAAAACCGCTCACGGAAGTCGGATTTTGCAAACTCGTGGTCACCCTTACTTGATTGGCAAGCACATCTCGCACTAACCGGTCTCGTTCGACATGCCGATGTTCTCGCACACGTGCGTCGTCAAACAAACGCACTCGCGCGCCACCACTGGAGGTCGCTGGTGGGAGAGGTGGGGGAGCATAATGAATTTGCGTGGTCGTAGCTGGAGGAGGGATCATTCTGGCTGTAGTGCCTCCATAAGGACCATTCTTCGTAGTGCTACCCACGGCGGTGCTACTGGGACTGTAATCCGAAGGAGGAGGATGTTGCTGGCTCCATTGCTCTTCCGGAGAGGAGGTGGAAGAAAACCTGGTCCAACAATCCATCCTCACACGATACCGCAGGGGAACAAAAGAGTCATATACCAATGGAAATCAAGTGTGTGATGAGCATGCATAGAAGTGCCGCACTCATTCATTCAACAATCCATCCTCAGTCTGGCTGAGGGGATCAAGCTGAAAAAGTGAGGAAAATCATCGTGCAGTCTTCACAATTATCCTAGAAGGACTATCTGCAGACCGGAAGAACTAAGGAGTCGTATCTGATATTTAAATAAGTCGTGTTTGTGATCGGCATGCATAGAAGTGCCTGACTCATTGATATAGCAAATAGACCGTCGTATATATACTAAAGGTTGATCTTGGTGCGATGCCCGGAGGCGGTGATCCACTGGAAAAATTCATATTTATTAGCAGTGAGTTATTTTCTAAGGACACAGATTTGTGAAAGTCTAATTTTACAGAGACAAAGAAACCAGCCTAACAGCGGGATATTATTTTTACTCTATGCAGCTCCTAATTGCCATAATGACAAAACAGACATGGGATTGAATCACCACGATAGCGAGCACTCCTTGGCCTCAGTAAAGTATATTCGTCGATCACTCTTGTTTCGTCGCACGTAATCGCTCATCTTATTCCTCAACTGTCTGTAGATCTCCCTTTCCGTTTCTCCCTCGCTCACCGCTCAATATTAAATATATCAGTGTCTACCAGACTCACTCCTTCATACTAGCGGACTCGGCATTGCATGCAGATACTTTTTGTCGCATCCTGAAAGGACTAGAGTCGCACCGATTGGTCATTTCAATCTCGAGCATGTTGTCGCTATGAAAATGTTTCTGTGCATATCCCTCCCATAGCTCCGGAAAAAATCGTATGAATATTATTGGGGTGGAATATAGGACATTCTTACTAAGTCTTCCCGACGACATACTCAATGATCCATGCTCCGCTGACATCGTGATCTCTAATTCTTCACTTTTCCTCGCCGCCCACTGAGCAAGGTGCAGCCTTTTTACTTCTTCTGTGTCTGACTGAGCCCCGCTCATTCTGCCATTCGGCATTTTGGAACACGATCAAACTCTAACCGAAATTATCGACGGAATTTTTTTTTTTCTGGGGGGGTATCCGCCATATCCATCCGCAGGGTATTTTGCCAATATAACATGTAGCCACAAACAGGATCACACACGAGCATCCCATGTGGAGTTCTAGAGACATTTCCATAAATCATGAAATTTCTTAGCACATCTGCACAGCTCCTTCCGTCGTGCAGGTACGCTACCACATCCTTCTCGACTGTCCGTTGTAGACCTTTAGCTGCATCGGACGTCTCTGTCATTTCCGGAATTTCCAAATCACCATGCTCTTCCTAATATGCTCGAAATCGGTGATTACTCCCCTTTCTCTCCTCGCTTATCCAGACAAGGAAATCTTCTCATCATTCCAGATCTTCCGTCTTCGACGTTTCTCCGAACGTATGATTCATCAATGTTGGGTCTTCCCAGTCGTCTGGCAATACACGTCTTCTCTTTGCAACGCGTTTGATTCTTTCCACTTCCTTACGAAGATCCACGATGGCAGTTTCTACTTTCTGGTTGTCAGCGATGTATTGATCATAATCGGTTTG